>Ga0114931_10006037_pt1 | contig 14954 bp, 15 predicted proteins | sample 2SBtaG_FD_89579 | JGI IMG/M metagenome (GOLD analysis project Ga0114931, IMG submission 89579) | Deep subsurface microbial communities from Kolumbo volcano to uncover new lineages of life (NeLLi) - 2SBTROV14_V59a metaG | ecosystem: Environmental > Aquatic > Marine > Volcanic | place: Kolumbo...
AGCCTGGTCAGCGAGATACGCCAGCACCGCAACGACTGGGCCCACCAGAAGGCGTTTTCGACCGACGACACCTACCGTGTGATGGACAGCATCGTGCGGCTGCTGACGGCCGTCAGTGCGGGCGAGGAAGCGACCGAGGTCGAGAAGCAGAAGCAGGAAGTCCTGAGGCTCAAGTTCGCCGAGCAGACCCGCAGCGAGACCCGCAAGATTGCCCGCGGAGCGACCGAGGGCAGGCCGAAGTCGGGGTTACAGCCGTGGCGTGAGATTGTCGAGCCGCATCAGGACGTGGCCAGCGGGCACTACCGGCAGGCCGAGTTCGCCGCTGATCTGTGGCAGGTGCATCAGGGAACGGCCGCGGACGAGTACCTCGAACCGGTTGAGTTCTTCCGGCGGACCTTCCTGACGCAGGGCCTTCGCAACCTGCTGGCAACTGGCATCAAGCGGATCGTGCAGAACGGCGGCGATCCGGTCGTCGCGTTGCAGACGAACTTCGGCGGCGGCAAGACGCACTCGCTGCTGGCGTTGTATCACCTGTTCTCGGGCACGACCGCGAGCCAGTTGCCGAACGTGGACACGTTGATGGCGGAGCTGGGCGTCGATGACATTCCGCAAGCCCAGCGGGCCGTGCTGGTCGGCCAGTACACATCGCCCGGCAAGACGCACGTGAAGACCGACGGCACCAAGATCAACACGCTGTGGGGTGAGTTGGCGTGGCAGCTCTGCGGCCGTAAGGGCTTCGACCTGGTCAAGCAGTCGGACGAGAACCGCACCAACCCTGGCGACGACCTGGTCAAGCTGTTCGATATGGCCGGGCCGTGTCTGATCCTGATCGACGAGTGGGTGGCCTACGCCCGGCAGCTGTATACGAACGACGATCTACCCGCGGGCACGTTCGACACGCAGTTCACGTTCGCCCAGGCCCTGACGGAGGCCGCATCCGCATCGAAGAATACGCTCCTCGTCGTCGCCGTCCCGTCGTCGGACATCGAAACCGGCGGGCAGGCGGGCAAGGAGGCGCTAAACCGGCTTGAGAACGTGATCTCGCGTAAGGAAGCGACGTGGCAACCCGCGAGCACCGAAGAGGGCTTCGAGATCGTGCGGCGGCGGCTGTTCCAATCGATCGAGGACCCGGACCGCTTCAAGGCCCGCGACACGACGATTCACGCTTTCATCGACTTCTATCGCCAGAACACCCAGGACTTCCCGCAGGGTTGCAGCTCGGCCGAGTACGAGAAGCGGATGATCGCGGCGTACCCGATCCACCCGGACGTGTTCGACAGGCTGTACACCGAATGGTCGACGCTTGATCGGTTTCAGCGAACACGCGGCGTGCTGCGGCTGATGGCCGCGGTGATTCACGAACTTTGGGAACGGCAAGACCAGAACCTGCTAATCCTGCCGGGCATGCTGCCGCTGGACGAACCTCCCGTGCGGTCGGAGCTGACTCGCTACCTGGAGCCGGGCTGGCACCCGGTCGTCGAGTCGGACGTGGACGGACCCGAGTCAACGCCGCTGGCGATCGACCGCGAGATCACGAACCTGGGCCGTTACTCGGCAACGCGTCGCGTTGCCCGCACGGTGTTTCTCGGCACGGCTCCGCTGAAGGGCGTCGCGAATCGTGGCAAGGACATCCGGCAGATCAACCTGGGCTGCGTCCAGCCGGGCGAGAGTCTGCCCACGTTCGGGGATGCACTACGGCGACTGCAGAACAAGGCCACGTACCTGAACACGGATGGTGAGCGGAGCTACTACGACACGCAGCAGAACATCAACCGCGACGCCGAGTCCCGCAAGGACGCGTTCGCCCGGGATGACGTGTTGTACAAGATTCGCGACGTGCTCCAGAAACAACGCAGAACCAAGGGCGACTTCGTGGGTGTGATCTCCTGCCCGCAGTCGCCTTCGGACGTGGCTGACGATCGCGAAGCCCGGCTCGTGATTCTGGGTCCCGAAGCCGAGCACCTGGCGAACAAGGATGACAGCCCGGCCCTGCAGGCGGCGGCCGAGATTCTCGCATCGCGTGGGTCCGGTCCACGGATGTTCAGGAACACGTTGGCGTTCGTCGCCGTTGATCGCACTCGGCTCGGCGATCTGGAGGACGCCATCCGCTGGGCCATGGCCTGGGCCGCCATCGACGACAAGAAGGAGGAGCTGAATCTCGATCCGACGCAGGTGCGAACGGCCAAGGCCAAGCGAAAGGAATGGGAGGGGATCGTAGAGCAGCGGATCCCGGAGGCGTACTGCTGGTTGATCGTGCCGGGACAGAGCGACGTCCATTCAGCCACCGAGTGGCAATCGCGTCGCCTGAGCGGTCAGGATACTCTGGCCGAGCGAGCATCCAAGAAGATGAAGAGCGACGAGCTGCTGATCACGCACCTCGGAGCAGTTCGCCTCAGAATGGAGCTCGACAAAATCCCGCTGTGGCGTGGTGACGACGTCGAGGTGCGGCAGCTGGCCGAGGACTTCGCCCAGTACCTGTACCTGCCGCGGCTTCGCGGTCCGAGCGTCTTGATCGGAGCGATTGCCGAGGGCGTCGGGCTGATCACGTGGCAGAACGATGCGTACGCATACGCGGAACGGAAAGACGAAAAGAGCGGGCGATACGAGGCACTGCGTTGCGGCGAGCAGTTGCGGATTTCGCTGGAAGCCGGTGGGCTCGTCGTTCGCTCGGACGTGGCGGCGAAGCAACGCGACGATGAGGTCGATCGTGGCGGCGATGGCCCCGGCAACGGCGAGCCGCCGGACAAGGGTGACGACAAGAAAGACCAACCCGATGTCACGCCCAAACTGCCTACTCGCTTCTTTGGCCTGGTCGACGTCGACGCGACGCGACTCGGCCGCGACGCCGGGAAGATCACCGAGGAGGTGATCACGCACTTGAGCAGCCTCGACGAGGCCGAGGTTGCGATCACGCTGGAGATCAAGGCCACGTTGAGCAAGGGCTTCAAGCACGACGTGGTTCGAGTCGTTACCGAGAACTGCCGAACGTTGAATTTCAAGTCGCAGGCGTTCGAGGAGGCGTAGTTGGCTCGGTCGCGAGTCCTGGCGGCCGTGCGAATCACGAGGAGCGACCGATGAATAAGAGCACCAACGGCTGGTCACGCGAGGAATTGACTCCTCGGCATAGCAGCTATTGCCGTGAGCCGACCCTTTTTCCAATGTCACTGGATGCACTTGAGGCCGCCAACTGCGTAAGTGCCGACGAACTGCACCGTTGGCACGAGCGAGGCTGGTTGTCGTTTGACCCGTTTAAGATCGAGCGAATTGACTGGGGCGAGGAGATCGAGGTTCGATTCGTCAGCGATTTGGCTCGCACCAGTCTCAGCGACGCCTGGATCGGCAAGCTTCTCACCTCGCTCCCCAAGCCATATTGTTACTCGCCGGACGCCACGTTCTTTTCATTCTCGGCGAAACAATGGGTCACCCTACCGAACAAGCTGGATCAAGCTGAGCTGACCGAGGAGTGCCTCGCCGAACTCGCCCAGAATGATGATTGGGATACGCTCGAATGGATTCGTGATCGGGCGGACGAGTTGCTGGAAGAAAAACCGGATGATGAATCGGGAGCATCTGAATGAGCGGCGAAATCTACGTTCTCCAGGACAACAGCGACCAGGCGTGAAGTAGCCATGAAGCTCCTAGACGCCATTTCCCAAGCCCTCCACGACGATATCGAGTCGAACCGGCTAGGCGAGATCTATCACATCTCGGATCTGCGTGAAGGTGCGTTCGCGTACGGCGTGTCGGCCGAGCCCGACGAAATCGCACAGGCTCTTCGTGAAAACCGCGGCCTGAAGATGCACTTTCGCGGCGGTCACGGAAATGTTCGCGTCACATTGGAGGAGCCCAACCGAGAGGCCACGCTCGAATACATCGGAGACCACTGCTATTCACTCGACGCCGAGGCGGCGATCCAGGCTGGCGGCAACGCTGGTTCAAGAACCAGGGGTACGTGGCCAAACGCGAAGTGCCGGACCGTGACGACGCGATCGGCGAAATCGCCAAGCGAAGGTCGATCGACCATCTGCCAGATGAACCGGAGTCACGAAGCACGCACTGCCGCGATCTGATGGCTCATCACCCGGACACCGCGTTCCGCACGTTCCACGTCGTCGAAGTGAAGGGCCGAACGGTCGTCGAATCGGATTTCTACGACACGTTCGGCCAGCTATTCCCGATCGACGATCCAGCCGTCACCCGCGGTTGGACGAACAACAAGGTGCCGAAGCACGGCAACTGCCTCAAGCACGCTCAACGATTTCGGCAAGCCTGGGCCGATTCGCAACCGCCCCCGCGGATCACGTTGGTCGTCGCTGTTCCCGATTTTCCCGCGTGGGGACATGAGGGCTTCTTCTTGAAGCAGACCTTCTACTACGCAGATCAGGCCGCGATGTACGCTCGGTTTCTGGAAACGGGGGATGCCGCAGGTGACGGTGCGTTTCCTCGCCTGCTTCGTCATCTCCGGGACAAGTACGGGTTGCTCGATTCGGCTTCCACCGATGACGGAATCGCATTTCGATTCTGGGGCTACCAAGGACTTCGTTGGGTCCGCGACTTCGCAACCAACGAGCCGGTTGTTGTGCCACGAGCCTGATCCGGGTCTGTACTTAAGACTACGTTGTAAGATCGACCGCAGGCTCGGCCAATCGGACCGCTTCAGCATATCATCATCACGATGACGACGATCGAGGCCGCCGCTGACTTCCGGGGAATACGCAAGCTCCCGTTTTGCTACCTTTGCGGCCGAACCTTCACGGCAGAGTCATCCGCGAATCGTGACCACGTGCCTCCTGCCCGCTTGTTCGCCGAGGCCGATCGTCAGTTGGACCCGCTGATACTGCCGACGTGTGAGTCGTGCAATAACAGACAATCGGAAGCTGACGAGATCATGATCGACCTTGTCTCGATAACGCGACGCACCGACCGGGACCGCGATCGTCTTCGCAAGCAACTGGTGTATGTGCGGGACGTGGAAGACGGCCAAAGGCTCGGCGTTCGCGGCGTCGATCTGCCGTCGCACATCTGGCGTTGGGTCCGAGCATTCCACGCCGCCCTGTATGCCGAGTTCCTGCCGAACATCCCACAGCGGAGAGTGTTTCCACCGTTGCCGTCAGGCTCGATCGAAACGAAGGAGGTTCAGCCGACGTCGATCGATGAACTGCAACTGATGATTGTTGACGCGGTGCGTACCAATCGAGCGACCAAGTCGTTCGACCAGATTCTCTGCTACGGCGGCCGGTGCGAGTACAACTGCACGTGGGAACAAGCCGATGACGGCAGGATGCTCAGCATGTTCGGGCTTCGACTGTACGATTGGGAGGACTTGGGTGACTCTAAGCTCGGCCCGCAAAGGTCCTGCGTCGGCGTCCATGTTCCACCCTCCGGGCGTCCTCCCTCCGGCACGCGAGCGACGAGACTCGAAGTACCGGGTGTGCGGCGGAGTCCGCTCAACCCGTTCGCCGATTGACGCCGACGTTATGACGCTGGCCGCATAGAAGGCACCTCAAGTGTGACCGGCATGACCACTGACCACGTCCGCGGTGAGTCGGCGTCGTACAGCAACGCCGGATGGACCATCACAGTGTTGGATGTTTTGCACAGCTTGTTCTGCTGAACGTCGATGACGATGCGGTCGCCTTGAAGCGTCCGTACGGCGTCCCGCAGGTAGCGTGGATCGAATGCGGTGACGATGCGATCGTCGCCACCGCCCGCGAAGGCCGCGTGCACAGAGCCGCTCGATTCGCCGAGTTCGGCGGACTTGGCCGACATCTCGATGGCGTCCGACATCAGTTTCACCCGCACGCTGCTGTTGTCGAGGCTGGTCGCCAGGGCGACTTCATCCAGCGTCGTCAGCAGCTGCTTTCGATCATCGATGATTCGCGAGCCGCCCTTTGGAACGACGTTCCAGTATTCGGGGAAACGGCTCTCCGGCTCCTTGGACGAGAGCATCCAATCCGGCCCGGCGATGAACAGCCCGGCCGGGTGATCTTCGGGCTCGGCGTTTCGCTGCACGAACGCGGCGACCACTTCGTCGTGCTTGGCGTCGATCAGTTTCTTGGCCAGGTCGACGAATCGCCGCGGCAGCAGAGCCTTGCCACGGAACGCGGCATCGACATTCGCCAGTTCGCGGATGACCATCCGCCGTCCGTCGGTGGCGACCCACCGGACTCCGGTTTCGTCGGACTCCAGCAGGACGCTGTCGAGAGCGTACCTTGTCGCGTCTCTGGCGGTCGCGACCAGGACCGTCGCCAAGGCCTGTTTCAACTCCTCAGCCTCGACATGGACAGGTGTGCCGCCTGACTTGTCAGCGATGACCGGAAACTCAGCCCGGTCGAGCGTGCGAATCCTGTGCTCGGCGCAGCCACCGTTGATCGACAGGGTGTCAGTTTCGACATTCAACTGGAGCCTACATTCGACCGATCGACCGGACTTGACCCGCCGGACGAGTTCGCCGCACGGCACGACGCACACCGGCAAATCAGCCTCGACCGGAACGCAAACGACGACCGACACGTCAAGATCGGTCGCCGCCAGCTGGAGCTCGCCGTCTGCGGCGTGCAGTCGGACGCCTTGGAGAATCGGCTTAGCGGTGCGTGATGGAATCACGGATTTGACGCGGTCGAGAGCGGCGGCGAGCTGTTTGCGGTCGAGCGTCAGGTTGGTCGTCATCTCTGCAAGCGTGGACATTCGATCCCCTCCTTCTGACGTGACGTGGGGGACGGGTCGACATCGCACCGCGAATGGCCCGGGTCAAATGTGGGCGAAGGCGAACTGAATAGTAGAGGGCCTGCGTTGATCGTCTCCCTCATGCGAGTGGGCAGGCGGTTCATCGAGGCAATCTCGTCGCTGCGGCGTGGATCGTCGGAGAACATCCGGCGGATTTCGCACGGTTCAATATCACGAACATGAAGCATGGGGATCTCCTCGACCGGGACGCCAAGCATCCTGGCCCGTTTGAAGGTTGGATTAGGTGAAAACGCGTTGCTTGAGAGGTGGTCGGGCAGCTACTTGAGCCTGCTGACGAGCACGATCAGGACGAGGATCACGAGGACGGCCGTCACGACGCCCGCACATACATCCACTCGAAAAGCGATCGCGATAGCGACCATCAGATTGGCGATCGTCAAGAACTTCTGATCGCTGGACATGATCACGGTCGATGGCGGCGAGACCGCCGACCGCGACGAGCTGAGAGCCGCCGTGTATCGCGATCGTCGTGACGCCGACTGGCGTTCCAAGATTTGCGAACAAGATCGCGGAGGGGTTTCGCGACGAGATCGCGGACCAGGCGGAGCCACGCGTCGAAAGCGTCTTCGGGTTTACGTTCCATGATCAGCCCTCCCACGCTCGGCACGCGTTCCTGAACGCACACGTCGAGCAGCTCATCGCCGACGGAGACGGATGGAAGTTGCCGCCTTCAATCGCGTCCCACACCCGCCGCACAATGAGCTTGGTGCGGGCGACCTGTTTGGCGTCAGGCGTCAACGTGTGCCGCTCGACGCTGGGCGACTTCGTCTTGGTCAAAACGATCCACGAGATCTCGACTCTCAGATCGCCCAACGCCTCGGCCAGCGGAGCGACCAGCTCGGCGTACAGCAGTTGCTGGGCCGAGGCGAGTTCGACGTCGAACTCCGACCACCGTGATCGACTGGTCTTGAAGTCGATGATCTGGACCGAATCATGATCGTGAACGAGAAGATCGACGCGACCAAGAACATCGGGGCAGCCGGGAACGACTGAACCTCGAAGCTCTTCCTCGACCCCGAGCAGACGACCGTCCAATTTGGACAGCTCGCTGACTTGGAACGCCGTCAACATCCGGCGGGCGAGATTCCGCAGGGTTTCCACGGTCTCGCTCTTGCCGAGTCGCACCGGCGTATCCGACCTGGCCGTCCAGGCGTCGTCATAAACGCCGACCAGCTCGTCGACCGACGGTGCGGGCCGCCCCTCGAACAACAATCGAAAGTGATGTTCGATCGCCGAGTGAATCGAGCCACCGAAGACGAGGCTGGATGACGTGAACTCGGGTTCGAGGTTGTCGATGTACCGGAAGCGAAACTGCAACGGGCATCGCTGATAGCTGCTGATCGCCGACGGCGACAGGTAATCGCGGCCGGTCAGGGCAAGGGCACGCTGATTGGGCGATGGCGTTCGCGATGTTCGTGCGGGTGATGTCGCGATCATCGGCCGCCTCCATTGCGGTCGGCGGTCGTGAGGCTCTTCAGGTCGTCGATCATCGTCGACGCTTGAGCAAGGGTGAGTTCGTCGAGATCGTCGACGTTGAAACGCTGGTTGGCTTCACGATCGGCGTCGAGCTTGAGGCGGCCGCAGATCGCCCGGATCGCACGCACCTGGGACGCGGTCGCGTACCGGATCGGCCGATCACCGTTGCCGCCGGACGTGCGATTGTCCCTTGCGGATGAACCGGGCCCATTTCGCTGCTGTCCCTGAAGCTCGTGTTCGACCGCCTGCCGGGCCAGGTCGAAGAGCTTGCGGACACGGCCGTTCAAGGCGTCCGGATCAGACGCGAGAGCCGTGTCCAGTTCGAGTTCGAGGCCAACGGATGCACCGAGCGAACCGTAGTCCGGCTGGCCGATCTTCTTGCTGCTGGAGACGTGAAGTTTGAGCATGATTTCTCCTTCGTTCTGTCTGGGTTGGTTGCAAAGGGCTTGCGCCGCATGAACGAGCGGCGTACACAATCAGGATGCGACCGAAAGGTGATTCAGCGACTTTGGAGTCCCGGCTACGGCGGGCAGTGGAGCTGCTGGAGCAGGGTCGCTCAGTCGCCAGCGTGGCCGAGGAGCTCGGCACGACCGTTCGCAGCATCCAGGGCTGGCGTCGGGCTCATCGAGAATCCGGCGAGAGCGGGCTCGCGGCCCGCCCGAACCGGGGTCGAGCACGTCGCTTGAGCCAGGGGGAGGAACGACAGCTTGTCGAGATGTTGCGAGCGGGCCCGATGGCGAACGGGATCCCGACGCATCGCTGGTCGGCCGAGCTGATCCAACTGCTTGTGGAGCACGAGTTCGGCGTTGCGTATCACCAGAATCACATCCCGCGGTTGCTGGGCAGGTTGTGCCTGAGCGTGTGGAGCTTGAATCACATGAGGTCCTGGACATGAAGCGAAATTGTCAACGCGTGAGTCGCGCTACCGCCGGCACCGAGGTCGCCGCCGGACGTATCGATCAATCCGCCGACGCTGACGCTGTGACCAACGGCGGCCGACCGCCACGTGCTTGCTGTGCGAACGGACGGATTGGCGAGTCCCGACGGCGACGGCGAGGCCGTCAATGAGAAAACGAACGATTCTCATTGGACTCACCTAATTCGTCACCGGAAGGCGGGGGGTCGCCTGTGTGGGCTCGCCGATCCAGCACTTCCAAGCCTGCTTCGCCTTGTTCATCCGCTGCGTGATGGCCGGTCGACTGACTCGCAGGATCTCCGCCACCTCGCAGCGGCGGTAGCCTTGGGCCAGCAGACCCATGATTCGGCGTGTACGTCGCGGCTGGCGACACTGGAAGGCCGACCAGTCGATTCGGAACGCGACGCGATCGACAACCGGCCACCTGGCTCGACGTTCGGCGAGTAGCTCATCGAGCAGATGAGACGACAATTGGCTGATATGAGTTACGCGTGGTCGTGCCCGTCGGGTGTTTGAGAGAGCGTCCGTCGGAGATCCTCCTGCCAGACGGCGACCCGATCGGACGGCGAGCGAGGAGTAATGAGAAACCGAAAACAGCGTCGCGGGCCGATTGTGTCGCCGAGCGTTCAGCCACATTGCGAACGCCAGAGCGATCGCCTCGGACACGGCTTCGCTCTGCTCTTCTGATCGTAGATCGCGGAACTTCGATTTGAGCGTGCGTTTCAAGCTGGGGAAAATTTCGAGGAACTCGGCTCGTATTTTTTGCTCATCTGTTTTCTGGAACGCGACCACGGTGGATCTCCTTTGGGAGTTGGGGACCGCCGCGGCAAAACGCGGGCAGAACGCCCCCGTGGTGGGAGCGGCGGTCCGATGAAACGGAACGTTGCTCCCGCGACACCGCGGGAGCTTCAAGGTTGCAGGAGACTGGGAGAGAATGGCGATCGAGTCGCACCACTTTGGGCTTGACACCGACCGGTCCGCGTGTTGATCATTCAGGTTCGTTAGTCCTTGAGCCCTACGCGTCCGAATTCGGGGCGTGGGGCTCGCTCAATTCAAACGCGATGCGTGATGGCGTGCCCCGATATCCGTGCTCGCGTCATCGTGTGGAGAAGGATGGGAGAGCGAACACGCGATCGGCTTCCGACCGCAACGCCGACCCGGTCGATGAGGCTCGAAGGACGCTCATCGGGAGCGGCCTAGTTCATCGCCATCGCGAGTAATCGTGACGCCTTGGCGTCGGCCTCGGATCGATCACCGGCGTACGCCTGGCGGCCGTTGATTCGCGTCAACGCCTCGACCAGGCTGAAGATCGTGAAGGCTCCTTGCTGTTTGGCGATGTCGAGAGCCTCGCGAGCCAACGCCCGGCTGATGCCGCGATCGGAGAGCAGCTTGAGCACGTCCTCAGCATCGTCGCCGAGTGATGTGTCCATCGCGTTCTTGATCACGCGAGCGAACCCGTCACGGCGTTGATCGCGTTTCGCGACGACTTGGTCGATGATCGACCTGATGGTCGGGACCGCATCGTACACGTTCGCCGTGTGCTTGCGGCTGAACTCGGTGACGTCGCACGCATCCCAGACGATGTGATTGCGGCAGACCTTCTGGAACCAGAACGTCTGAACGCCGATCGTGCGGCGGCCGACCTCGCTGTTCCAGACGAAGAAGCCAGGTGCGAAGGCCTGGCCGTCGATCTCAATCTGAGCGCGAAATCGGGGCCTTCCAGCACGCGTGATGGGGCCAACGCCTAACCGGCTTCAGTCTATTATACCCCGTTTTTCGCCCCAGATAATCCGCACCGCATTCGTGACCGATCGCCTCGCGCCGGTAGTCTGTGTTCATGTTCGAGGACGGCCGCATCTGGCGTCGATTTCAAGTGGGCCGCTGCGTGAAATCGTCTGTCTAGGGGCTCGGCCAGATTGTGGTCGAAGGCGACCCGCCGCGGGTGCGATTTCTCGACGGCCGCGAGACGCATGTCGCCGAGGGCGAACTTCGCGTCGTCTGCGACGAAGACTTCGATGCCGAGATCGCGAATCGGTCGATCATCGAGGTGCACATGCACCGCCGCGTTCACGGTGGTGACGTGAGCAGCCTCCTCTGGCACCGCGATTCTTCCGGCATCTGGCGGCCGACCAGCGAGCTGTCGGAACCGCCGTGTGACCCGCCGGGCGTAATGAGCCACTTCGTCCCGGATGATCTCGGCAGCGAGTGCGATGTCGTCGTGTCGGGCCCGCCCGAACTCGATTGTGTCACCGAGCGGGGGTGACGAGACACACCGGGCTAGCGTCCGTGGCGCGAAATGTTCGGACCTTCCTCGCGGCGAAGCTGGACGATCTCCACCGCCAGCTGCCGTGCCGATTCCGGATTGAAATCCGCTACGTTGTGCTCGACCAAGACCTTTCGCGTCTGGGCTGTCGTCACGTCGTGATCCTGGAGCGCGGCCGCCAGGTTGCCCGCGAGTTCGTCAATTTCCCGAGGGTGAATGGCCCTCTCGTAGAAAACGCGAAGGACGTCGTCGAAGTCGTCCGGCAAATCGATGTCGGTGGTGTGGCCAAGATTGAATCCCATCGATCTTCCCCTTCTTCTGAGAACCAGCCGATGGCGAGAACTTGGCGGCGACGTTCGCCGATCGCTTGAGGCCGCCGGGTCGCAAAAATACGAATGCCATGACGAGCGTGACGGGTAAGTGACAGGACCTGCTGCCACCTGGAAACGGCCCTTGTGCCCCGCCAAGACCGTTCTGTGACGGCGTGACGGGTGTGACGGGGAATTCGCCATTCTCATCATCTTGTTACCGCTCTCGTGCGTGCTTTTCTTGGCCTCCTCCTCTTTGAGCTTCAAAGGAACGAAGAGCCCGTCACACCCGTCACGCCACCTTGATTTCCGCGTTCTTGGACCCAGGAAGGCCGATTCAGAGTGACGCCCCGGGGCCGTCACACCCATGTCACTCCCGTCACTTCGCTGGGCTCTGCGGGGGCTTTCCCAGCTGGGTCAGATCCAGCGGCGGATCGGGGCGTTCAAATTCCCACCAGCGTCCTTTGCCATTGCGGCCCGACGTGACCGAATAACCGCTTCGACGGAGGCTCGGTGCAATCCGCGTGAGCAGGAGCCCCAAGAAACTCGGCGTATCGGGCCATTGCCTGCTCCGTTTGGTCTTCTCGTCGAGGCCCGACATGCCGTTGAGCGCCAGGAGCAGCTCGCGGGCAGTGCCTCTCCACCGCGACCCTTTGCGAATGAACGCGAGGAGCGGCTGAGTGATCACGCAACTGTCCATCGCCGCCTGACCGGCGGAATCCGAACTGTCTGCGAACGCCTGCACGAAGCTGCCGGGAGCCCAACCAAGATGCCGTTCGGCGGCGGTCACCCAGCGAGCAAGATCTGCCATCCTCGGAGCCGTTGCCAACGAGACCTTCGACTCGTTGGCGAGGGCGGCTGCGACCGCGTCAAGCAATCTGCCCAGAATCCGTGGGAGTTCGCGATTGAAGGCGGCCCACAACTCCTTCTCGGAACGACGGCTCGCCGCGTCCATCTCGGGCAGTGTCACGGAAATGCTTCGATCGACGAGGTCTCCGCGCGTGCTGAAGTCGCCGATCCCGTTTATCAGAACGGGCCTCGACGCGTAGAACAGCTGCTCGTCCGCGTCGCTGTAGAGCCGTCGAGTGCCGAAGCCGCCGCCGGTGGAGAGTCGACACAATCCGTCGGATAGCCAAGGCTGCAGCCGGGACACGTTGTCGAGAGCCACAACCCAGGAATTCTCGGCTGCAATGACGAGGTCTCGCGTGTCTCTCGGCTCAGCACGCAGGGGCACCGCCGAAGGGTCGACCAAGGCCCTGAGCATCTTCGAGGCGGTTGATTTGCACGATCCGTGCTCGCCGTTGAGGACGAGCGGTGGAAAGGGCCCGATGGGCCGCAAAGCCGACAAGAGCCATCCGATGATCAACTGCCAGTCTGCGTCGCTACTCACATTCAAGAATGGCCGCAGCAGGTCCACCGATCCGCCTGGCACGGGAAAGGGTAGCTGCGCCATGCCCGGAGAACGAATGAACTTCACGTCGTCGTACTTGTCGACTGTCCAGCCCTGCGGCGTGATTCGGACCGCGAGCCACTCGGGGTGGGCGAGGTCCATGTACACGTTGTTGTCGTGCGAAGCCACGCGAACGCTGACCGGTCGCCTCGCCCCGTGGAAGTACGTGTGGGATTCCAGTTGAGCAACAGCGGTCTTGACGGTGTCGCCGCCAGCCGCAGCTTCGTGCTGTCGCCAGAGGATTTCACGCAGGAAGTGTTTGAACTCCGTGCTCTGGAGCCGGTGATTCTCCAGATGTCGTCGAGCACCCTCGCCTGCGAGGTGCGATGCGAACCCACGTGTGCCGTCGTGATAGAACTGGACCGTGTGAAGGCGTGCCAACTTCACGAGGGCACAAGCTCCGGGTTGTTTCCTGCTGCCGTTGTCGTTCGCCTCACCGTCTTCGCTCGTCGTCGGTTTCTTGTCCGCGCCGAGCCGCTTCAGGATCCAATTCACGACTTCGGGGGTAGTCAGCTCCTTCAAACTCGGCCAGCCGGTCACCGCCTCGCCGCCAGCGGCTTTGGCTACGGTGGCTTTGGCTGCTTGACGCCTGGCCTCAGCCTCCTCGTCACTGGCGGCTTCCGCGATCGCCTCGACTAGCGGCGGGATCAGTTCGCCTGAGACCCCCGCGTGGTGAAGACCGCCTGCTACTGCCAGTGCGGTGTTCTGACGACTCCCCTTGTTCGGCCAGTGTCGCGCGAGCATTGCGGCCACCGCCAGCAGCGCCACGTTCTGCTGCAGCTGATCGGCCGGGATCTGGAGAGGCGCACCGACTTGCTTCCAGACCACGTCCTCACCGGACGGATGAACGCTGCCAGGGAAAACCGTCTGGCAGCCGCTGGACCTCAGCTCGACCAACATCTTGCCGTTGAAATCGCGGAACTGCTTCGTTTTCGGAATGGGATCAGCGACGTAAAGAAAGTGCGATCGCGGCGTGCTCGCACGACCGAACACGGCGTCCGTGGCCGGGAGCAGAACGTCGGCTATGCCTTGGGCCTCGATGCAATCGAGATCCACATCGACCAGTCCATTCGACCGGTCACCCAGGAGCACGCCGACGTTCATGTTGGCGAATGTCGTCTCAACGGCGGCCGGGTCGCAGCAGTACTTCGTCCAGTGGTTGATCTGCGCGCCCTTGCGGCCTCGGGGCACCGGGATCGGAGCCCATCCGTTCTTCAGGTAATTAGCCGCCGCCATCTCGGGACTCATGGGCTGAGTCGAAATCGACTGATTGCCCGCGCCTTCTGCTGAGGCTTGCTTGGGCGTTTGAGATTCGTTTGCAGTGGTTGATGGATCTCGACTCGATCCAACTTCGGCGCTATAATGTTGATCGTTCACAGCAACCTTCTTTTGAGGGCCGCGAGCACCGCCAGTGCTCGCGGCCCGCTTTTTCTTAGATCCCGATCTCTTCGAGTTTCGCTTCGGCTGCCGCCGAGCGAGCCGTGGCTTCGTCCGGGTTATCCGTGCTGGCTTCGATCGGCGTCGAGAGCTTGGCGACAAATCTCTCAACAGCTTCGTGCGAAGTGAAACTCGCGCCACCGATCTTGACGCATTCGAGGCGGATCCCTCGTAGGCCGGGGCGGCACCACCGAAAAACGGTCGAGATGTGAATTTTCTTGCCGTCCCGGTTCGATGGGATCAGTTTCGGGACGTCCGCTAGCCTGATGAGCCTTTCGTCGTGGATACTGATCATCGATTTCCGTCCAATTGGTCTTGATTGCGCGCAACGCATCGCGCGACGTTTCAGTTCGACTC
>Ga0114931_10006038_pt1 | contig 14953 bp, 14 predicted proteins | sample 2SBtaG_FD_89579 | JGI IMG/M metagenome (GOLD analysis project Ga0114931, IMG submission 89579) | Deep subsurface microbial communities from Kolumbo volcano to uncover new lineages of life (NeLLi) - 2SBTROV14_V59a metaG | ecosystem: Environmental > Aquatic > Marine > Volcanic | place: Kolumbo...
CCGCCGGGCGTGCGCTGCTGATCTGCGCCGTCCGTGTTCTCTTGCACCAACCCGAACCTGCGTTCCACCGGGATTGACCTCCCGGCGCCGGAGCATCACCATGCCCGTTCCCGCGTTTGTTTTCGCGGGCGTGGCCGTCGGCATGACCGTGGCCACGCAGCCCGCACCACCACCGCCATCCCCATCAGACCAGGATATTCTCAAGAAACTCGACGAGATCCAGAAACGCCTGGATTCGCTCGAACGGCAGCACACCGAAGACCAGGCCAAGATCCGCGATCTGGAGCGTCGTCTCGGGCAAAGGACAACGCCCACGGACCAGGGCCCAGCCGCCCCGCCGGCGCCGATCCTGATCGAGCAACCGGCTCGGCCATCGGTGGCGTCCCCCGCAACACCGCCGCCCGCGCTGAACCTGGGCTCGGTCCTGGGCCAAGGCAACCTGTTCAACCCGCAGATCACCGCGTTCTTCGACATGGGCGCGAGCCTCTCGACCAACAACGCCGACCAGCGATTCAACCGGTTCAACTTCCGCGAGGCCGAGGTGGACCTGCGCGCCGCAATCTCGCCGCTGGCCGACGGCGTCCTGATTCTCTCGATCGCCGAGGAGATCAGCCAGACCCCGGGCCCGTCCGGTCCCGATGTATCGATCGACACGAACCTCGAGATCGAGGAGGGGTACATCAACTTCCACACGCTCCCGTTCGATCTGAGCGTCAAGGCGGGCAAGTTCCGCAACGTGTTTGGCGCCAACAACCCGCTCCACACCCACGACCTCCCGCAGGTCGACCGACCACTCGCGGTGCGGGCATTCTTGGGAGAAGAAGGAATCTCAACGGTCGGCGGCTCGGTCTCGTGGCTTGTTCCCAACCCATGGGATCAGTTCATCGAGTTGACCGGGCAGATCGTCAACGCAGACAGCGGGCCCGAGGCGCCCATCCTCGGCGGGCCCGCCGCGGACAACCCCGCCTACCTGGCACACCTCAAGTGGTTCACGGACGTTGGCGACGACGCGACGCTCGAACTGGGCGGCAGTTACCTCTACAGCAAGACCAGCAGGGATCCGAACTTCGAGGGAAACGTCTTCGGCCTGGACGCCACGTTCAAGTGGCTCGATCCCTCGGCCCCCGACTCGCGGAGCCTGCTCATCCAGGGCGAGGCATTCTGGGCCGCCAACGACGTCTCGCCGGAAAAGGGCGACCCGTTCAGCAACGACAGTTTCGGGCTCTACGCTTTCGCCCAGTACGAGCCGTTCCAGAACTGGTACTTCGGCGTTCGTGGGGACTACACGCAGTTCCCCAACTCGGAGGTGCGCGGACCGGATGATTCGGACTGGGCGATCTCGCCATACCTCTCGTGGTACATGACCGAGTTCCTTCGTCTGCGCGTCGAGTACCAGTTCCACGAGTTCGAGGTTTTCGGCGACCACGACACGGAACACAACGTCTTCTTCGGGCTGACGTACCTCATCGGCGCTCACCCGCCCCACCCGTACTGGGTCAACCGCTAGGAGATCCACCTGTGAACCTCAAGAAGTCGAATCGGCGCGCAGCTCTCCTGATGATCCCGTTGCTCGCGATGGCCCTCGTGGCCCGCCCGGCGCTGGCGGCGGTCCGCGTCGTTACTACGACCACAACGCTCGGCGACATCACGCACCAGATCGGCGGCGACCTGGTGCACGTGACGAGCCTCATGAAGGGCCCGGAGAACGTACACAACATCAAGCCCAAGCCCAGCTTCATCATGCGCCTCAAGAAGGCGGACCTGTTCGTGCACAGTGGGCTGGATGCCGAACCGTGGCTCGGGCAGTTGATCCACACGTCGCGACAGAAGCGGTTCCTCCCCGGGCAGCCGGGCAGCGTCGACGTTTCCGGGGGCATCACACTGCTCGAAGTCCCACAACGTGGACAGCTCTCCCGCGCCATGGGAGACATCCACGTCTTCGGCAACACGCACTACGACAAAGATCCGCTCAATGGGATCATCATCGCCGGCACGATCGCCGACGCCCTCAAGAATGCCGATCCAGCCCACGCGGAGCAGTTTGATGCGAACCTCGCCGCGTTCACCAAGAAGATCCGCGATCTGACCGAGCGCCTCGTGGCGCAGATGAAGCCGTACCGCGGGCAGCGCGTCGTTGTCTACCACCGGGCCTGGCCCTACTTTCTCAATCGCTTCGGACTCGTCCGCGGAGGGGAGATCGAGCCCAAGCCCGGCATCGCGCCGGGACCGCGCCACCTGGCCGAACTGGCCGACACGATGCGCACAGAGGGGATCAAGATCGTGATCGTGGAAACGTACAACAACCGCAAGATCGCCGAATCGGTCGCCCAGCGCGCCGGGGCCCAAGCGGTGCTGCTGGCCCCGGCGGTCAACGCCCTGCCCGAGGCCGACACCTACGAACACATGTTCGAGCACGACATCTCGGCGATCGTGGAAGCGTTCCAGCGAGCGGGCATCGCCGCAAACGCCGGCGATTCCTGACCGAAGGATTCTCTCATGATCGACCTGCTCCTGGCGCCGCTGGTCGCCTGCCTCATCCTGACCGGGATCCACTGCTACCTGGGCATACACGTGCTGATGCGCGGCGTGATCTTCGTTGACCTGGCCCTGGCCCAGATCGCCGCGCTGGGCGCCGGCGTAGGAATCGTGCTGGGCTTCGCCCCGGGGTCCGTCGGCGCCTATGCCTTCGCCTTGGCATTTACCTTCATCGGGGCGTCGGTCTTCTCACTCGGACGATTCAAGGACCGACGCGTCCCGCAGGAAGCGGTCATCGGAATCGTCTACGCCGTCGGTTCAGCCGCCACGATCCTTGTTCTGTCCCACTCGGCCGCCGAACTCGAGCAGATCGAGCAGATGCTCGTTGGGCATCTGCTGTTCGTGGACTGGCACGAGGTGGGCAAGACCGCGGGGATCTACTCGGTCATCGCGGCGATACACATTGCCGCGCGGCGTCCGTTCCTGGCCGTCTCCAGGTCCGAATCCAGCGCCGGCGACGCTCCGCGACATGCCCGCCTCTGGGACCTGCTCTTTTACACCACGTTCGGCGTCGTCGTGACCAGTTCCGTCCAACTGGCCGGCGTCCTGCTCGTCTTTTCCTTTCTCATCGTTCCCGCCGCGTGCGCGATGATCTTCCTGACCGGGACGGGTCCGCGCCTGCTGGCCGGCTGGGGGTTCGGCCTGCTGGGCAGCGCCGCCGGGCTCGGCGCCAGCGCCATCTGGGACCTCCCCGCGGGCGTCTCGGTCGTCGCCACCTTCGGCGCGATGTTCGCCCTCTGCGCAGGTGGATTCTGGCTCCACCGACGCCTGATGCGATCGTCTGCCCGGCTCCCTCAAGACGCGATCGACCCAATCAATCAATCAGGAGGTCCCGGGCCTGGCGGTACTTCTCCAGCGTTGCCTCGATGACGGCTTCGGGCAGTGGCGGGCCCGGATCCTGGCGATCCCAGCCGCCGGCCGAGACCAGCGCTTCGAGGTGCTCGCGGATGAACTGCTTGTCGAAACTGGGCTGCGGGCGTCCCGGCTCGTACCGGTCGGCGGGCCAGAACCGCGAGCTGTCCGGCGTCAGCGCCTCGTCGATCAGGATCGGCTGTTCGTCGATGACCTGCCCGCGGCCATCCACGGGCAAGCCGAACTCGAACTTCGTGTCGGCGATGATGATCCCCCGTGCCAGGGCGTGCTCACAGGCGGCCGCGTAGATCGCCAGCGACCGCGACCGCAGCGTCTCCATCGGGCCCGGGCCGACCGTCCGGCACGCCCGGTCGAACGTGATGTTCTGATCGTGCTCGCCCTGTTCTGCCTTGGTCGCCGGGGTGAAGATCGGCTCGGGGAGGCGGTCGCAGCGGCGCAGGCCCGCTGGAAGGGGCACGCCACAGATCGCCCCGGTCCGCTGGTATTCGCTCCACCCCGATCCCTCGATGTAGCCCCGCACGACGCACTCGATCGGAACGACGCGGCAGCGCCGGCCGATCATGATCCGAGCGCGGAGTTCATCCCGACCGGTGCAGCCGGGCCCGAAGGCCGACGCCGGCACGTCGCTCGCATCGGACGAGATCAGGTGGGTCCGGGAAAGCCCGCGGTCCTCGATGAACCGCAGCCACCAGGCGGCGATCTGCGTCAGGAGCACGCCCTTGCCAGGGATCGGCGTGGGAAGCACGACGTCAAAGGCCGACACGCGGTCGGTGGCGACGATCAGAAGGCGGGGCTCGCCATTGTCCGGGGGCAGTTCGTAGACATCTCGGACCTTGCCCCGGCGCAGGGGCAGGTCTAGTTTCGTCTCGAAAGTCGGGCGGATGTTTCCCGACAGACCGTCACATGCCGATGGCATCATCCCGCTATCGTACACAGCCCCGTTGGCTCGCCCCTGGACGCGGCCCGGGCCTCCGGAGGACGCCTGGATCGATGCTGAGATTCGCCGTATTTGACCAGAGCGGCCCGGCCAACGACTGGCCCATCCAGGGAAGCCGGGGGGCGTATCTCATCGGGCACGATGCCGTCGCCGTCGCGGGACAGATCGCCCTGGAGGACGGGCTGCTCCGCTGCGAGCCGACCGCGCCCGAATCGACCGGGCTGGTCGTCTTCTACGCCCGCGATGCGCTGGACGAGTGCCCACCGCTGGCCGGCGGCCCGGCGATGGCGCTCCAGACCTGCCTCCTTCCCACGCGAGACCAGCCCTACCTGTTGAGCCTGGAACTGGCCCGCCACCGCATCATGCTCTGTCTGAATCGGTTCGAGGACTGGGGCCTGTTCGACCTGACCCCGGACGACGAGGTCATGCGGACGTTCGAGCAGTCGCGGTCGGCCTTCACCGAAGCCCTGGTCCGCCACAGCGAGGATTCGGGCGACCCATTGGAAACCGATGCGCTGGCCCGGCGTGCCCTGAGCCTGGCGCTGCGGGCCAGCCACCACCTCACGCTGCTCAACGCCGACCGGCAGATCTGCGGTCGCCTCTCGGGTCGCCTTTATGCCGACGCACGGGCGCAGGCCGCCGCTTCTCCCATCGCCGAGGCGCAGCAGGGCGTTGTCAAGAGCCCCAGCGGGATCGGGCTGGTGCTCTCGGGCAAGCCGGTCGTGGGCTGCGCTGTCAGGCCGATGCAGTTCGGACCACAGCCCTGCGCCCAAGTCGCCGCGGCCAGCGATTTCATCTGCCTGCCGATGCGCTGGCTGGACATGGAACCCAACGAGGGTCGATACGCCTTCAAGCAGACCGACGCCTGGATTGAATGGGCCGTTCGACGCGCACGGATTCCCGTCGTGGGCGGGCCCGTCATCGATTTCCACAAGGACGATGTCCCGGAGTGGCTCTACATCTGGGAGAACGACTACGAGACCCTCCGCGAACTCGTCTACGAGCACATCCGTCACCTGATCACCCGATACCGCCGAACCATTTCCCGATGGACCGTCGCCTCCGGGCTCCACCTCAACGACAACTTTCGGTTCGGGCTTGAGCAGATCATGGACCTGACGCGGATGTGCGTCCTGCTCGCCCGCAAACTCCACCCCCGAGGAAAGGTCCAGATCGGCGTCGAGCAGCCCTTCGGCGAGTACTACGCCGACAATCGCCAGTCCATCCCGCCCGTTCTGTACGCGGAGATGGTCCAGCAGGCGGGAATCCTTCCCGACGCCTGGGCGATTCGTCTGGACTTGTCCGATCCCGAGCGGGCCGAGGGCTCACGAGACTTGGCTGCCCTCTCGTCCCTGCTGGACCGCTACGCCCTATTGGATCGACCCCTGTTCCTCACAATCGCCGGTCCCCTGGCAGCACCAGCGCCCTCGTCAAGCCCCCAAGGCGCGCAACAGGATCGACCCAGCGCCGGGTTCGACCCCGACTGGGTCGCGCGGCTGCTGGGCGTGGCTGCCTCCAAGCCATACGTCCACGCCCTGTGCTGGTACGGTCTCAACACCGCCGCCGGATCAACTGGGTTTCCCCTCGACCGCTACACCCGCTTCCGACGTGCCCTCCGCGCCGGGCGCAGCCCGCTGGCCAACGATCCGCCCGACCAGCCCGCCCCGACCAGCGCCCCATTCTCGGCCTGAGCCTCCGCGACCGGATATCAGTGTGATGAGATGAACGCCGACAGCGACTGGACTCGATCATCGGCCAAGTGGGTAGCGGTCCTCGTTCTGGGCGTTGCCTCGGTGCTCGGCGTTTCGTGGGCCATCCTTTCCGGGCGCGCCGGCCCGATCCCCGCCACGGGGCAACAGCCAGAGACCCAATCCAAACCGGCAACAGACTCTGAAACGATTGGCGAGGGCCGATCCCGACCCGACGTGGCCCGTCTGATAAACATCAACACCGCGTCGAGCGCCGAACTCCAACTCCTGCCGGGCATCGGGCCGGCCCGCGCCTCGGCCATCATTGAAGACCGCACCGCCAACGGTCCGTTCCACGCGATCGACGACCTCCAGCGCGTCCACGGCATCGGGCCCAAGACCGTCCAGAACATCCGACCCCTCGTGACGATCAAATAGGACGGATCATCCCCCGGAATCCGGGCAGGACGACCGGGACCGTCGCCACTCAATCCTTCGGCCGCATGAACGGAAAGAGAATCACGTCGCGGATCGATCGCTGCCCGGTCAGGAGCATCACGAGCCGGTCGATCCCGATCCCGCACCCGCCGGCAGGCGGCATCCCGACCCGCAGCGCCTCGATGAAATCGGCATCGAACGTTCGGAAGGTCGCCTCGTCGGTGGCGGCGCCGCCCAGTTGCTCGCGGAACTTGCGCTCCTGAACGTCCGGGTCGTTCAACTCGGTGTATGCGTTGGCGATCTCCATCCCGCCGATGAACAACTCGAATCGCTCGGCGATCTCCGGAGACTCGCGCTTCGCCCTGGTGAGCGGGCACAAGGCCGCCGGCCAGTCGATTACGAACGTCGGGCGACTCGGATCGATCGCCGCTTCGGCGACCTCCTCGAAGAGTTTGTGCGCGACCAGCACGTCGTCCATTCCTTGCGCTTCGATTCCGCGCCGACGGGCCTCCTCAAGCACCCGCACCGCGTCCCCGGGGCCGAACCCCAGCGCCCGTTCGAACAGCTGGGTGTACGTGACCCGTTCGAACGGACTGCCATAGTCGATCGCGTGATCCGAGAACGTCAGGACGAGCCCAGCCTCGGCCCCGGGCCCCGCGACCAGACCCGCCAACTCGCGGATCAGCGACTCGGTCAGGTCCATCATCGCGCCGTAGTCGCCGAAGGCCTGGTACATCTCGACCATGGTGAACTCGGGATTGTGGCTGCGATCCACGCCCTCATTGCGGAAGTTGCGCGAGATTTCGTACACCGCGGCAAAGCCACCGACCAAGAGCCGCTTGAGGTACAACTCCGGCGCGATCCGCAGGTACAGATCGATATCCAGCGCGTTCATGTGCGTCACGAACGGCTTGGCCGCGGCCCCGCCGGGGCGGGGTTGAAGAACCGGCGTGTCCACCTCCAGGAACCCCCGCTCGTCCAGGAACGACCGGATCCTGGAGATGATCCGCGAGCGATGCGCAAACACAGCCGCTGTCCCCGGATTGGCCCACAGGTCTATGTATCGCTGCCGGTAGCGACGCTCCACGTCCGCGAGCCCGGCCCACTTCTCCGGCGGCGGGACCAGGCACTTGGATGCCGGGTCAAGGCGACTCGCCCAGACCGTTACCTCCCCCGTCTTCGTCTTGACCAGCGGCCCGCTCGCCACAACGACGTCGCCGAGATCGATAATCTTGGCCAGCGCAAATCCCTCCCCAGCGCAGTCCCGCTTTGAGACGGCTACCTGGAGATCGCCGGCGGCGTCGCGCAGGTTCATCCACACGAGCCGACCGTTGTCGCGATGGAGCACGACCCGCCCGGCCACGCACACGACGGGGCGGGAATCGACGAACCCGTCCTCCTTGCCGTGCTCCTTGAAGGCGGCGTCTGCGGTCTCGTCGTATCGCGAGCGTGCCTCGTCGAGGCGGATCACGCCCTCGGTGCGCCCGCCATAGGGGTCAAGACCCAGGGCTCGAACGCGGCGGCGATTCTCTCGGCGCTGCTCCTGGAGTTCATGGTGCTGCGCATCGGCGCCGCTTGGCTGGTCCATTGCCCGATCCGCCCGATCCAAAGCCACCGGGCGTGCGCGTGGACGCCGCCCGCGTCGATCGCCCCGATCCTATTCCGTTGCCCCGCTACTAGGCCGAAGCCCCCCCAGCCGAGAGCCCCAGATGGACCATCGTCTCCCGGTCGCACAGGGGCGTGATCGCCCCCGGTTCTTCGAGCAGGTCCGCCAGCGTGTCGCCATCGAACAACTCGATCACAACCTGAGCGGCCTTATCGGCCCGCCTGTGCAGGGGGCACAGGTTCGCCCCGTGCTCCGTTATCCCCAGCGGACAGGCGGTGATCCGCCGGATCGGGCTCACCGCGTTGATCACGTCCATCAGCGTGATCTGGCGGGCCGGACGGTTGAGTTTGTACCCGCCCCCGACCCCGCGCCGACCCACGATCAGATCTCCGGCCGCCAGTTGCTGGAGCACCTTGGCAAGGTACGGCGAGGGCACCTGCGTCCGTTTGGACAACTCGCCCGTCGAGACCATCCTCTCGGGGGTCAGGGCCAGCCATGCCATGGCCCGCAACGCGTATTCGGCAGTCTGTGAAAGCATCGAGGTCTCCCGGAGGCACATGCTCGCCCGCCCAGTTTAGCAGACATTGCGATCTGAAGGTGTCGCTCTGTCACCGGTGATGCCCGAATCCAGAGAAACCCGGGTCAGATGGGTGAAACGCGGCATTCCGGGGAGCCACGCCACGGCGATCCGCGAATCCCACTCCCGATCGAGTTCCAGGGCTCGGTCAGTTCTCCGCCCGGGGCATCACCGCGTCGAGCGCCTTGCGATCCTCCGGACCAGCCCCCTCTACGGGGATTTCCTCAAGGAGGTTGTCGATCACCTTATCGGGCGTGACCTGGTCGGCCTCGGCGTTGAAGTTCGTCAGGATTCGATGGCGCAGGACCGGATGGACCACCTGCCGGACGTGCTCGGGAGTTACATGGCTCGACGCGGACAGGATCGCCCTGGCCTTGGCCGCCAGAACCAGGTACTCGCTGGCGCGTGGACCGGCTCCCCACGAGAGGTATTCCTCCACCAGGCGCGGGCGTGGGAGTTGTTCACCCATCGGTTCGCGGACCCGCGTTGCCCGGACGAGCCTCAGGGCATATCGAATCACGTGATCCGAGACGGGCATCAGTTCGACCAGACGCTGAACCGCGGTGATCCCGTCGCGATCGATCTGGGGCTGGACATCGACCCGTTCCTTCTGCCCCCCGCGACGGACGATCTCCATCTCCTCGTCAGCGGAGGGGTAGGTGATGTGCACCTGGAACATGAATCGATCCAGCTGGGCCTCGGGAAGCGGGTAGGTTCCTTCCTGCTCGATCGGATTCTGCGTCGCCAGCACGAAGAACGGCTGGGGGACGTTGTGGCACACACCCCCGACCGTCACGTGCCGCTCCTGCATCGCCTCGAGCATCGCCGCCTGCGTCTTGGGCGGCGTGCGGTTGATCTCATCGGCCAGGATCACGTTTGCAAAGACGGGCCCCTTCACGAAGCGCAACTGCCGCGACCCGCTCGCCCGATCTTCCTCGATCATCTCCGTGCCGGTGATATCGCTGGGCATCAGGTCGGGCGTGAACTGGATTCGGTTGAAATCCAGCGAGAGGGTCTTGGCGATCGTCGAGATCAGCAGCGTCTTGGCAAGCCCTGGAACGCCCACGACCAGCGCATGGCCCCGGCAGAAGATGCACGTGAGCACCTGCTCGACCACCTCGTCCTGCCCGACGATGACCCGCGCGATCTGAGCCCGAAGCCGACCGTAGATCTCCAGCAGTTCCTCGCTGAGCGCCTCATCCGACTTGTGCTCGGCCATCGCTGTCCTCCACCGCCAACCGCGCCGACCTCGATCGTGCGCCCGCCGGCGATCATATCGACCGGACCGGTGCCGGTTTCCAGACGATGCCCCGCCAGGGCCGCCATGAGCGCAATGAAGCGGCCGCGTGGCCCCGGGCCGGCGCGGCCGCTCCGCGGAGGTGGTGTCGTTGGTCAGGTCTACCGGTCGTCGGACATGCGCTCAAGGAGATCCTGGATCCGCTCGAGCCGATCATCCACGCGCGAGATCCGGTCGCTGAGTCGATCGATCCGCCGATCCAGTTCTCCCAGCCGCCCCTCGTCTGGATCGCGGAAGACCATCGCAGGCGCCCGCCCCCGGTCCCCGCGTCCCTCAGGACCGGGTGTATGCATCTTCAGATCCCGACGCAAGCCTCTGAGCAGCTCCGAATCGGGCTTCAGCCAGCGATTCAGATCGGGCACCTGGAACCGATCGGCGAACTGCTCCTTGGCCTCTTTCAGCGCCTTCATCGCCCGCTCGAGTGCATCGGCCGCCTCGGCCTTGAGCGCGTCCGGATCCAGCCGCTTGAGCTGCTTGAGCGCCTCGTTGATCGCCTTTCTGGCCCCCTCCATGCCCTGCGCGTCAAATCGCCACTCGAACTCACCCGGCGAGGAAAAGAACCGGCCCCCATCGTCATCGGCTCCGGGCGACGCCACGCCCAAGGCCCCGGCGTCGAACGCCACCAGGTCAATCGTCACGTCCCTTCGCTTCCCCTTGCGGACGACGGCGAGGTGTAGCTCGTCTCCCGGCTCCTTGTCCCCGAGCACGTCCCGCAGCAACTCCGGGGAAGCCTCCTTGTGGTCTTCGATCCCCACGATGATGTCGTTGGGCTTGAGTCCCGCCTTGTCGGCCGGAAGTCCGTCGTACACCTTCGTCACCAGGATCGCCTCGCCCGGGTCGATGTCCAGTTGCTCCAGCAGGGACTCGTCGGGCTCGGCCATCGTGATCCCGATCATCACTTTCGGATGATCGGGCTCGACCTGCCCGAATCTCATCATGCCCCTCGGCCCGGGCTGCCCGTGCAGCTCCATCCGCCTGTTGCCGAGGTTCAACCCGAATCCACCCTCCCCGAGCCCGCCGATCTGGTTCTGCACGTCGAACTCGGCGATCACGTTGCCGTCCTCGTCGCGGATCCGCACGCGCTTGCCGTCGTAGTCGATCCTGTCCCGGTCGATCTCCTTGCCATTGACCTCGGCTGAGATCTCGTCGCCCTCGATCTTCACACTGATGGTGTTGTCGCCGTCGCTGCGGGACAGGTAGATCATGGTGTGCGAACCGCTCGCATCGCTCCGGCCGGACCCGAGCGGGGCCTCGAACTCCCCGCGCAACTCCGTCCGGCTCTCCGCCTTGTCAGCCTTGGGTGGATCGGCGAGAACGCCCCCTGCCACCGCCAGAAGCACGAGGGCGCCCACCACGGGGCCACGCCCGAAAACACTCGCTGTGCCTTTCATCGTTGGACTCCTTCTGCGCCGCCGGGCGGCGCGATCTGAAAGTGGAGCGGCCCGAGTTCAGAACGGACCGCTGCTGGACCTGACCGTTACCGGAATCGGCACGGGGCGACCCGTCTCGTCCCGGCTGTACTGGAACACGTGCATGTCGCCCACCACCGCCCGCTCGACGATCCGACGCTCGAAGAGGACCGCAAAGCCCTGGCCGTCGGCCAGGGGCGCCGACCTCAAGAGCACTTTCTGCGGAACCTCCCCCACGACGGTTCCGTTCTTCTGTCCTCGACGGATGTACTCGCCGAGCATGTCCACCGGACTCACGGACCCAGTAAACCCCGCCTGCGTGGTGTCCGAGTCTGTCCCGCGGAAGATCGGCGCTCCGGTCGCCCAGGCCAGGGCGATCGTCGCCGCCGCCGCCCAACCCCCCCACGACCCGATCATCCGCAGGCGATGCCCCACCATCACCTCGGATCGCATCGGCAGGTCCACAGCGTCGGCCACGGCGATCAGAGACTCGACCGCGCCGACGAGACCGGCCTGGTCCCGCTGAGCCTGGATCAGATCGCGCCACAGGGCGCTGTCTGTCTCACTGAGCCGCTCGAACCGCGCCCACTCATCCGCGGACGCCCGTCCGTCCACGAGACGGTTGATCAGCGCGTCCCGATCCATTGCATTCGTGCCCGCGTCGGCCCCGTCGTTCACAGCGAACCCTCCGCTCGGACCTCCGCCTCGCCCGCCGCCGCCAGCCGCTCCCGCAGCATCCTGCGACCACGCGCGATCCGCGTCTCGATCGTCGTCTCGGGCAGGCCCATGACCCGACCGATGCGCCGGTAACTCATCCCCCGCACGCACCGGAGCAGCAACGGCTCGCGGTACCCCTCGGGCAACTCCAGGGCCGTCCCGAGCACCAGCCCGGCCCGTTCACGCTCTGCGATCGCTTGGCCGGGCTCGGCATCCAACCCCTGCCAGTCCCCCCCACCGTCCCCGATCGACGCCGGCCACGGGCGACGCCTGGATCGCTCCGGTCCCCTGGCCGCCGCCCTGGCCGCATTGATGCAGATCCGCCGCAGCCACGGCTTGAACGCCGTCGGCTCCTTCAAACCCGAGATCTTGCTCACCACGGTCATCGCCACGTCCTGAAGCAGGTCGTCCAGTTCGGCCTCGCGGGGCTTGTAGGCCAGCAGGATCGCCGCCGCCCATCGCCGGTGGGACTCCCACAGCACCCGCAGCGCCTCGCGATCACCCCGGATCGCGGCAGCGGCGTCGGCGAAAGACCCCGTCGTCGCCGCCTCATCCACGCGATGCTCCACCTGTCCTTCCTTCACAACGATGCGCCCCGTGCCCGGACCCGTCGCAGACCGGGCGATATTCTGTCCCCGCCCCCTTCTCCTGGACCCGCCCGGCGCCGCCCCAGCGCACCGGGCGGGGCTCGTCCGGTCCAACCGCCTGACCTATCTTCACCCTGCCGCCCGGCCCCGTCCCGGATCCTCCGACCTGATGACCCGATGAGCCCCGAACACCCGACCTACAGCATGTCATTCGGAGATCATCTCGAGGATCTTCGCCGACGGCTCGTTCTGGGTCTGGTCGGGATCATCCCGATCTTCATCGCCGCCATTATCGTCGGCCCGCACATTCTGGACCTGCTCATCCTTCCGGTCCAGACGGAACTGCACCGGGCCGGCCTGCCGCCCCAACTCCAGGCCACGGGCCCGGTTGAAACCTTCGCGACCTATTTCCGGATCGCCATCATCGTCACGATCCTGGTGGGCAGCCCCTGGCTGCTCTACCAGACGTGGCTCTTCGTCGCCCCGGGGCTCTACGAGGCCGAACGACGCTTTGTTTACTTCCTCGTCCCCATGAGCGCGATTCTCACGACCGCGGGCACCGTCTTCCTCTACTTCGTGATGCTCCCGGTCGTGCTCTCCTTCTTCATCGGGTTCGGCGCCGGGATCGCCGCCGAGCCCATCCCCACCGCGCCCCTGCCCGAGGGAATCGTGCTCCCCGAGATTCCTCTCCTGGAAGCCGATCCGCCCGATCCCAGCCCCGGGCAATACTGGTTCAATACGGGCCGCAGCGAGCTGCGTCTCGCCACCGCGGACGGCCAGGACGTCAGCGTGCTCGGGGCGGCGCTCACCAGGACCAGCGGCATCCTCCAGCAGTACCGGATCAGCGAGTACGTCAAGCTTTTCCTTTCGCTGGCGCTGGCCTTTGCGGTCGGGTTTCAGACGCCGCTCGTGGTTCTGCTGCTGGCATGGGCGGGGATCGTGGATCGTCCGTTCCTGCTTCGCTATCGGCGTCACGCGATCATGGTCTGTGCGATCGCCGCCGCGTTGCTCACGCCTGCCGACCCGCTTTCCATGATCCTCCTGGCTGTTCCGTTGTACCTCCTGTACGAACTGGGCCTGGCGCTGATCCTCCTCCTGCCGCCGGAGCGCATTGCGCGGGGCTTCAAGCGCGAGCCGCCCGACGCCGGGGACGCGTAGCATGGCGCCGCCCGGTGAGCCAACGCTGATCGACGTGGACCTGATGCGTCGGGCCCTGGACCTGGCCCGCCGGGCGGCGGACTTGGGCGAGGTTCCCGTGGGCGCTGTCGTCTACGAAAGCGTCACGGGGGGCGTCCTGGGCGAGGGCTTCAATCGTCGGCAGATCGACGCCGACCCAACCGCCCACGCCGAGTTGATCGCCATCCGCCACGCCGCCGCTGCCGTCGGCGACTGGAGGCTCAACCAGTGCACGCTTGCCGTGACGCTCGAGCCATGCGCGATGTGTGCCGGGCTGATCGTCAACGCACGACTCGGGCGGCTCGTCTACGGCACCGATGACCCCAAGGCCGGGGCCGTCGCATCGCTCTACCACCTGACCACGGACCGGCGCCTCAACCACCGCGTCGAGCCGATCGCCGGCGTCCTGGCCGAGGAATCCGCGGCGCTGCTCCGATCGTTCTTTGAGCGTCTTCGCGACGCCGATCCCTGAGCCGGATCTCTGATGAAACTCGTGCGTGACGACCGTCTGAGAAAGAACGCGAAGGGATGAAGGTTTGGAAGAGCGCTCTCCGTTACCCCAATCCCCTCCGCGTTCTCAGCGTTCACTCTTCTCAATAAGACTCGGAAGAACACGGAGCACCGAGGTGTTCGCAGAGAGCGCGGAGACAAGCAGTTGAACGCGAAGGACTCGAAGAGCCCGAAGCAGAATGGAATCATCACGCTTTCTCTCTGTGCTTTCAGTGTCCTCCGTGTTGAATCCTGATTCCTTCCGCCGTCGCATTGATTGGACGCACGAGTTTGAGCGGGAATCCGTCCGACCCGGGCGCGCCAACAATCGATCGATGCCCGAGTTGCCCGAGGTCGAGCGCGTCCGGATGTGCCTGGACTCGCTGCTGCCGGGGCGGCGGGTCATCGGCCTGCATCGGTACCGACCCGGCGTGACCCACGCGGTTCGCACGCCCGCCTCCCGTGGCACCGGACGGGCCGGGCCCCCGGCCACCAGAGCAGAACTGCTCCTGGGCGCCCGGATTGTGCGTTTGGAACGCGTCGGCAAGGAGTTGGCGATCCACGCCAACGACGGGCGGACCATCTGCTGCCATCTGGGCATGTCCGGGCAACTCCTGTCCCTCC
>Ga0114931_10006039_pt1 | contig 14951 bp, 12 predicted proteins | sample 2SBtaG_FD_89579 | JGI IMG/M metagenome (GOLD analysis project Ga0114931, IMG submission 89579) | Deep subsurface microbial communities from Kolumbo volcano to uncover new lineages of life (NeLLi) - 2SBTROV14_V59a metaG | ecosystem: Environmental > Aquatic > Marine > Volcanic | place: Kolumbo...
GGCGACATGCGCCGCTGTACCCGCTAACCTGTTGATTCTTCGTTTCAGGCTGGGGTAAAGAAGTTTTCTTGCCTCAGTTTTCCTTCCTGGGTTCAAGTGGTTAGCGACAGCGTAAATGTCTCAAATATAAGTCTATTTTGAGGGCGGATCCTTGATCGGTGGGTGATTCTGGGCGGGGCTGCGGCTGGGAAACTCATCGCTTCCTACATTAATCCACTGGTCATTGAGAAGCCGCAGGTAACTTGAAAAATGCTTGTCCGGCAAGTGGTTGTGTTATTGTCGTCACACTTGCGGCCGGGTTCGCAGCGGTCCGGCCGGGCCTGCCTGTTCAACCTGACATTTTGAGTGTATTAGGGTATCCTCTCGTGCGGCCTAAAGGTTGCAATTGCCCGTGGTTAGCATCATCACGAGGGGGAGGGGGGAATGCCGAATATACTCGCACAGTCAAACACTTGGTTGAATTGGTTCACCCCTTTCATGCGTTGGTTGCCCCAGGTCCGGGGCGATGATCTCAAGGTCGATTTCATGGCCGGCCTGGCCGGCGCCATCATTGTTCTCCCTCAGGGTGTGGCGTTCGCCACCATCGCCGGCATGCCCCCTGAATACGGGCTCTACGCCGGCATGGTGCCCGCCATGGTGGCCGCCCTGTTCGGGTCGTCACGCCACCTGGTGTCCGGACCCACCACCGCCGCCTCCATCGTGTTGTTCTCGTCACTCTCGATCTATGCGGCGCCAGGCAGCCCGGAATATGTCACCCTTGCACTCACCCTGACCTTCATGGTGGGCGCGATCGAACTGGCCCTGGGGTTGGCGCGTATGGGGGTATTGGTGAACTTTATCTCGCACTCGGTGGTGGTGGGTTTCACCGCCGGGGCCGCCTTGTTGATCGCCGCCAAACAGTTGAAGAACTTCTTCGGCATCGAGATGCCTTCCGGCGGGCACTTCCACAATATCCTCTTCGCCTTTGTCGGTGAGGTGGAGCATATCAATCCCCATGTGACCCTGGTGGCCCTGGTGACCCTGCTCAGTGGTATCGCCATCAAGCGCTGGTGGCCGAAGCTGCCCTATCTGATTATCTCCATGGTCCTCGGCAGCTTGACCGCCGTGCTCTTCAACGCGATCTTTGGTGAGGCGGTCACGCAGATTCCGGAGGTCGGGGCCTTGCCGGCCTCGCTGCCGCCCCTGTCTACCCCTGAATTCTCCCTCGATAGCATCAAGGTCCTGGCGCCGACGGCCCTGGCGGTGACCTTGTTTGCGCTCACCGAGGCGGTCTCCATCGGCCGCTCGCTGGCGGCGCGGGGGGGGTATCGCATCAACGGCAACCAGGAGTTCATCGGCCAGGGCCTCTCCAATATTGCCGGCGCCTTCTTCTCTGGCTACGTGGCCACGGGCTCCTTCAACCGCTCCGGCCTCAACTACGAGTCCGGCGCCCGCACCCCGCTGTCGGCCATATTCGCCGGCAGTCTGCTGATGGTAATCGTGCTGCTGGTGGCCCCCCTGGCCGCCTACCTCCCAAAGGCGACCATGGCCGGCGTCCTCTTCATCGTGGCCTGGGGCCTGATCGATTTCAAGCAGATCAAGCACACCCTGCATGCCTCCCGACGCGAGAGCGCGGTGCTGAGCGTGACCTTCTTCAGCGCCCTGTTCCTGGAGCTTGAGTTCTCCATCTTCGCCGGTGTGCTCCTGTCGTTGATCCTCTATCTGGCGCGGGTCTCCAAACCGACCATCCGGCGCCGGGTCCCCGATCCCCGTAACTACAAACGTTCCTTTGTCACTGACCCCGATCTGCCCGAGTGCCCGCAGCTGCGAATCGTTCGTATCGATGGTTCCATTTTCTTCGGCTCCGTCAGCCATGTCCAGGATACCTTCGACATGTTCCGTTCCCGCAGGCCGGAACAGAAACACCTCGCCATCGCCGCCCAGGGGATCAACTTCGTCGACCTGCAGGGTGGCGAGGCCCTGGCGGAAGAGGCCAAACGCCGCGAGGCCATGGGGGGCGAGATGTATCTGATGAATGTCAAGCAGGGATTGTGGAATGCCCTGAGTAAGTGTGGCTGCCTGGATGATAGGGAGACCTCGCACATCTTTCAGAGTAAGTCGGCGGCCATTCACGCCATCTATCAGAAGCTCGACAAGTCGATCTGCGCCACCTGTGACAAACGGATCTTCCTGGAGTGCCAGAAGGAGTTTGGCCCGGGTTCGAAGACGTTTCCAACGAAATAGTCTTGCGGGGGCAGGTTGCCCGATGGCCATCATCCGTATATCGTCAATCCTGGAGAAACCCATGCGCCCCATCGAAATCCGCAGGCTGGCCCTGTGCCTACTGTTGCCGCTCCTCTACGCGGCCCGGGCCGATGCCGGCCAATGGCCGCTGGAGATCTTCGAGGTGATGGACGACAAGAAGATCGTCGTCTTCCTCAAGGACGAAGAGATCGCCGCCAGCCCCGAGTGGCAACCAGCGGAAGGTGCTCCCCCCCTGAGTATCGGGTCGGTGCTGAAGACCGTTGGTGACTGGGTAGAGAAGGATCCGCGCCTGGCGGGTTCGCAGGTGCAGGAGCTCGCGCTCAAACCGATCCACGGCCATGAGAAGGAGCATCGCTGGTACTATCTGGTGCGCCTGCATGGCAAGCAGGATCCCAGGAAGACCACCCACTACCTCATCGTGTTGCTCAGCGGCAAGGTCACGCCGGCGATTGTCGAACCCATGGCGATCAAGTGAGTCCTGAGATGTCACGTCGCTAATTGGGCTCTATCTGCCTTGAATGATCGAGACAGAAGCCGGTGCATCTAAGATCCGTTTTCTTCATCATCGGCATCTTCGTCGGGCTGTTTGGCCTGACCCTGAGCGTGCCCGCCACTATTGCCTGGTGGATGGGCGAGCAGGCCGAGTTGTGGGGCTTTGCCGGCCCCATGCTGCTCTATCTGGTCATCGGTGGTCTGCTGTTGTTCCCCAACCGCAATCGGACCCACGATCTGGGCAGCCACGACGGATTCCTCATCGTGGCCTTGTTCTGGATCTCGCTCGGACTGATGGCCGCCGGGCCCATGTGGCTGGTGTTGCCCATGACGCCGGTGGATGCCATCTTCGAATCGGTCTCGGGGCTCACCACCACCGGGGCCACGGTACTCACCGGGCTGGACGAGATGCCGAGGTCGGTGCTCTTCTACCGCCAGCAGCTGCAGTGGCTGGGAGGCATGGGGCTGATCGTGCTGGGGGTCGCGGTACTGCCCGCCCTGGGGGTGGGTGGCATGCGTCTCTATCAGGCCGAGGTGCCCGGCCCCATGAAGCAGGAGAAGCTCACCCCACGCCTGGCAGAGACCGCGCGCACCCTGTGGACCGTCTATGTGGCGCTGACCGCGCTCTGCGCCCTCGGCTATTGGCTCGCCGGCATGAACGCATTCGACGCCATCGCCCATAGCCTCTCGACCCTATCCACCGGTGGCTTCTCCACCCATGACGCCAGTATCGCCTATTTCCACAGCCCCCTGATCGAGGCCATCTCCGTGGTCTTCATGATCCTGGCCAGCCTCAACTTCGGTCTCCACTACCTGGCTTGGCATCAGCGCAGCCTCAAGGTCTATCTCCAGGACGTGGAGGCCCGCAGTTTTCTGCTGTTCGCCGGTTTCTTCGTGCTGCTGTTGAGTCTGATCCTGCGCCTCGAAGGGAACTATGCACAGACCCCCCAGACCCTGCGGGATGCCACCTTCGAGCTGGTCTCGGTGATTACCAGTACCGGCTTCGCCACCGTGGACTTCTCCGCCTGGCCCGATTTCCTCCCCACCATGCTGATCTTCGTCAGTTTCATCGGCGGTTGCGGGGGTTCCACCGCCGGTGGCATGAAGGTCATGCGCGTGCTGCTGCTGGTGCAACAACTGGTGCACGAGGTGCGCAAGCTGATCCATCCCCAGGCCTATATCCCGGTGCGTTTGGGTTCGCGCATCGCCGACGAGCGCATGATTCAATCGGTGTGGGGTTTCTTCGCGGCCTATGTGATCAGCCTGGCGGTGCTGGTGCTGATGATGATTCACGCCGGACTGGATCCCCAGTCGGCCTTCTCCGCGGTGGCCACTTCACTCAACAACCTGGGGCCGGGGCTCGGGGTGGTTGCCTACAATTTTCAGCAGGTGAGCGACTCTGGCAAGATCATCGCCACCTTCGCCATGTTGCTGGGCCGCCTGGAGATCTTCACCATCCTGGTGTTGCTCTCCCCAGGTTTTTGGCGGCGCTGATCGATGGGTTCGGCAAAGGCGATCCAGGTAGAGGGAGCTCTCCAGCCCGGTGGATCATGAGGGGGCGTGGCGGCAAGGTTTGGCGTATCGGCCGCTATCTGGCGCTGCTGCTGGAGGCTGCTCTATGTGGCGATCACTATCAGTGACAGCCGCCCACTCGTCGTCCAGACCCCCGCCTGGATGGGGATTCGGCCCAGCGGGTGAAGCGTCTGGTGGAACAGGCTGATGAGTCGCTCTATTTCCCCGCTAACACCCATGAAGCCGGGGCCGCACACTCCCCAGATCATGGGAAATTTGAATAATACCGTGCGTTGTTGCGCAATATCCTCATGGGTCAAGGGCTTGCCGGGGTCTTTGGGTGAGACGCCGTGAATACCTCCCTGTAGGCTTGGATGCAGCATCATTGCTGCATACACTCACCCAAAGACCCCGGCAAACCCCTTCGAAAGTCACCGATTCGGGAAAACCCTCATGTATTTCCACACAAATGACGGCCTGCCGGATGAGATCCACCCCCTGCCAGCCCCGGCGCGAGCCGGATCGATTTGAAAAAGCCTTCGGCAGGTCAATCGTCCACGGTGGAGAGATAGGCGAAGATGTCGCGCAGTTCGGTATCGCTGAAATCGTCCAGCAGCTCATCGTTGGGATCGTCCTTGTCGTGGATACGGATCCTCTTGCGCAGTTTCTTCACCTGTCGCCACAGGTAGTTGGTGTACTGGCCGGCCAGCGGCGGCACCGCCTTCTTGTCGTTGCCCCAGCCCTCCCGGCCATGGCAGGAGGCGCACTCCCGGTGGTAGAGCTTCCTGCCCTTTTTTACATCTCCCGGCGCCCTCGGGATCTGCATCAGCCGCTTCGACTCCAGCAGCCGCGCATAGGCGTCGAAGCCCGGGTCCTTCTCGTTGGCGGGTGGGAGCTTGGTCTTGAGCTTGATGGCATGCAGGTAGTGGGCGATATCGAAAATATCCTCATCCGGCATCTGGCGGTCGTCCACATATTCCACCATGGCCATGTTGGGGCGCTTGCGGGCGCGGAACAGGTGCAACTGCTCCGCGATGAAAGCACTGGGCATGCCCGCCAGGCGCGGGTACTCCCCATCCTTGCCGCCCTGGCCGTACTCGCCGTGGCAGCCCGCACAGACCTCGTTGATATCGAGGCCGTTCTCAGGGTCGTACTGGTACTCCTCGGCGGCATTACTGTTGCTGCCGATCAGCAGCAGCCAGACGCATAGAAGGGGTATTCTCATCTTCATGCAGCAGGGTTTGAATCGACTGGAACCGATAGGGGGGCAAGGGTACCATCTGACCCATGAAGATCCCATATGTTCTCTGCCTGCTCTGTCTGGCTGGGCTGGTCTATGCCGGGCCCCCGCAGGGATTGCCGAAGGGGGATTGTCTCCACCCGAGACCGCGCCAGGACCTGCGCCACTGCGACTTCAACGGCGCCTGGATGCAGGGTGTGGACCTCTCCGGGGCCTTGCTCGACGGGGTGAACCTGCAAAATGCCCGCTTGCTGGGGTGCAACCTGAGCGGGGCCAGCCTGCGTGGGGCCGATCTCAAGTGGGCCTATCTCTCCGAATGTGCGTTGAACGACAGCGATTTCAGCGGGGCGGACCTGTTTCATACCACATTCGACGGGGCGGCGATGGATCGCGCGAAGTTCATCGGGGCCAACCTGTTCGGGGCCAGTCTCAACGAACTGACGGCCAGGTCGGCGGATTTCTCCCATGCCTATATGAAGGACATCAGCATGGAGGAGAGTGACCTTTCAAGCAGCCACTTCGATGAGGCCTTCATGATGCGGGCGGTACTCATCGGCAGCCGACTGGTCGATGTCAGGCTGCCGAAGGTGGTACTGACCGGGGCGGCGCTGGAGCAGGCCGACCTCTCCCATGCAGACCTGACCCAGGCACTGCTCAATGGTTCTAGCCTCACGGGTACGAGATTCGAGCAGGCCAGGCTCAGCGGCACGCTGTTCCACAATGCACGTATTCAGGATACGGACTTCAGCGGCGTGATCGACCCATCGGAGCACCTCCGTGAAATGCCGGGCTATACAGGGCCGGGTCACCAAAAACCTTGAAAGGCGGTATGGCCTGAGTGAGCGTCCCCCCAGGTGGCCGGACCCGTTGCGAATAGTCAATGTTTATAGCCTGTAAAAGCTGGTATCCTGTCGGCCGTTACCGGTCCGCATAAGAAGTAGAAGGGCTGGGGGGTGCGCACCTGCTATCCAGCCCCATTCTGGATAGACATCATATTGAGGAGGATTCGATGAGATATTTGCTGGGCGGGCCACAAGCGGGCCCGATACGCTGGATCCTGGTGTTCGCACTGCTCTCCCTGTCGGGCCTGGCAGTGGCGGAGCAGGCGGCGGAGAAGGCCCTGCCGAGCATCACCGGCAAGAACTCCACCACCCTGGGAATTACCGAGTACAGCAACCTAGGTATCAAGGGTCCCCGGGACAAGCCAGTGACCTCCCTGGACCAGAGCCGCTCTAGCAAGTCCACCACCGATCACTCCAAGCTCAAGGAGCTGCAGGGCCCCTTCAACAGCGGTCCCGAGGTGACCAAGGCCTGCCTGGGCTGTCACAACAAGGCGGGTAGTCAGTTCATCAAGAACAAGCACTGGACCTGGAGCTACACCAACCCGGTGACCGGTCAGCACCTGGGTAAGAGCGTGCTGATCAACAACTTCTGCACCAACGCCCGGGGTAACGAGGGCATGTGCGCCCAGTGCCATGCGGGCTTTGGGCTGACCGATGTCACCACCTACGACTTCAACAACCAGGAGAACATCGACTGCCTGGTCTGCCACGAGTCCACCGGCACTTACTACAAGCTGCCGCCGACCCGCGGCAACAAGGCCTGTGCCGTCATGTTCGAGGGTAAGAAGCCCATCGACTGGGTCAAGGTGGCCCAGAGCGTGGGTCTGTCGTCCCGCAGTAACTGTGGTGGTTGTCACTTCTATGGCGGTGGTGGCGACAACGTCAAACACGGTGACCTCTCCTCGGCCCTGTTTCACCCGACCAGAAAGGTGGATGTACATATGGGCGAGGATGGAGGGAACTTCTCCTGTGTCATCTGCCACGTGGGCCAGGGGCACGAGTGGTCCGGCAGCCGCTACAACATGATCGCCAAGCCCAAGCCAAAGAAAAAAGCAGAGCCGGGGGCCCCGCGGGAGACCGCCAACTGTGAAAGTTGCCACGGTATACAGCCCCACCCGTTCACCCTGACCGGCATCAAGATGAACGACCATACCGACCGGGTCGCCTGCGAGACCTGTCATATCCCGGAGTTTGCCAGGGGAGGGGTCGCCACCAAGGTGGATTGGGACTGGCGCACCATGGGGCGCATGAAGAACGGCCTGCCCTACCAGGAAGGCGGCTATATCCAGGGCAACGGCGAGGAGCGCGAGACCTACAAGTCGATCAAGGGCTCCTTCAAATACGCCGAGAACGTCAAACCGATCTATCGCTGGTTCAACGGGGTAGTCACCTACACCATGCCAGATACCCACTTCGACCCCTCCAAACCTCTGGAGATCAACCAGCTGCATGGTTCGGCGCAGGACCCGAATGCCCGCATCTGGCCATTCAAGCGCATGCATACGATCCAGCCCTACGATTCCGGCAACAACACCCTGGTCTACATGCATCTGTGGGGCGCCGACAAGGACTCCCTGTGGGGTAACTTCAACTTCGCCCGCGCCATCAAGGCCGGTATGAAGCAGGAGGGCGCCCCCTACAGCGGCAAGTACGGCTTCGTCGAGAGCTACTCCTACTGGCCGATCACCCACATGGTGGCCCCCAAAGAGGAGGCCCTGAGCTGCCAGGAGTGCCATGCCAGGCAGGGCCGCCTCCAGGAGTTGAAGGGTTTCTACATGCCAGGGCGTGACAGCAATATCTGGCTCGACCGGATCGGTATCTTTGCCGTACTGGCCACCCTGTTCGGTGTGCTGGGGCACGCCATGGTCCGCATAATCATGTCCGCCAGGAGGAAAGGCTGATGTCCACCCGTTACGTCAAGGTCTTCACCGGTTTCGAGCGTTTCTGGCACTGGACCCAGATGACACTGATCTTCGTGTTGCTGTTCACGGGATTCGCGATCCACGGCCTGCACTCCCTGGTCCGGTTCGACGATGCCGTCTATATCCACGCCATCTCGGCCATCGGTCTGATGCTGCTGTGGGTGTTCGCCATCTTCTGGCACCTGACCACCGGCACATGGCGCCACTATATCCCCACCACCAAGGGGCTGTTTCCGGTGATCCGCTACTATGGCTGGGGCATCTTCAAGGGCGAGGAGCATCCCTATCGCAAGCGTTTCTGGCACAAGCACAATCCCTTGCAGGCCATGTCCTACCTAGCCCTCAAGGTGTTCCTGTTTCCCGCGATCTGGGTCACCGGGCTGAGCTACCTGCTCTACGGACTCTGGTCCAACGGCCCCCTGACCAATGACAGCCTGACCCTGGTGGCCCTGGCCCATGCCGCCGTGGCCTACGCCATGGCGGTCTTCATCATCATCCACATCTACATGTTGACCACCGGCCACTCCTTCGTGGGGCACGTAAAGCCTATGATCACCGGCTACGACGAGGTGGAGCTGAGCGAGGCAGAAGAGGCCTATCTGCGGGAGGACGAACCGGGGCGGATCAAGGAGGAGTGAGGTTCAGTCCTCCAACAGGGGTTCCAGGGCGGGCCCCATCCGGTGGATGCAGGCGCGGCCCTCCGCGATGGCCAGGGCGGCTTGATCGAACTCCATCAAGCCGATGCGCGCCAGACGGGGGGCGAGCAGGATCTCCGGTGGATCGCCCGCCATGCGGCTGCGGGTGATGCGGTCCTGCATGATGTTGATCGAGCCGCTCATCACCTCGAGCAGGCCTGGCGCGTTCCGCTCCTCCCCCAGCAGGCGGGTCAGCAGTTGATCCTTGCGTTCGTTGAGGCTGTTCCTGATCTGCTGTGACATGCGCTGCCAGAGCAGCGTTTCCTCATCCAGCGGAGGGTTGGGGGGGCTGTTGGGTGAGGTCCTGCTTTGGAAGTGCTTGCCGACGATATCCCCGTTGAGATTGACCGCGATTACCCGCTCCGCGCCCATGGCGCGGCACAGGGAGATGGGTACCGGGTCCACCAGCCCTCCATCCACCAGCCAGCGTCCCTGCAGCTTGACCGGGGTGAACAGGCCGGGCAGGGCGATCGAGGCCCGCACCGCATCGAGTAGCGAGCCCTCGCGAAACCAGACCTCCCGGCCATTGCCCAGGTCCGTCGCCACCGCGCCGAAGGTCAGGGGCAGAGACTCGATCTCCCGCTCCTGCATCTGCCGGTGGACGAAGGCCAGCAGGTTCTCTCCCTGGATCAGCCCACCCCCCCGGAGGCTCAGGTCCAGGTAGCCGATGATCTGCTTCCAGCTCAGGGAGCGGACCCACTCCTCGAAGGCGTCCAGCTGCCGGCTCGCATAGGCCGCCCCCACCAGGGCGCCGATGGAGCTGCCGCTGACGATGCCCGGGCGTATGCCCAGCTCCGCCAGGGCCTGGAGCACCCCGATGTGGGCCCAGCCCCGGGCCGAACCGCTGCCCAAGGCGATGCCGAGGCGGGGGTCGGTGCCCCCTGTGGTGGAGCGCTTCATCTCGGGGGCGGGCGCCATGGCTGGAGAAAGGGACAATCCATGTCGCTCAGCATGGGCAGGCGGCACCCGGATTGTCAACCGCCTAGGAGGAGTTGCTCTGCTTCGCGGGGGTCTGCTTTTCGGTCGTGGGCCGTTTGGCCTGGGCCGGTTGTGGCTGGGGCGTCTGTTGCAGCAGCTTGTCCCGGTGGGCCTCCAGCAGGGGTTTGACGTTGTACTGGGCCAGCTTGCAGGGCCACTCGATATCGGATCTCTGTACGATATAGTCTTTGCCCTGTTGGTCCTGGTAGAAGCGATAATTCAGGGGGTCGCCCTGCTTGCGAGTGACCTTGACCTCCAGCAGGGGCTTCTCCGGCAATTTCTGTTTCACCGCCGGGGCCTCGATACGCAGGCCGCTGAGTTGCCGCACCAGACGCTCCACCGCGTCTTTGGCGAGCTTCTCGTCCTTGCCCTGATCCGCCAGTCGCCACTGCTTGTCCTGGCGCTGCAGCTCGATGCCGGGCAGCTCGATAGCCACGATGCCCTTGGCGTCCAGACTCAGCAACCCCTTGTCGATCCAGTCCGTCTCCTTGGCGCTGGCCTCCCAGCTGTTGAAGGGGACGCTGTAGACCGCCTGTTCTCCGGCGGGTCGGACATAGACCTTGCGATACCCGGGGGAGCTGCCCACATAGAGCTGCGCCAGGGTCTGGTCGCCGGAGAGCAGGGTCAGCCGGCGTTCGAACCGGTCTTTTGCGACCTTGAAGCGGCGGGTCGCGGAAGCGCTGGTGGCCACCGGCCAGCCCTTGTCCAGGGCCGCGAGCTTCTTCAACAGGGCCTCTACGCCGGCCTGGTCGGCCGGGAAGCCCTGCTCCTTCGGCAGTTGCCAGTGCCCCTTGACCCGCTCCAGCGCCACCTGGGTCGAGCCATCCTCGATGCGCAGTCCGTCCACTGCCGCCTTGTCGAACGCCAGCAGCTTCTGCTTCGGCTGAAAGGCGCCGTATTCGTCACTCGAACGGTTGATGGCCACCGCCAGCACCAGTTGTACCAGCAACAGGCCGCTCAGTATCCCAATCCACTTCTGCTTCATCGCTACCTCCAGATCAATCGGTCGAACCCAGGATCACGGCATAGCGGCGCTGCGCACGCCGCCTGGCCTGCCGGCGGGCCAGCCAGACCAGTAGCAGACCGAGCAGGGCCAGGCCGTAGTTGAGATACTCCCAGAACTGCTGCTGCCCCCGGTCCAGTGGCCTGAGGGTGCGCGAGAACTGGGCGCGGCCGCGCAGGGCCAGCAGGCCCCGGTCCTCCAGGGACCAGTCGATGGCGTTCTCCACCAGCTGCACCGGCTTGAGATAGCGGGTGCCGAGACCGGCGGTGGCCAGATTGATCATCTCGTCGCTGAGGAAGCTGTTGGAGGCGAACAGAACGATGCGGGCCGAATCCGGGGAGTGTTCGATCACCCGGGTGATCACCGGTGACTGGTCCTGCTTCTGCTTGTCCCCCTTGCCCGGGTCTTTGGCGGACGGCTTCTCCACCTGCTCAGCGAGTGGCGAGGGCTTGCCCTTGAAGAAGGAGTCGAAGCTCCCCTCGAGCACCACCGCCAGCAGCTGCCGTCCGCTCTTCTTTCCCGGGGGGAAGCCGAGTTTGCCGTAACGCTGGTAATCGGGCTGGATATTCAGGCTGTCGGAGGTCCAGCTCTGAGCGGAACTCTGCAGCAGGCGGATCACCCGGCGCTGTGGGTGCTGCGACTCATCTACCTGGATCGGCGAAGGCCAGGTCATGGTGACCTGATCGAGGCCGGCGCTGATGCCTTGCGCCCGGGCCATGCCGTCTTTTCGGATGTCGACGAAGTAGGGGTAGTCCACCAGCCGGGTCTCCTGGATGACGAAACCGCCGACCCGGCGCTGCACCGGGATCGGGAAGGCGGCATTCTGTGGATCCAGCACCAGGCGCGGGCCGATGGTGATGCCCTGCTGCTTGAGCCAGGCCTCCAGGCCCGAGTGCTCCCGCTTGGCCGCCAGGGAGCCGCGGCTCTGGATGTCGAAAGGGGAGGTGGCGACGACCAGGGTTCCGCCGCGCATCAGGAACTGGTCGACGGCGAACAGCTGCTTCTGGTCCAGCTTCTGGGGTGCGGCGAGCAGCAGCAGGTCCGCCGCTTCGGGTACCTGGCCACTCTTGAGGTCCGTCGCCAGCAGGTTGTACTCCTCCCCCAGGGTGTCGCGCAACCAACTGAAGTGCTGACCGCTGGAGGCCATGCCCAGGCGGGGCAGGGAAGGGGTGGCCGGCGGGGTGACCAGGGCGATGGTCTTGAGAAAGCCCTTGGAGAAGCGTTTCAGGCCCGCCTGCAGACTGCGTTGCAGATCGGCCTTGGCGAATTTCTCCGGCAGGGGGATCTGCACGATACGTCCGCCCCCCTCCAGGGTCATGTAGAACCAGAAGGTCTGTTTGTCGAACAGGCTGGCGGCCATGGGACGAAAGCCGAAGTCGCTATCGAGCCGCTTGGCCAGGGAACCGTCACCGGCATCCGGGTCCTGGATGTCGATAGTCAGCTTGCCGTGCGACTCCTTGACCAGCTTGTCCAGCATGCCGTCTAGGTCGTGGCGCAGGGTTCGGAGCACCTTGGGCAGTTTGGCGTCGGCCGAGATATAGCCCTTGAAGCGGATCGGCTGGGTGATACTGTCGAACAGCTCGCCCTTGCCCTGATAGGCATAGAGCACCTTCTTGATCCCCTGGGTGATATCGTATTCTGGGTTGCGCAGGTCCACCTCCAGGTCGGTCTCGCTCTGCACCTTGACATCGATCAGGTCGCGGAAATTCAGGGTCTCGTACTGATCCCCGTACTTGATCAGGATGTTGAAGTAGGCATTGACCACCGAGGCCTGGTATTTACTGGCGAACTGGAAGGGGACGGGTTTGATGCCGTATTTTTCATTGGCCTCCTGCTCCAGCTTCGGGTGCTGCTGCGGGTCGATGAACTCCACCCGTACCCGGCCCTTGCCGGCCACCGCGTACTCCTCCAGCAGGTCGCGCAGGCGTGGCACCAGGGGCGCCAGCAGCGGATGGGTCTTGGCGCTGAAATAGCCGCGGATCAGCAGCGGTTCACGCAGCCGCGCCAGATAGCCGCGGGTGGCGTCGGAGATGGAGTAGATGTGACCCTGGGTGATGTCGGCGCGGGCCCAGCCCACTGGTGCGAGCCAGAGGTTGGCGGCCAGGAAGTTGGCGGCCAACAGGGCGGTGAAGAGGCCCCAGCGGTGGTGGTTGGGGTTGCCGGCGTTGCCGGACCAGCGCAGCCACTCCAGGGTGAAGATATTGAGAGAGAGGAAGGCCCCCATCAGGCTCAGATAGTAGTAGAGGTCGCGCAGGTCGATCACCCCGCGGGTGATGGAGGCGAAGCGGGAACCGGTGCCGAGCTGCTTGAGAAACGCCGCCAGGTCGCCGCCAAACAGCCCGGTCAGGCTGTCCGAGCCGAGCAGATAGAAGACCCCGCAGACCAGCACGGTCATGATCAGGCTGACGATCTGGTTGGAGGAGCGGGCGCTGACGAAGAGTCCGATCGCCACATAGGCGGCGGCCAGGAACAGGGTGGCCAGGTAGCCGCCGAACACCGGTCCCCAGTCGAGGGGCCCGAGCAGGCTGACCGTGATGGGCAGGGGCAGGGTCAGCACTAGCGCCACCGCCACCAGGCCCAGGCAGGCGAAGAACTTGCCCAGCACCAGCTGGTAGCTCTTGACCGGCAGGGTGAGCAGAAACTCCAGGGTGCCGGCCCGCCGCTCCTCCGACCACATGCGCATGGTGATGGCCGCCACCAGGAAGATCAGTAGCAGCGGCATCCAGTGGAACAGGGGGCGTACGTCCGCGATGTTGCGGGCAAAGAAGGTCTCGATCCAGAAGAAAACGAAGAGGGTGACGGCAAGGAATACACCGAGAAAGATGAAGGCGGTGGGCGAGGTGAAGAAGCCAGCGAACTCCTTGCGTGCGATTCGCAATATGTTGTTCATCGGGGGAACTCCTTAGCGGGCTGAGATTTCGCCGAAGATGGTCTCCAGGGTGCGCCCCTCCGGCTGCAGGGTGTAGAGTTTGAACCCCTCACCTGTGACCCGTTCGGCCACCTGGGGGGCGGTCTCGGTGAGGGACTGTTCGGAGGCCAGGTCGAGGCTGTAACCGTAGCCCGAGCCGATGCCCGGGTCCTCGCGGCGCTCCACCGAGCTGACGCCCGGGACCGACTCGAGCAGCCCCAGGGCCCGTTCCGGCGGTGCGTCGAGGGCCACCAGCAGGCGCCTGCCGGCCTGCAGCTCCTGCATGGCCGCATCCAGCGCCTTGTGTCCATTGCGCATGATGATGACCCGGTCGCAGGTCGCCTGCACCTCCTGCAGGATATGGGTGGAGATGATCACGGTGGCCTGCCGCGCCAGGTCGCGGATCAGCCCGCGCATGTGTTGTACCTGGGTGGGGTCCAGGCCATTGGTGGGCTCATCGAGGATCAGCAGACGTGGCCGGTGGAGGATCGCCTGGGCCACCCCGACCCGCTGGCGGTAGCCCCAGGAGAGGGTGCCGATGGGCTGGGTGGCCTTGCTGGTCAGATCGGTCCTGTGGAGCGCCTCACGAATACGCCCGACCCGCTCCCCTTCCGCCACGCCATGCAGTTCGGCGGCATAGTCCAGGTAGTCGATCACACTCATGTCGGGGTAGAGGGGGTCGTTCTCCGGCAGGTAGCCGATACGGCTCTGGACCGCCTCGCGCTGGCGGGCGATATCCAGGCCGTCGATCTCGATCGTCCCGCTGCTGGGTTCCAGGAACCCGGTGAGCATCTTCATGATCGTGGTCTTGCCGGCGCCGTTGTGGCCGAGCAACCCCACGATCTCCCCCTGTCCGATCTCGAACGAGACCTGGTCGACCGCCGTCAGATCACCGTAGCGGCGGGTCAAAGAATCCACTCGAATCATCCTAGATTCCTCAGTTGACCGCTTCGAGCAATAGGTAAGCTATTGATATTCGAAAAGATACTTTCCAGCCGGTGATTCACCTGCTGGGTGAAGGCCGCTACGGCCCCCAGAGCACGCGCCGCGTGGCGTCTGGCTGCGTTATAACTCGTTGCAATAGAATGACTATTGCGCCTCGTTATGCCTTGCCA
>Ga0114931_10006040_pt1 | contig 14950 bp, 11 predicted proteins | sample 2SBtaG_FD_89579 | JGI IMG/M metagenome (GOLD analysis project Ga0114931, IMG submission 89579) | Deep subsurface microbial communities from Kolumbo volcano to uncover new lineages of life (NeLLi) - 2SBTROV14_V59a metaG | ecosystem: Environmental > Aquatic > Marine > Volcanic | place: Kolumbo...
ATACCACGCTCGCGCTCCTCGGGAGCATTGTCTATCGAATCAAAACTACGTACCGCCGTCGTCTTATTCTTGCGACTCAAATACATCGTCATCGCTGCCGTCAACGTCGTCTTGCCATGATCTACGTGACCTATCGTTCCCACATTTACATGCGGCTTCGTTCGCTCATATTTCTGCTTGCCATAACTCAGGCATCCTCCACTATATTTTAACACTTTCTAACATTTTTTTCGAAACCTCAATAGGTACCTGGGCATATTTAGCAAATTGCATAGTAAAGACAGCCCGACCCTGAGAAATATTTCTTAATGTATTAGCATAGCCGAACATTTCCGACAAAGGAACACTAACAGCTACTATCGTAACATCATTACGAGGTACCATTCCGTTTATTTTACCTCGCCGCGAATTGAGATCACCCACCACGGCTCCCATATAAGCTTCCGGCACAACCACCTCAACATCCATAATAGGTTCCAAAAGAACAGGAGACGCTTTTCGAGCGCCATTTTGAAAAGCTATAGAACCGGCAATTTTAAACGCTAACTCACTGGAATCAACTTCGTGATAACTGCCATCATATAATTCACAGTACACCCCAGTCATCGGATATCCTGCCAAAACCCCGTTGCCCATAGCTTCTTTCACACCGGCTCCCACAGACGGAATATATTCACGCGGGATTTTCCCGCCAATAATTTTATTTTCAAAATGAAATTCGGTTCCATCAGTGGTAGGTCTGATGCGCATTTTCACATGACCATACTGTCCTCTACCACCTGATTGACGAATAAATTTACCTTCACATTCCACTTCCCGAGTGATTGTTTCTTTGTAAGCCACAGAAGGTCGCCCTACCGTTGCTCCGACAGAAAATTCTCTCATAAGACGGTCAATCAAAATCTCCAAATGAAGCTCACCCATACCACTGATAATTGTTTGTCCGGTTTCTTCATTATATTTTACACGGAAAGTAGGGTCTTCTTCGGCAAGCTTAACCAAAGCATCGGTTAATTTGTCGTGATCTGCTCTTGTTTTGGGTTCGATAGCAACGGAAACGACAGGTTCGGGGAAAGTCATGCTTTCCAAAATAATCGGGTGTTTGGGATCACAAAGAGTATCTCCCGTGGTGGTTTTTCTCAAACCGATAACAGCCACGATATCTCCAGCATAAGCCTCTTTAATATCTTCACGCTTATTGGAATGCATCCGCAACAAACGAGCAATACGTTCTTTGATACCCGAAGAAGGATTATAAAGATACGAACCGGATTTTATCACTCCCGAGTAAATCCTAACATAGGTTAATTTGCCAACATAAGGGTCAGTCATAATCTTAAAAGCCAAAGCCGACACAGGCTCATCTATGCTTGGTTTGCGCTCAATAATTTTTTCATGATTCTTGACATCATGCCCCTTAATGGCCGGCTTATCAAGAGGAGAAGGCAAAAAATCAATGATACAATCAAGTAGTTTTTGAATACCCTTATTCTTGAATGAAGAACCACATAATACGGGCACCATTTTTGATTCGATAGTGGCTTTTCTCACCGCTGCCATAATATCATTAACGTCCAAAGGTTCGTCATGGAGGAATTGCTCCAAGAGACGATCATCATATTCCGCCACCGCTTCAAGCAATTTCTCCCTATACTCGTTGGCAACCTCAAGCATATCATCGGGAACATCCAAATCTTCAAAAGTAGTGCCAAAAGAGGCTTCATTAAAAACCCGAAATTTCATCGACATTAAATCAATTATACCGCTAAACATCTCCCCTTCACCGGCAGGGATAGTAACTGCCACACATTTGGTAGCGAAGCGCTTATTCATAACTTCTAAAGTATGCGCAAAATCAGCTCCCGTACGATCCATTTTATTGACATAGGCAATTCGAGGTACAGCATATTTATCAGCCTGTCGCCAGACTGTTTCCGATTGAGGTTCGACTCCGCCAACAGCACAAAATAGTGCCACCGCACCATCCAATACCCTCAAAGAACGCTCTACTTCCACGGTAAAATCAACGTGGCCCGGAGTATCAATGATATTGACGGTATGATTGCGCCAAAAGCATGTTGTCGCCGCAGATGTTATGGTAATTCCCCGTTCCTTTTCCTGCTCCATCCAATCCATAGTAGCGGCACCATCATGGACTTCACCCATCCGATGCGTTTTCCCGGTATAGAACAAAATGCGTTCTGTCGTCGTTGTTTTACCAGCATCAATGTGAGCCATAATACCTATATTTCTTACACTCTTTAACATTTCATCATTATCACTATCAGACACAAAAAAACCCTAACTGATTATTTCCTTTCAGTACCTTCAAAATATCAAGAAGAACAGAAGACCTAACGATAACTCTCAGCAGGGTTTATAAAAAGTTACCACCTGAAATGAGCAAAAGCCTTATTGGCTTCAGCCATTTTATGAGTATCCTCTTTCTTCTTAATAGAGGCTCCTTCGTTGTTAGCAGCGGCAATAAATTCACCAGCCAATTTTTCCGCTATGGTATTTCCGTTTCTACTGGAAGCATAATTTATAACCCATCGAATAGCTAACGCTGTTCGACGATTAGGTCTCACTTCAACCGGAACTTGATAAGTAGCACCACCAACACGACGCGATCTTACTTCTAATACCGGCTTAACATTGTTGATTGCCTTCCGAAATACTTCCAGCCCTTCTTGACCGGTCTTTTTACCAACCGTTTCCAAGGCTTCATAAAAGCTTTTTTCGGCAACGGAACGTTTACCATTTTTCATTAAATAAGAAATAAACTGGGTAATCAGTCTATCTCCAAATTTATAATCAGGAACAATTTCTCTTTTTTCTGCTTTTGTTCTTCTTGACATAATCTATCCAATTATTTTTTTGGTCTTTTTGTCCCATATTTAGAGCGACTACGTTTTCTATCAGATACTCCGGAGGTATCCATAGTACCTCTTATAATATGATAACGAACACCAGGTAAATCTTTTACACGACCACCACGAATAAGAACAATTGAGTGTTCCTGAAGATTATGTCCTTCTCCGGGAATATATGCGGTAACTTCCATTTGATTGGTCAAGCGAACACGAGCCACCTTCCGTAAAGCAGAATTAGGTTTTTTGGGAGTAGAAGTATAAACTCTCGTACAAACACCACGATTCTGGGGGCAGGAGTTCAAAGCGGGTGCTTTTGTCTTTTCAATCACCCGGGCTCTTCCCTTTCGTATCAACTGGTTAATGGTCGGCAAAATCTCTCCTATATTTTACTATTACTTTTTCTACAAAGACGATAAGTTTAATTATTAAATCAAAAATTGTCAAGCCTTTTTATTAAAAATATCTATCACCGCGGTTTCTTTTTCCCTGACAATTTCTTCTCTCTTTTCAACTTCTTCCTCATCCTCAATTACTTTAATTTTAGAGTATTTATCGATACCCGTACCGGCTGGAATAAGATGACCAATAATAACATTTTCCTTTAAACCCAACAAATGATCAACCTTCCCCGATATTGCTGCTTCGGTAAGAACTTTGGTGGTTTCTTGGAAAGAAGCCGCCGAAATAAAACTCTCGGTAGTCAACGAAGCTCTGGTAATACCCAACAGCAATGGTTGGAATCGGGCAGGTTCGCCACCTTCAGCAATAACACGGGCATTTTCTTCGTAAAATTTCACTTTATCAACTCTTTCACCTTCAAGAAAATTAGTATCGCCAACGCTTTCAATCAAGACTTTCTGCATCATTTGTCGAACAATAACCTCAATATGTTTATCGTTTATCCTCACTCCTTGTAAACGATAAACTTCTTGAATTTCATTTACCAAATAAGCCTGCACCGCTTCATCACCGGATACTTTCAAAATATCATGTGGGTCTTTAGGACCATCACAAAGGGGATCACCGGCAAAGACATGATCACCGGAATGAACCATCAAATGCTTGCCATGAGGCACCAAATATTCACGTTCCTCGCCTTCTTCGCCCTTTACGAATATCTGTTGTTGAGTACGAACCGTTTTCCCAAATTCAACAACACCTTCAATTTCCGAAATGACAGCAGGCTCATGAGGATGACGAGCTTCAAAAAGCTCAGCAACCCGAGGTAAACCGCCGGTAATATCGCGAGACTTGGAAATAAACCTTGGAATTTTAACGAGAATATCGCCGGCTTTTACTTCCTGTCCGTCTTCTACTTTCAATTGAGCTTCTGTCGGAATCCGGTAGCTGGCAACGATCTCGCCTTTTTTACCTAAAATGTTAATTGTCGGGAAAAGCGATTTTTCTTTGGTATCAATAATAATGAACTGAATCATCCCCGTTTGTTCGTCAACAGCTTCACTGTATGAAATATCTTTTTTAATATCGATAAATTTAACCTTACCGGATCTTTCTGTCAAAATCGTATTGGTATAAGGATCCCATTCAAAGATCAGGTCACCTTTTTTAACTTCCTTGCCTTCTTTAACAAACAAATGAGCTCCATACGGTAGCTGTAAACGGGAGCGAACACGTCCTTCTTTATCGATGACATGAGCTTCTCCGACACCGTCACGGCTGGTAACCATCAAGGAACCGTCTTCACGCTCCACCGCCTTGACATCTTTAAACTTAAGACTGCCATCGAATTTAGACTCTACCTGTGATTGCTCTGCAATACGAGCTGCCGTACCACCAATATGGAAAGTACGAAGAGTTAACTGCGTTCCCGGTTCACCAATTGATTGAGCGGCAATAACACCGACAGCTTCTCCGATTTCAACCATTTTAAGATTAGCCAGATTACGTCCGTAACATTTCGCACAGACTCCAAATTTCGATTCACAGGTTAAAACCGAACGAATCATAACCTTATCAACTCCAGCCTCTTCAATAGTATGAGCTTCTTGTTCTCTTATTTCTTCACCAGCGGAAACAATCAATTCTTCCGTAATAGGATCATAAACATCTTCTAAAGCTACGCGCCCCAAGATACGATCGGAGAGAGACTCTATAATTTCTTCACCCTCTTTAATAGCAGATACTTCCAATCCTAAAATAGTACCGCAATCCTCTTCGCGGATAATCACATCCTGAGCGACATCAACCAGACGACGAGTCAAATAGCCGGCATCAGCGGTTTTCAAAGCGGTATCAGCTAATCCCTTACGGGCACCGTGCGTGGAGATAAAAAATTCTTGTTCATTAAGACCTTCACGGAAATTAGCAACAATAGGGCTTTCGATAATTTCACCAACACCACCGGTTATTTTTTTCTGAGGTTTCGCCATCAAACCACGCATACCCGCCAATTGCCGAATCTGTTCTTTAGAACCACGTGCTCCAGAAACAGCCATCATATAAACGGGATTAAATCCATGTTTTTGCTTGGCAAGATTATCAAACATCACCGTAGATATTTCACTGGTAACCTTGGTCCAGATATCAATCACTTGATTATACCGTTCACCGTTGGTAATAACACCTCGCTCATACCGCTTGGTGACTTTGGCAACTTCTTTGGTTGCTTCTTCAATTAATTTATCTTTTTCTTCGGGAACCACCAAATCTTCAATAGATACGGTAACACCTGACAGAGTAGCATATTCGAACCCAAGTTTTTTTAAGCGGTCTAAGAATTCCACCGTAACTTCCTGCCCCGAATCAGAAAAAATCTCTCTAATAATTCCCTCTAATTTGCTTTTGGTGGTTACATCATTAAAAAATGACATCCCCTCGGGAAGGATAGAATTAAAAATTAAACGGCCGGGAGTGGTTTCCACCAGTTGTCCATTAATTCTCACTTTAATTAAGGCATGAATATCCGCATAACCATAACCATACGCCGCCAAAGCTTCATCCACATTTGTAAAAATCATCCCCTCGCCTTTACTTTGGGACTTTACATTCGTCAAATAATAGCAACCCAAAACAATATCCTGACTGGGCACGGCTACCGGTCGCCCGGAAGCGGGAAGCAAAATATTATTTGTAGCCAACATCAAAACCCGAGCTTCAAGCTGCGCTTCGAAAGATAGAGGGATATGAACCGCCATTTGGTCACCATCAAAATCAGCATTGAAAGCGGCACAAACCAAAGGGTGCAAACGAATCGCTTTACCCTCAACCAAAACGGGATAAAAAGCTTGAATTCCCAATCTATGCAAAGTAGGAGCACGATTTAACATCACCGGATGGTCTTCAATAATCTCTTCCAAAATATCCCAGACCTCAGGACGTTCTTTCTCAACTAATTTCTTGGCTGACTTGACTGTTTGAACATAACCTTTCTCTTCTAATTTCATAATAATAAACGGCTTGAAAAGCTCCAACGCCATATTTTTGGGAAGGCCACATTGATGAAGTTTCAACTCGGGACCGACAACAATCACGGAACGACCCGAATAATCGACACGTTTACCCAATAAATTTTGACGAAAACGCCCTTGTTTCCCTTTGAGCAAATCGGAAAGAGATTTAAGCGGACGTTTGGAATCACCGCGGACGGAATGCGTCCGTCGGCCATTATCGAAAAGAGCGTCAACAGCTTCTTGGAGCATCCGTTTCTCATTGCGAAGAATCACCTCCGGCGCTTGAATATCAAGAAGCTTCTTCAAACGGTTATTTCTATTGATAACCCGTCGGTATAAATCATTCAAATCACTGGTAGCGAATCGACCACCTTCCAACGGTACCAAAGGACGTAAATCAGGTGGAATAACCGGAATAACATCCATTATCATCCATTCGGGACGGTTATTTGAATGACGAAACGATTCGATAATACGCAAACGTTTGAGGACATTTTTCTTTCTTTGAACGGAAGTTTCCACTTTGGCTTGAGCTCGCAAAGTTACCGCGGTTTCATCGATATCGATTTTTTTCAGCGCTTCGCGAATAGCTTCCGCTCCCATACGAGCATCAAAAGTCTTGCCCGCTTCTTCCAAATCGATATATTCTTCTTCAGATAAAACATCACCTTCATTATAAGAAGAGTTACCAGGATCTATCATCAAATAGGATTCATAATAAAGAATCTTTTCTAACGTTCTAATCGATAAGTCCAAAAGATTTCCAATACGGGAAGGCAGCGACTTAAAATACCAAATATGAGATACCGGCACCGCCAATTTGATATGCCCCATTCTTTCTCGACGCACTTTTGACTGAGTAACTTCAACGCCACAACGGTCACAAACAATTCCTCGAAAACGAATGCGCTTATATTTACCGCAGTTACATTCCCAATCTTTTACGGGGCCGAAAATTCTTTCACAGAATAAACCATCTCTTTCCGGTTTAAAAGAACGATAATTGATAGTTTCCGGTTTGGTTACTTCACCATAAGACCACGACAAAATTGTTTCCGAAGAAGCAATTTGGATTTGTATTGCCTCAAAATCTGATGGCTTCTTATTTTGTCCCTGACTTTTTCCCGCCAAATTGGCCATGGAGCTCTCCTTTATTTCCTCTGTTCATTTAGAACAGTATTATTGCCACCAACCATAATTTTATTTTTCGATTAAACGAACATCCAAACCTAAAGCTTGAAGTTCTTTTATTAATACATTAAACGCTTCAGGATACCCGGGTTCCGGAGGATTTTCTCCTTTTACTATTGCTTCATAGACCTTACTGCGACCGGTAACGTCATCGGACTTGACGGTCAACATCTCCTGAAGTGTATAAGCGGCACCATACGCCTCTAGCGCCCAAACTTCCATCTCCCCGAATCGTTGCCCTCCAAACTGAGCTTTGCCTCCCAAGGGCTGTTGAGTCACCAGAGAATAAGGACCGATGGAACGAGCATGAATTTTATCATCCACAAGATGCGATAATTTAAGCATATAGATATAACCAACCGTGACCGGATTATCAAAAGGCTCACCGGTAAACCCATCGTATAATTGCAATTTACCGCTCTCGGGTAGGTGTGCTTCTTTTAATTTGTCCTGAATTTGTTTTACTGATGCCCCTTCGAAAACCGGAGTAGCGTATTTTTCACCCAAAGAGTTAGCCGCCCAACCCAAATGAGTTTCCAAAATTTGACCGACATTCATTCTTGAAGGAACTCCCAACGGATTCAGAATGATGTCAACAGGGGTACCATCAGCCATATAGGGCATATCTTCTACCGGAACGATTCTAGAAACAACACCTTTGTTCCCGTGGCGTCCGGACATTTTATCACCGACAGAAATTTTACGACGAATAGCAATCAAAACTTTTACCAGTTGTTTTACACCGGGATGAAGTTCCGCACCACGAACGGTTTTATCAATATTAATTTCCATCTCTTGTTTCTTGAAATTAATAAGATCAGCCGCTTCAGCCAAGATACTATCCACACTCTTATTTACATGTTCATCATCACAAAATCCTTCCGGAGCGACAACGGAATCAAAATCAAAATCATTAAAGAAATCAGCCTTAAATTTATGTCCGGCACGAACTATAACGGAATTATCAAGCAAAGAACGTATCGTTTGAGAAGTTTTACCGTCAAGAAGCTGCCCTAATTTTTCATTTCTCAGCTTTTTAATATCATTTATTTTTTTATTATAAACTTTCTTTATCTGGGCAACTTGGCTCTTTTCTATTTTTTTAGCTTCTTCGGTCCGTTCCTTTCTGGTAAAAACATAAGTATTGATTACAATACCTTTCATTCCCGGAGGAGCTTTTAAGCTGGCATCTTTGACGTCACCGGCCTTTTCACCAAAAATAGCTCGCAATAACCGTTCTTCCGGTGAAAGTTCCGTTTCCCCTTTGGGAGTTACTTTCCCCACCAAAATATCACCAGCTTCCACTTCTGCTCCAATGCGAATAATACCATTTTCATCCAAGTTTAACAATGCTTCTTCGGAAACGTTGGGAATCTCACGAGTGATTTCTTCGGAGCCTCTTTTAGTATCTCTGACTTGCAATTCGTATTCTTCGACATGAATAGAAGTATAAATATCTTCCTTAATCAATCTTTCCGATAAAATAATGGCATCCTCAAAATTGTATCCACGCCAGGGCATAAAAGCAACAAAGACATTATGACCCAAAGCGAGCTCTCCCTTGCTTACCGCGGGACCATCGGCGATAACATCACCCGTTTTAACTTTGTCGCCCACCATAACCGTAGGTTTGTAATTAATACAAGTATCCTGGTTAGAACGACGGAATTTTATTAGTTTGTATTCATCATCTTCCACATAACCCAATCTACCTGTTTTTTGCTTTAATTCAGGATGGACAACAATTTTTTGAGCATCGACATAAACAACTTCACCGTTATGTTTCGCTTTAACCACAGCGCCCGAATCGGAAGCAACCTTTGCTTCCATACCGGTACCGACAAAAGGAGACTGTGTTTTCAAGAGAGGAACTGCTTGCCGTTGCATGTTACATCCCATCAACGCACGGTTGGCATCATCATGCTCGAGAAAAGGGATCAACGAAGCCGCCACGGAGACAATTTGTCGAGGGGAAACATCCATATACTTCACTTCTTCCGGTTTCACCTGACGATAATCCGTACGATTACGAGCGAGGATTAATTTATTTACAAAATGTCCCTTTTCATCGACCGGCTCGTTACACTGGGCGATATTATAACGGTCTTCCTGATCTGCGGAAAGGTATTCAATTTTAGCGGTAATATTTCCATTCTCTACTTTTCTATAAGGGGTCTCAATAAATCCATATTTATTGATACGAGCAAAGGTCGCCAAGGAAGTAATAAGACCGATATTCGGTCCTTCCGGTGTTTCAATAGGACACATACGACCATAGTGAGTATGATGAACATCACGGACTTCAAAACCGGCCCTCTCTCTTGTTAAACCACCGGGACCCAAAGCCGACAGACGCCTTTTATGAGTCAACTCGGAAAGAGGGTTCGTCTGGTCCATAAACTGTGAAAGCTGCGATGAACCAAAAAACGTATCAACCACCGAAGACACCGTGCGCGCATTAACCAACAACTGCGGGGTAACATTTTCTTGATCTTTCAACGAAAGGCGCTCACGGATAGTACGAGAAACACGTGTTAAACCGACAGAAAAAAGATTAGCGAGTAATTCACCTACCGTACGAGCACGACGATTACCAAGATGGTCGATATCATCGGTAAAACCAATATCATTACAAAGTCCGACAATATATTTAATGATAGCAATAAAATCTTCGGGGACCAAAGTAGCCGTATCCAAAGGAATATCCAACCTTAACCGCTGGTTTATCATATAGCGGCCTACTTCACCCAAATCATAACGTTTGCTACCAAAGAAATATTTATCAACTAACGATTCCGCTATTTCCAGTGAAGGCGGGTCACCGGGGCGAAGGATAGAATAAATTTTTATCAGGGCATCTTCTCGAGATTTGGTTATATCTTTTCTTAAAGTGTTTAAAATGACGGGCACTTCTTTTCGTTCATGAACCTCTACTACCTTTATTGATTTACTACCATTATTAATGATAGTTTCCGCTAACTCTTCGGTTAATTCATCACCGACAGAACAAATAATTTCTCCGGTTTCCTTGTCAACGATCGTTTCCGCTATATAACTACCGATTGATTCTTTTAATTTTTTCCCGGATAAATTGATTTTCACGGGGTTGTAGAAAAGCTGAAGGATTTCATCATCGGTAGGATAACCGATAGCTCTTAGAATATTTGTAACGGGTAACTTCCGCTTGGCATCAAGGTATAAAAACATAACATCGTGAATGTCAGTAATGAACTCCATCCAACTGCCACGGTATGGGATAATACGTGCGGAATATAATTTCTTACCATTGGGATGCAATTCTTCGTCAAAGAAAACACCCGGACTACGATGTAGCTGACTTACAATAACCCTCTCAGCACCATTGACGATAAAAGTTCCCCATTCCGTAATAATAGGCAACTCTCCGAGGTAAACATCCTGTTCAATAATGTCCTTAATTTCCTTTTCATCCCCTTCACCCTGACGAGAAATCAATCTCATCGTTACCTTTAAAGGTGCGGCATAAGTCATATTTCTTTCACGACACTCTTCAATGGTATAACGTGATGGGCTAAGATGATAACCGCCATATTCCAGAGAATAATTTTCATGGACATCGGAAACAGGGAAAATTTCACTGAAAATCCGATGAAGGCCGATCATTTCACGCTTATTCGGAGGGACATCCGGCTGCAAAAAATCGTTATATGAACGTAATTGAACCTCGAGAAAGTTTGGCATTTCTGTCGCATCAGATAATTTGCCATAACTTATTCTTTCTTTTATCCCTGATTGGGTCAATTTTCCACCCTCCTAAAAATAAAATCACATTTTAAACGAACTAAATCGCTTATAATAACTTTCAAATTTATTTTCATAACAAAAACTTTTGGCGATCCTGTCATATCTTTTTTCTCCCCAAAAAAACGGGAGCCGTTTTTTGCAGTCAATCAGCCAACAAAAAACAAAACACGGGAATTATCTTTTGTGTATGTAACCGGTCGGGAACAAACTTGTTCCCGACCTATAAACCTACCACTTACTTAATTTCTACAACCGCACCCGCTTCTTCAAGCTTAGCTTTGGCGGTTTCAGCATCTTCCTTAGAGATACCTTCTTTTACTTTCGTGGGAGCGCTTTCAACTAAGTCCTTAGCTTCCTTCAAACCCAACGATGTAATCTGACGAACAGCTTTGATAACCTGAATTTTCTTATCGCCAATGGAATTTAAGACGACATCAAATTCTGTTTTTTCTTCAGCTTCTGCACCATTGGCAGCACCGGCAGCGGCACCGGGCATCATAGCTACGGGTGCGGCAGCGGTTACACCAAATTTTTCCTGAATAGCTTTTGACAGATCGGCAAGATCCATAGCGCTGAGTTCAGATATTTTTTCAACAATTTCGTCAATAGTTGCGTTTGCCACTTTATTTTACCTCACAAAATCAAAGATTAACTTATTTATTATTTACCGAGAATCACTTCATCCCAGACGGGTGGACAAAATCCGCCTAGAAGCATGGGCGAAGTAAAATCTCATTATTGTCCTTTTACTTACCAAGATTACCCTTCATTTTTTCTCTTCTCAGCCAAAGCATCTATAGAACCCACAAGTTCTCTAAAAAATCCATCCAAACTTCCCACCAAGCTACTGAAAGGAGCTTCGACGGCAGCCACTATTTGAGACAACAAAATATCCCGTGGAGGTAATTCCGCTAAGCGCGAAATATCGGCAGCATCGAACATCTGATTATCGACGATAAAAACTTTCATTCGAGGAAGTTCTTTTTTCTTATAAGATTCATGCAGAATCTTCGCTGCCACTGCCGGCTCATCATTCGTAAAAGCAATAGCCGTGGGACCGGTAAAAAAATCTTCCAAATTCTTAAGGCCAGCATCTTGAGCAGCTAATTTCAGTAAAGTATTTTTGGCAATCAAATATTTAACGTTATTTTCTCGCAAGTTTTTCCTAAGAACTGTCATTTCAGCTACATCAAGACCTTGATAATCAGTGATAAATAATGAGTCAGCCGATTCAAACAGTTTCTTCATCTCGGCAACAGCCGCTATCTTTTCTGGTTTTGGCATATCGGTACCGTCTCCTTTCCTCTATTTCTTCAAATCGGCAATTAGCTGTTGATGGTCTAATTTCATTCCCGGACTCATTGTCGAACATAGGGAAGCTCCGAGAAAATAAGCACCCTTCGCTGAAACCGGTTTAGCTCGCAGGATAGCATCCACAAAAGTCATTACATTTTCTGCAATTTTTTTATCATCAAAAGAAAGTTTACCCACGGAAACGGCAACATTAGACTGTTTATCAACTCGAAACTCTATCCGTCCTCCTTGAAGCTCTTTCACCGTTCGGGCGATATCCATAGTAACCGTACCCGTTTTAGGATTGGGCATCAATCCGCGAGGACCTAAAATTTTACCCAAAGGACCAATTATTCTCATCATATCGGGGGTAGCAACAGCCACATCGAAATCAGTCCAACCGCCTTTGACTTTTTCAGCCAAATCCTCAGCACCAATAAAATCGGCTCCGGCCTCTTCCGCTTCTTTCGCTTTTTCTCCCTGTGCAAAAACCGCTACATGTACTTTTTTCCCCGTACCATGAGGTAAGGCTACGGTCCCCCGCACCATCTGGTCGGCATGTTTAGGATTCACACCGAGCCGAACGGCAATTTCCACCGATTCGTCAAATTTAGTATAATGGTGTTCTTTTATCACCTTTATAGCTTCATCCAACGAATACCTTTTACTGCGGTCGATTTTAGCTCGATATTCTCGATATTTTTTTGAATGTTTCATTTACACCTACTCTCCCTGAAAACAATTTTACATGTCTCAGGTAAAACGAATATTATTTTCCTTTATTGAACTTCAATGCCCATTGAACGCGCCGTCCCTTCAATCATCAACATTGCGGTTTCAATCGACGAAGCATTTAAATCTTTCATTTTAGTTTCAGCTATCTTTTTAATCTGGTCTTTTGTAACACGGCCAACTTTATCTTTGTTGGGAACACCGGAACCTTTTTGTAATTTTGCCGCCATTTTCAACAAAGTTGACGCAGGCGGTGTTTTCGTTTCAAACGAGAAAGATTTGTCAACATAGACCGTAATAACAACCGGTGTTAAAATACCATTACCACCTTGCGTGCGTGCATTAAACGCTTTGCAAAACTCCATAATATTAACACCCCGCTGACCTAAAGCCGGTCCCACGGGAGGAGCCGGATTAGCTCCGCCAGCCGGTATCTGAAGTTTTATAATTCCTGCAACTTTTTTTGCCACTTTTCAATTGTCCTAAATATATTTAAAGTCTTCTATTTCTTCACCAATTCCACCTGAAGGAAGTCCAGCTCTACCAGGGTTGGACGACCAAAGATAGAAACCATCACCTTAACTTTTCTCCGCTCCATATTAACTTCGCTGATAGAACCGGAAAAGTCCATAAAGGGACCGTCATTTACTTTCACCACATCACCAATCTGAAAAGGAACATCGCTTACCTCTTCTGTGCGACTGCGATCAATCTGACCGATAATCCTCTCAACCTCATTATTGCGTAAAGGTTTCGGCTTGCCACCGGCACCGACGAAATTGGTTATACCCGGAGTTGAAATCACCAACTCTTGAGTTTGTTTATTCAAATCAACTTCTACCAATATATAGCTAGGTAAAAATTTCTTGGTAGAGGTCGTCCTTTTACCTTGTTTCATTTCGGTAACTTGTTCCGTAGGAACCAACACCTGCCCAAATTTATCTTCCAGACCAGAATCAGCAATGGAAGATTCCAGATATTTTTTCGCTTTCTGTTCATGACCGGAAAGAGTATGTACCGCATACCAATGCAATGCCATCACGTAATTAACCTCCAACTCCACCACCAAAAATCGCCTGTATGATAAAGCTTAAGATACGATCGACAATACCAATAAAAACAGCTACTATTAATGACACCACTATAGTAACGATAGTAGAGCCAACCAGCTCATCTTTTGTTGGCCAGGTAACTTTTTTAAGCTCCGCCATAACTTCTCTTAAAAACTTTTCAATCTTTTTCATCATAACCTTATTACCACAATTTTTCAGGCCAGGAGGGACTCGAACTCCCAGCATCCGGTTTTGGAGACCGGCGCTCTACCAATTGGAGCTACTGGCCTTTATCAACAAGTAATTTACTACCTTGTTTCTTTATGCATTGTATGCTTATTACAAAACCGGCAATATTTGCGAACTTCAACCCTTTCCGGATGTAGCCTCTTATTCTTGGTAGTGTTGTAATTTCTTCTTTTACATTCACCACAGGCCAATATTACTCGTTCTCTCGGCATTTTTTATAACCAATTATTATTAAAATTAATCTTTTCTTATTCAACGACTTCCGAGATGACGCCGGCACCAACCGTGCGACCACCTTCACGTATCGCAAAGCGAAGCTCTTTCTCCATCGCTATCGATGTTATCAATTCCACATCTATCGTTACAT
>Ga0114931_10006041_pt1 | contig 14950 bp, 8 predicted proteins | sample 2SBtaG_FD_89579 | JGI IMG/M metagenome (GOLD analysis project Ga0114931, IMG submission 89579) | Deep subsurface microbial communities from Kolumbo volcano to uncover new lineages of life (NeLLi) - 2SBTROV14_V59a metaG | ecosystem: Environmental > Aquatic > Marine > Volcanic | place: Kolumbo...
CCAGTGCGATTGCACCGCTCAAGAAACTGGTCGCGCGGCAAACCAACGACACGCTGGCAACGGCAGCACGACAGGCGTTGACCCAGCTGACCCGGCGTGCTGATCTACTCGCCTACTGGAATTTCGACCGGCCCGATCCGCGCGTGGTTCGCGATGTCACGGATCGAGGTAACGATGGCGAGTTGCACGGTGGCACGTTCGCGCCCGGCAAGCAAGGCTTGGCGCTGAAACTGGATGGCGAATCGTTCGTTGAATTCGGCCAGCCCGCGAATATGGACTTCGCCAACGGGCCGTTGTCCGTCATGGCATGGGTGCGAACGGATGCCGCCAACGGCGTCGTGATCGCGAAAGGGGGCAAGTTCTGTGGTTTTTCGCTCTATGTAAAGGATGGACGGCCCGCGTTCGGAATCCACCGTGTCCAGGAGGGCCCGCCCTTCATTACCCGAGGTCCGGACCCCGTCACGGGTCGCTGGGTGCATTTAGCCGGCGTGATCAAGGAAGACCGGATCGAGCTCTACGTCGATGGTAAGCCGGTCGCGACTGCCAAGACCGCTGGGTATATTCCGGGTGTTGGCGGGCAGGGGCTCGAAATCGGTTTCGACGTGGCGAACAGTCCGGTCGAGATTACCGACCACTTTCACGGTCTGATTGACGAAGTCAAGGTAATCCGTGCCGCGCTGACTGGCGCCGAGATCGTCGGCCAAATGGAAACCAAGACCTTGGAGGGTGTGCAGGGTGACACGGGCAGGAAAATGGTGGGCACGAGTTCTGATGGCGGCCTAGGATTCCAAGAAACAGTCAAGAAACAGGTTGCAAACGTGTACGACGGACCACGTCCGTCGAAGAAGTAATAACCACTTTGCCAAAGCAGTTTTCGTACTGCTTCCAGGACATCGCCACAACGAACGGTTCAGGAGAAGGACAACCAACCATGCGCAGACATACGACTTACCTTTTGCGGGGGATTGTGATCGCGTTGTTCGCGCTGGGGCCGATCCATGGGCTCCTTGCCGCGGCGGTTGCCGCGCGCCAGTCGGCATCGCCAACGGCGGTGGCGGACCTTGCCCAACAGCTGGCCGCACGCTCCGGCGCCGCGGGTGGGATCTGTGCACTGGTCGGCAATCCACGCGTGGAACTGGCGGCGGCGCTCGCCCAGCAAGGTCCGTTCACCGTTCACTGCCTGGCCACGGATCCGGCGCGGTTGCAACGGCTGCGCGACGCGATCCGCGGCCGGCGGATGGCCGGGACCATTTCCGCGGCCTTGCAGCGGAGTGGCCGGCTGCCTTACACGGATAACCTGATCAACATTCTGGTCGTGGATCCCGGCACGGGTCCGGCGACCGAGTCGATCGTGCCGCGCGACTGCCTGCGCGTGTTGGCACCGCTCGGCACACTTTACGTACGTGCATCGCGCCATCATGCCATGGTCAAGTCGCTGGCGGCACGCGGTGTGAAACTGGTTCCGCTGCCGGCGGACGGCGTCTGGCTAATGTGGCAAAAACCGTGGCCGGCGGACATTGATCAATGGACGCACTATCTGCACGCCGCCGACGGCAACCCGGTGGCTCGGGACCGCGTGGTCGCGCCGCCCGTGCATTACCAATGGACCGCGGGCCCGAAGTGGCTGCGATCGCACGAGAGTGACTCGAGTGTCAGCACGTTGGTCACGGCGCGCGGGCGTCTGTTCTATATCGTCGATGAAGCGCCGGCCAGTCTGCTCGGCCCGCACGCGCCGACCGGGCAATGGTATTTGGAATCGCGCGATGCGTTCAATGGCGTCCTGCTTTGGAAGGTCCCGATTCGTCGGTGGGGATGGCGCGAATGGAAGAAGACTTGGTTCGCGATGCGGCCCGGCGACTATCCGCTGACGATCCGCAAGACACTGGTCGCCGTCGAGAATCGTGTCTATGTCACGCTGGGCTATAAGGCACCCGTGTCCCAGCTCGACGCGCGCACCGGCGCGATTCTGCAAACATACGAACAGACCGGGGGAACGACCGAATTACTGGTCCAAGACGGCAAGGTGATCGTTGCTGCTTTGCAGAACGACGGCGCGCACGTCATGGCCGTGAATGCCGTGGACGGCAAGACGCTATGGCGGACCGAGCGCGCCTACCAGGGGACCACCACCGATTCCCCCAAGTGGAGCCGGCTTGGCGACAGCGCGCCGCCCGAGAAAATCGACCCGGCTTTGAACATCGCCACCGACGGGAAAACCATCGCGTTGATCGACGGCAAACAGCTGGTCGGTCTGGACATGGCGACGGGCAAGCAGCGTTGGCAGGCCGAGTTTCCACTGGACGAAAAAGATAAGCGGGCCGGCAACATCGCGGCGAAGGACACCTTGTGGAACGGCACAATGATCGTCACACAGGGGGTCGTCTTGCACGCCAGCCCCTTCCGGCTGGCCGCGTTCTCCGCCGATACGGGCACGTTGCTCTGGAAGCAACCCAAGGCGTACCTCGGTCACCTGTGGTACGAATGGAAAGACGTCTTCGTAATCAACGATCTGGTCTGGACGTGGAGCGCGGAACTCGGGCACGGAACATTTGCCATCGGCGGTCATCGAAAACAGCGCGAGCAGTGGCCCATGAGTGCGAACGGTTACGATCTTCAGACCGGGAAGTTGCGCAAGACCGTGGCGACCGGGCCGATCTTCAAGACACAACATCATCATCGTTGTTATCGTGACAAGGCGACGTTGCGTTTTATTCTGGCGAGTCGGCGCGGAACGGAGTATGTTGATTTAACGGGCGGGCCACACTCGGTTGATAACTGGGTGCGAGGGACCTGCCACGTGGGCATGATGCCGGCCAACGGGCTGCAGTATGCGCCGCCACACCCGTGTGTTTGTTACGCCCAGGAGAAGCTGGTCGGCATGAACGCACTCGCCCCGGCGCGCGCGGACGATGCCGGCCCGGCGCGCATCGTGCCACTCGATCAACGACTTGAGCGCGGGCCGGCGTGGGGCCAGGGATCGGCGGCGGACGGCGGAACGAAAGTGCTGCACGGACAGTGGCCCACGTTTCGGCACGATGCGGCACGCAGCGGCGCGGTCGATACGCATTTACCCAAAAAAATGGCGCCCCGATGGCGTGCTGAAATCGGCAATCGCCTCTCGGCCCCCACCGTCGTGGATGACCGTGTCTTCGTCGCGGCAATTGACCAGCATGATGTCATCTGTCTCAGTGCCCACGATGGCAGCACGCAATGGGCGTTCGCCACGGGCGGGCGCGTTGATTCGCCACCAACGTATTTCCAGAATACCGTGTTGTTTGGCTACGCTGATGGCTGGGTCTACTGCGTGCGCGCGGCGGATGGACGATTGGTGTGGAAATTCATGGCGGCTCCCGCCGTGCGCTGGATCGGCGTATCGAGTCAATTGGAATCGCCGTGGCCAGTGCACGGAAGCGTGCTGGTGCGGGACGGCATCGTCTATTTCGCCGCCGGCCGTTCCTCGGAATTGGACGACGGGATCTTCATGTACGCATTGGATGCCGCCACCGGCCGAATCGTTCATCAACGACGATTGCAAGGACCGGCGTATACGTCCGAAAACATCGAAGTGAACTTCAAGTTGCCGATGGGGGCGCTGACCGATGTCATGCTGAGTGACGGCGAGGATATCTGCATGCGATCACTCGCGTTCGATTTTCAATTGAACTCGCGCCGGCGGAAACCCGCTTTGGAAACCGGTAGCGGGATTCTGGATGACAGCTACTTCAAACGCACGCCCTGGCGCTATGGTGGCCAATACGGGCGGTTGCTGGTCCACGATAATCGTTCGGTCTACTACGTGCGCATGTTCGACTCGCTCAAGGGTCTTGATCCCAGGGTGTACTTCACGCCCGCCGCGCAAGGTTACTTGCTGTTCGCGAAAAACATCAACGGCCGGGCCGATGCGTGGCGAACGCGCGTTCCCGTGCGGATCCGGGCGATGCTCCTGGCCGGTGATCAACTTGTCGCCGCCGGCCCATCCGATGCAATCGACGCCAAGGACCCGTGGGGCGCGTTCGAGGGACGCAAAGGGGGGCGGCTGTTCGTTGTCAACACGACGAGCGGTCAAGACCAGCAAGATTACGCACTCGTGTCGCCACCCGTCTTTAACGGTATCGCCGCCGCGAACGGGCGCCTCTATCTGGTCGGTCAGGATGGTGCCGTAGTCTGTTTCGAGTAGTGGTGGTTCGCCGAATCATGTGCCGTACCGGGATCAATCCGTCAAAGGCGGACGGACGGGGATGTGAGTTGTTCGGTGGGGCGCGGGGGGCAGTGCGGAGGAGCGTGCGATGGGGGGGTTGCGCGCGGTCGGTTTGGAAAACCAACCTACCTGTGCCGCCCACCTGGATATCGAGCGGCGCCGCGCGCGTGTTTGAACCGGCGTCCCTGATTTTTCTCACAGAGACTCGGCGGAAAACACCGCGGAACAGGTGAGGAAGATTGGCGGCCTTCACAATCTCAGTGTCTCCGTGCCTCCGTGAGTATAATACACGTGATGATTTCTCTTCGGTTGTGGGCGTGGCCCAAGTTATGGTAGTACGGTCAGTCATGTGCGCGAAACAATTGCAGCATCGCATTTCAAAGCGGCCGTCTTTGCCCGCGGGAGCACGGAATGGCGTGTGTCCTCCCATGTTGTGCCGCCCGATTTTGTGGGTTGGCGGCCTGCTGCTCTTGTCCCTGGCTGCCGGATGCGGGCCAAGGACCGGGGGAACGGCCGGCGGCAGTCGACATGAAGGCTGCGTTGTTGCCGTGGTCCCACGGCAGACCCAAGGGCCTTTTTGGACCCGCGTCGAGCGCGGCGCGCGCGATGCCGCGGACCGGTTGGGCATGACCCTTAAATGGGCGGGTCCGCTGACGAGCTCGGAAGTGGCGGCGCAGAAGATCATCGTACGGAATCTGCTCGCGACTGGAGTGGACGGTATCGCCGTCGCACCGATTGACCGCGCAGCCGCGCTGCCCGCCATCCAAGCCGCGGAAAAGACCGACCTGCCGTCGTCTTGTTCGGTGCGCCCGTCGCGCGCGGCGGGAATGGACCGATCTTTCAAATCGATCTGAATCAGCGGAAAGTCGGCATCACCGCGGCGCAGAAGATGTTTGAAATACTCGGTGGCAAACGTGCACGTCTCGTCGCGTTCACCGGGCCGTCGGATGTGACCGAGGCGCATGTCCGTGCCGGCAGCTTTGCGGCCTGGATGACCAACGCGAGCATGGATGTCGTGGCCAACGTATCGTGCGATGAAACGGCGGCGGCTGACGCCATGCGACACGTCACGCAGGTGCTCGACAGCCATGTCAAGGATGGCCGGTTGCGGCTGGACGGCATCTTCGCCGCCGATCCGCCGATTGCGCTGGACGTTGGTCATGCCGTGCAGTCGCTTCGTGCGCGGGGCATTACCTGTCGTGCCGTCGTTGTTGGTTACGGCGACAATCCGGCGCTGGTCAAGCTGTTGCGAAGCAAGGTGATCCACGTTCTGCTGGTGCCGCACCCAGAAGAAATCGGCCGGCTGGCAGTCGAGGTCCTGGCGCGCTATCTGGACGGCGAACGGATCGCGACCCCGGTCGACCCGGGCGTTGGCATTCTGGGATCATAGGGATGGAAAGAAATCCGGATCCAAGGTCCTTATCCGCCATGCCGTGTCGGCCAGGTAGACAAACGGCTTGCCATCCTCGTACATGATAAAATGGTTATGATCGATTTGTAGCTTGCCACTATCCCAGGGGCGTGCGCCGGCGGTAACCCAAAACGTTGACTGTTGCTTGGCGCAACGCATACAATGAACCGGCTTGACGCGGTTGGTTTTCCGCGGAGGCGACGTAGGTATGCCTTCTCTTGGTCGTTCTGCTTTTACGAGGAGTCACCGATGTGCGCATTCTTTATCGTTCCCGCGTGCCTGTTGTGCAGTGCACTGCCCGTTTCGGACGAGAGCCCGGACGTACAGAAGGTAATCACGAAAGCGCTTATTTCGGCGACCCAGGACGCTGACAACGAAGTGCGATTCGCCGCCTTTTCCGCACTGCAAGACTTGCCGCGATCGGCCGCGATCGTCGATGTGTTTCGACGTGGCTTGAAAGACGGTAGCCCCAACATACGCGCGCTCGCTTTGTCCAAATTGGTTGACTACGAGGGAGCTACCGACGAGGTCCTTGACCAGCTGATCGCGGCGATCGGGAAGCCCGAACTGAAAGATGTCGCGAGTTCAAAGCTGGTCAAGATCGGCGCACCGGCAGCCGCGCGGCTCATTAAGGCACTCGAGGTCGACAAGACAAAACTAGTTGCCATAGATATTCTGGGACGCCTCGATCTTGGCAAGTGCCGCAATGAAGCCGCCGCCAAACTAACGAAATTGCTGCGGGATGATGACCGCAAGGTCCGGATTGCCGCAATCCACACACTGAAGAGAATAGCGATGCCCCATCGGGGATTCGCGAAGTACTTGCGGTATGCCGTAGAGTATATCGCCCAGTATGACACCAACAAAGATGGAGTTCTGACAGAGGACGAATGGAGCAAAATGGCACGGAATCCGAAGCTTGCGGACCAGGACGGGAATGGTCGCATTACAGCAATGGAGTTCGCCGAGTACTTAGTCCGGGGCCAGAAACGGTGAAATGATATTTCGTCATCGCCGTTGGCCTTCCCCAAATCTCCAGCTATTCTTCCGTCGGCACCGATCTACAGCTCGGCGCGGATCCTTTGCGTACCGGCGATCATCAGGCAAACACGTTCTTTAGCAACGTGACCGCGGACCCGGCCAGATCACGGCCCGCGGTCGGCACAAACGGCGGCAAATCCAAGATCTTAGGCACCGTGATTGCCGAGTATTCACCCAACGTATACGCATTTGGATCTGGCAAGTAGCCGATCAAATCGTCAGTATAGCCGACGACAATCGTGTCGGCCGCCGGCGCGTCCCGCTGAATCCGCAAGCCGTAACAGCTGTACAGTTCGGATGGATGGAAGGCCAAGGCAACATCGCCAAGTTGCACGGCGCTCAGCGGCACCGATAAGCGATTCCGTTTCGCATTCCATTTTGTGGCGCTCTGAAACCAATCCTTGCTGAACCCGGGATCGACCCAGGCACCACTCGCGCACTGCGCCGGATCCTGGCGATACCGAGACAACCAATCGCCGAAACGCTCCATGTCAAGTGGCAGTTGTACCGTATCCGTCCGCGAACGAAATGCGTCAAGAGACACGGTTCGCGCCGATTCGACTGCACGGATAATTGCGGCGGCCACCGGCTCGGCCGTGCGCTCTACTGGACCAATCCAGTGATCGGCGTCGCCCGCGTTCACGTCACCGCAATGCCCTTGCAGAAATGAGGGTGCCACGTTCAGTTTCTGACGGACGAGTTCCTCTACCAAACCCGGCCAATCCGGCCCGGCCTGATCGTCTTGATAACAGACCGGATGCGCGGAAAAGTGGTACCAGACAATGGGCTCCTTGCCATTGCCGCGTTGAAAATGCAGTACATGGACGTACGTATCGAGCCACCGCTGAGCGTCCGTGGAATCGGCTGCAAATTGCGTTTCTGTTTTCCAAGTCTTGGTGGTGCGATTGTTAGACGCTCCCGGTGCGTGACTCTTGCCGAGATGCAATTCGGTCTCGGCACAGTCTTTCTGCGCGCGCTCCGCTGCCAGGACGATCTTGTCTTCAACCGCAGCCATATAGGCAGGCGAGATCACGCCCCACTGGCGAAAATACCGAAACGTCGGCATCGAATGCGTATGGGTCGCACAAAGCCGAATATTCGCCGCCGGGATCCCCAGTTGCCTGGCGATTCTCGTCTGAACCCGTGCCGTAAGTTCTCGCGAGACAGCGCAGATATCCAGCGAGATAATCACGGTCTGAACACCGCCACAGCGAAGCACAAGTGCCCGCGCCGCGGTCGGCTTGCGAATTCCAGCGATCCGCCGCTCCTTGCCCGCGGGACGATGAAAGCCCGCCATTTCGATCCCGATTGGAGGCGTCGTATCGACCACTCCCTGGCCCGCTTCAAGTTTGTGGCCCCGTGTACCGGCACGACTGGAACGTTGGGAAAACGCCAAAGCGGCCGTGCTGAACACGGTCCGTTTGAGAAAATCGCGTCGTGAGTTATCCCGCGTCATTATCGATTCCTCCCGCGAAATATGCGTCTGCCTTCAAATCGGTCGCGTCGACGCCCTCATTCTACCCCCACCAGCCCGTTCTGGAAACAAACAACAAGGTTTGACCCCATGCGTTCGCTTTGTCGGTACTGCGTTTCAGGACCAAGTCGATCTCCTGGCCCTCCCACCCGGGGTCGTTGAAGTTGTATTTCCGCGCTTCGGCAAATGCGAGGAGCGTGCCGTCCGGCGCTGTCTCAATCGCGGGGATGCGAAAATCTTTGTAACCATCGCTGCCCGACGTGTACACGTTGACATGCCGTAGCGGCGTCCGCGGCACGGAAGTGCTCGGGGGGATCTCTCGCGCGCGTTATTTGCGTGCGCGGACACCGGTGTTATCGATGTCCAGGTCACGAACGATAAACAGTCCAACGCCGTTCGGACTCAGCCGAACCGACAGTCCGCCCTTGTGCACGCCCATGTTCTTCTGGCGCCAAACATCATAGACATCGGCCTCACAGCACACGCCTATTTCGCCCCACCCAACTTCAATAACCGATTCCTTGTCGCCGCCGCGGTTGAAAATGGCAAGTGCCTTTGAGCCATCGGCGAGGCGTTTCAGCATGACGGTTTCGCGGGTGTCATCGTTGCGCACGACTTCGGCAACATGTCCTAATGCATCTTGATTGATGTTGAGAACATCCGCGTTGGCCAATAGCCGGACCGTGAAATCGTCAATATTCTCGATGTCGCACGAGAAAAAGAACGGCGCACTGATGATCGACCAGAGCGTCACGTATTGATAGCGCTGGTTCGTCGTCAGCGGGATTTCAACCGATGGCTCACCCATCTTGGATACGTCCTTGATCCGGTGAATGTACATGAAGTCGGGGTCGTTCCATTGACCCGGTTTGCTGTATTGTCGCAACTCGGTGGCGATGCGCAGCGCGTTTTGAAAATAGTGATCGACGTGATGGTTCAGGTCGCCACCAATGCGCCAAGTTTGAATGGCGATCGATGGGGCCCAGGTCCAGGGTTCGTCGCGACCGTATTGGCACAGATTGTAGAGAATGTCGCGATCCTGGACCCGCAGATAATCGGACATCGGCTTCCAGAAATCCTTGGTCTGGTAACCCGGCACGCGTTGCTTAAGTTGATTCAAGGCAATGCCGCCACTGCATTGGTCGTACTTCAGTAAATCAAAGCCCCAGCGCGCGAACTGGTCGGCGTCGGCCCGTTCGTGACCGTACGAGCCAGCCCAACTTTGACACGTGCGAATGCCGGGGCTGCAATAGATACCGGCCTTGAGACCCTTGCTGTGAATATATGCGCACAACGCCGTCATGTCGGGGAACTTCCCGTTGGGCAGAATGTTCCCGTACTGGTCGCGAATCGGGCCAATCGTGCCCGTCGCCTCGTAGTCGTAGGCGGCGTGTTTCTGCCGCACTCGCGCACTGCGCGCGTCGTACATCGCGCGCGTCAACCGCATCCAGCAATCGTCAATGCAGACATACTGAAAGCCGACGTCCGCCAAGCCGCGCGTGATAAATACGTCGGCAGCCTTGCGCATGACGGCATCCGATACGTTGACCATGTGCCCGCCCCACGAGTTCCAACCGGTCGGCGGTGTCAACGCGATCTGGTCACCGATCACCAGGCGAAATAGTCGCTCGGCGGTGCCGTGCTTGTTATGCGCCGTGAAGGTCACCTCATAAGTGCCACGTTTCGCCGGCGTCTTGCCCGTGATGATGCCGCTCACCGCATCCAGTTTGAAGCCGGCCGGCAAGCTGCGCGCCGCGAACTGGATGGGCCGCTGGCCCTGGGTCGGAATCCGGTACAGGAACAGTCGGCCGGGCCGCGCACCGTAGACTTTCGGACCGTTGATGCGCGGTGCGGCGGCGGGCAGCGGCGTGAGTATTTCCCGGTTGCCTATCCGCGCATCGTATACTTCCAGCGGCGCCGCCAGTAAGGGCGATGCAATCAGAACGATAGCCAACGGTGTCAACCCATGTCGTGGATTCATGTTCAAGGTCCCAGATCGATTTGTGAATAGGACAATACGACGACGACGCACGGATGATGTGCCCATGGATGATGTGCCCATGGGCTTGTGTTTTTCCGAGGGGGGGCGGCTTGACGCCGGTTTCTTGATTACGGGCCACATCGAGGGCGTTGCCGCCGGGACCTCGGTTCCTAATCATTTTGCAGTTTGCAGTTCGCATTCTTACTCTTGCGTAACGGTTTAGCCAAATGTGAAGCAAGCAAACGCAGAGTACGCCGAGGCGGGACGCGGAGTACGCTGAGAATACCAGAGAATGGCAGACACACGCGACCGTGTTTTTGCAGACCGACAGCCATGTGGTTCGCACGTACTTGTTCCGTCATCCTCGTGGCGATCCACGTTCTCTGCGTTGCTCTCCTACCGCACTTGGCCAAACGGTTCCACTTTTTCAATGACCTTCATCCGCCCCTCTTCCCTCTCCCCTCTCACCTCTCCCCTCTCCCCTCTCACCTCTCACGCCAGCAAACGATGCGGCCGTCGGCCAGGACACAGTACAATTGTCCGCCGGCGGCGGCGAGGCTGTCCCAGACGGGCGGTGCATCCAGCTTATAGGAGGCGAGTTTCGCGCCCGTGGTCTTGGACGCCGCCCAGAGAACACCGCCCATGCGGCCTTCGTAGGCTTTGGCCAGGTCGTTCTTCGGAAAGGCCACCGGCGTCCCGGCAACGAAGATCGTGTCACCGGCCAGCGTCATGGCCTTGCCGGTGAGCGGCATGGAGCTAGCCCACAATTTCACGCTCTTGGCGACACTTGCGACGGTCCGCGCCTGCCGGCGCCGCTTGTTGGTTTTCCTTGCCTTGGCGGCGGCTTGCTTGGCGCGCGCCGGTTTGCCGTCACGTCGGGGCATGGCGGCTTTGGCCGCGGCGCCGTACAGGCCCGCGTACAGCGTATAGCCGTTGGTGCGTGGATCGAACCACGCGGTGCGCCCAGGCGTGTAACCGCGGACCTCGTAGAACCGGTCACCATCGATAACCAGGATATCGCCGTGGATCCCGCCCCGTCCGGTCGGGATGTCGTAGTGCAGTTTCGTGTCGATTGTCCAGAACGACCGATGCTGTGGGATTGCTTCGAGGAAACCGTGTGACGTGATGAGGTGCGGCTCTTTAACGTCGCGCAAAGCGATTGGTTTCAGGTCCTTGGTGAACCCTTGATGGCGCAGATACAGCGCGTTGTCGCCGGCCACGAAGATGTCGTTAATGAACCCTTCAATACTCATCCCCTGGACAACGGCCCGGTTATCGATTGGAAAACCACTCTTTCCAAACGGGCCGTACACATGACCTTGATGAAGCAGCTTGCCGGTCCGCGCGTCGAGCGCGTACAGGAAGATGCCGTCGTCAACAAAGCTGTCGCGTCCGGCGGCAAAATAGACGCGACCGTCCCGCACCAGGACACTGCCGCAGATCGGCCAGGCCGATTCCGTCTGACCGTAAGCGCAAATCACGCGCTGCTCCAACGGATGGAAACGCCATACTAATTGGCCGTCGCGCGCCCGCACACAATAGGCCGTGCCGTCACGCGATCCGAACAGGACCAACCCTTGGTAGTAAGTCGGCGGCGAGTCAATGCGGGCGTCGGCATAGACGCGCCACAGTATCTTGCCATCGGTGGCGCTCATGGCACATAGCGAGTGGCCGTCGACATCGGCGGCGAACACTTTGCCGGCGGCAATAACCGGCGCGCTGACATGCGCTCCAAGACGAGTCTCCCAGAGTTTATCCAATTGGGCTGAAACGGGACTCGAAGTGGCCCCCGTTCGTGCGTTGTCATGTCGGTAGGTCGGCCAATCGCTGGCCGCCGCGCGAGCGGCGGCGACTTTGCCAAAAGCCGGACCCTTCTCCAGCCGTCCATCCGGACGGATCGGAATCGGTTGATTTGTGCGGCGCAACGCGGGCTCGGGTGCCATCGCATTCATGGCATTGAGCATCACACTGTTGCAACATGCGCACGACGGCGGACCGACGTAGTAAAGTCCGTTGCAAGGCAGCGGGCCGATGCCACAGGTGCTGCGAATCCACGGATTTGGCAGTTCGCGCCCGTCATTCAGATCGAGGAAATCACTCCCGCCAGTCACCGAGTTGATATAGAACCGTTCGGTAATCCGGTTGCGGTAACACCGATCGTGGCCCATCGGGCCGGTCATCGTCTGGTCAATCTTCTTGACCAGTTTACCGGTCAACGGATTGAATCCATTGACTCCCATACGCGGCAAGCCAAGCGCCGGCGCCGGGCGGCCCGTCGCCGCATCATACGCGGCTGCCCAAACCAGTCCGTTGGCGAGAAACACATCTGGAGCTTTATGATGATTGATGGTGACGGGTGTCGTCCAGAGTTGCTTGCCGTCCGTCAGGCGGAAGGCGCGTAGCTGTTTTGAATCGCCCAGATAAACAGCGTCTGGCGACAGTACCAGCGCCACGGCGATTCCCGCGGGACCTTGCAGTACGATCGGTGCCGGCACGCGCCAACGCGGCTTGCCGGTCGCGCGCTCAAGGCACACGAGTTCATCGGTCGTTGCAAACACAACGCAATCGTCGATCACACCGAGCGACGCACCTTGGTAGCCGTGCATGTCCTGCTGGGACAGACTCCACAATTCCCGACCGGTGTCGGCATCGAGCGCCACCAGGCGATTGCGTGGCTGGCCCGTACGGCGAATCACTGGCCCGTACGCTGAAAGCGGAAAAAGGCTCGAGTTGAGCGCCGACCGCTTCGGGTCGGACAGTGCGGGAGCGAGTTCGTCTTGGTCGCCCGTGATGGCGAACAAAACGCCCTGGTCATAGACAAATTCCATGGTGCGTTGTGTTGCCGTGAATTTTTTGATCACGTTGCCGGTCGCGGCGTCAAACACGGTAATTGGCGCCGAGTATCCGGGGGTGCAATAGACACGCTCGCCCACTGCCACGGCGCGCCGTTGGATTTGGACCGGCATCTCCTTATTACGGATGTACGTTGGGTACCAATCCGTGAACGGGACACGCCACAATACGACGCCGTTATATGCGTCGCGCGCGACCAGCGCTTGCTCACCTGGCAATACCGGATGTTCAGCGGATGCCTGGTCTTCCACCGTGAACAACCGCCCGTTGGCCGAGAGCATGCTGTTGATCGACGGCATGGCCAGGTGTGACCGTTGCCATTCGGGTGTGCTGGTCCACTGCAGATGCCGCGGCGGGGCCACGACTCGGTCGGCCGCGACGGCGTTGTTGTCGGCGTTGTGATAATGTTGTTGCCACTGATCGGTTCCGGGCATTTGTGGCTTGCGCGCAATCGTCCAATGGCCATCGCGTTGAATCAATGCCGTTCCGAACGGGCGCAAAACACGTTCGATTTCCCGCAGCGAGACGAGGTCTGGATCTTCGCATACCACCAACGTGACCAGATTGTCAACGTAGGGCAGTCTCTTGCCATCCCATGGGACGACTGAAACTGGACCGTAAACACCGGCCTTCCGCAACGCCGCACGCAATTTTGCGACCCGCTCTGGATCCCGCTCGAGTCGTTGAACCGTACAGTTGTCGGCGCGGTGCAGGGCCGCGGTGAGTTGCTCGTCACCGTGGCTAAAATGGATTGCCAAGCCGCCATGAAAGTTGGCCAGTTTGACGATGTGGGCCGCGTCGTCCGTTGGACCAGCCAAGACGGTTGACGGATTTACGGCTGGCTGAACGCCTACCATGGAAACGACCAACAGCCAATAGACGTAGCGCATTGCAGTAGCTTTACCAGACATGCGAACCTCCCTTCACGAGCGTTTAGGAACCAGCGGGTCAATCTGTTCTTGGGTCATTCACCGGGGTGATGCTGCCGCGCAAATTGCGCGGATGTCGCCACGCGTTATCGCGGTCTTGCACATCGGCACGCGTCATTATACACCTTCTGACTGCGACGTGTCGAAAGACGGCCAGCGCCGGGCTGTTTTTCATTAAGTTGCGGCGCCGTGATCGAAGCCGGTTGGCAGTAATTGGTGCCCCGTCAGCGACGGCTGAAAATGGCCCCGTAATGTAGTAGCCGCTCTCCGAGCTGCGTATCGATGGACAGCGATGGCCGTCCCTTTTCCGCGTGTCGGCACCGACCGACAGCTCGGCGCGGATTCTTTGCGTGATCCTCTGGGTTTGCGGGCGTCGAGTACACGGATTTTGCCCATCCGGGCCGAAGTCCAAACAAGCTCCTGCCCCTTTTGCTTATCCCCAATATTGTGCGCAAACGCAGCGACGGTGCGCCCGATTATCCGAAAGGTCGCGGTAACGGCTGCGTCATTAGGTTCGGTGACCAACGTGTGTATGTGGCCGGCGACACGGAAAATATACCGGGTACATTCTCATGACCACGCAAAAGCGTTGAACTGTGGTGCTGTCCAATTGGCCACTGCTACTGAGCCACGAGCGTTACGGCGGTTGGCGTGTAGTGGATCTTGAAGCGTTGGCCATTGTCGGCGACCACGCTCTGGTCGTGGTTCGCAAAGGTCCCTTCAACTGCGTGTGCCCACAGGATCGTGAACGATTCACCGGAGGCAATCGGTGCGTCGCGCGGAACCGTAACCGCCAGTTGACCGGCCAATGCGGCATTGCCGTTAATGGCCAGCCGCGTGTTGCGATTCAACGCCACGATCAGTTTTGCGGAGTTCGCCTCCACATAGTCACCGGCGACTCGAAGGCCGGCGGCGCGCGTGCTGTCTTGGGCGGACACGGTTCCCTCGTTATAGAGCGTCGCGCGGACTTGGCCGGCGCCGCGCAACATGCCTTTGGGGAACGTTTCGACCCAACGCAGCGAATGGATGGTACCACCGTTGAGGTTGATAGATCCGCCGCGAG
>Ga0114931_10006042_pt1 | contig 14950 bp, 14 predicted proteins | sample 2SBtaG_FD_89579 | JGI IMG/M metagenome (GOLD analysis project Ga0114931, IMG submission 89579) | Deep subsurface microbial communities from Kolumbo volcano to uncover new lineages of life (NeLLi) - 2SBTROV14_V59a metaG | ecosystem: Environmental > Aquatic > Marine > Volcanic | place: Kolumbo...
CGCGCGCTCGCGGTGCTGGCCGGGGTCCCGCGCGCCCAGGTCCGGCGCTGGATCGAGGCCGGCCGGGTGACGCGCAACGGGGCCCCGATCCGGGCCAGCCAGAGGGCGGGACTGGGCGATCGCCTGGAGGCCGACCCGCCGGAGCCGGTGGCGATGGAACTCGTCCCGGAGGACATCCCGATCGCGGTGCTGCACGAGGACGCCGACCTGATCGTGGTCGACAAGCCCGCGGGCATGGTGGTGCATCCGGCGCCCGGGCACGCGTCGGGGACGCTGGTGCACGCGCTGCTGCACCATTGCCGGGATCTCGCCGGCATCGGCGGCGCACTGCGGCCCGGCATCGTGCACCGCCTCGACCGCGGGACCTCGGGCGTGATCGTTGTGGCCAAGAACGACGACGCGCACACCGCGTTGGCGCGCCAGTTCCACGACCACGACATCGAGCGCATCTACCGGGCCCTCGTCCGCTGCGTTCCGCGCGCGGACGAGGGGCGCATCGCGCGGCCGATCGGCCGCCACCCGCGCGATCGCAAGCGCATGTCCGTCGTCACGCGCCGCGGGCGGGCGGCCGCCACGCGCTGGCGCGTCGAGGCGCGCTGGCCCGCTTGCGAGATCGCGCAGCTCGAGGTCCGGCCCGAGACCGGCCGCACCCACCAGATCCGGGTGCACCTCTCCTCCGAGGGGATGCCGATCGTGGGCGACTGTGTCTACGGGCTCGGCCGCCGCGCCCGCATGAAGCTGGCCGCGGCCCGCGCACTGCGCCGGCCGGCGCTGCACGCGGCCGTGCTCGGGTTCGTCCATCCGCGCAGTGGGGAACCGCTGCGCTTCGAGGCGCCGCTCCCGCCCGACCTCGTGGCCGTGATCGAAGCCGCGGGCCCCGGGTCGTGACGCGGCCGCTCCATCACCCGCTCCTCGCGCCGCGCCATGGGTTCGCGGCGGCGCTCGCCGACGCGCCCGAGGCGTTGGTGCGTCCGGTCCAGGTCCACGGCGCGCGCGCCGTCCGCGCGGACGATGCAGCGGCGGGCGCCCGGGCCGATGCCATCGTGGCCACGCGCCCGGGCCGCGCGGTCGGGGTCGTCACAGCCGACTGCATCCCGGTCCTGGCCTGCGCCGAAGGCGGCGCCGTCGCCGCGATCCACGCCGGGTGGCGCGGCCTCGCGCAGGGCGTGGTCGAGTCCGGGATCGCGGCGCTGGCCCACGACGCGCCGGGGGAGGCGCTGCGGGCCGTCGTCGGACCCTGCGCCGGGCCGTGTTGCTACGAGGTCGACGCGCCGGTGCTCGATGCCCTCGGGGCCTGGCACCCGCGCGCTCTCGAGGCCGCGGTCCGTCCGTCCCGCCCCGGGCACGTCTGGCTCGACCTCCCCGCGCTGGCCCGGGCCGCACTGCTGCGCGCCGGCCTCCCCGGGGCCGGGATCGGAGAACTCGCGGACGCCTGCACGGTCTGCCACGATGGATTCGAGAGCGTGCGGCGGGACGGCGCCGGGGCCGGCCGGATGCTCCACTGGATCGTCGCCGGACGTCCGGAGAGTTGAACGAAACCGCGGGGTTGGCGGCGGCCGGGGCCGGCCGCGAACCGTCCCGGCGGGCCCCGCGTAGCATCCCCGATCGAATCCCGCGGCAACGCCCTGCGTCGTAGGCCGGGGGGCGCTGGAGAAGAGATGGCGTTCAGGAACGTGGCGATCGGTCTCGGCGGCATCGCGGTGGTGATCGCGGCAGTGGCCGCCATTGCCGCGGGTCTCGACTGGGACCCGCGAGACGTCGCGGCCGCCGACGCCTACCGCAGCCACGAGCGCGAGCGCGCACAGCGCTACCGCGCCCAGATCGCAGGCGAGGCGCCCCCCGAGGCCGCCTCCCGCCGTGGGGAGCCCCGGCCGACCGCGCGGGTGGAACCGCCGCCGGAGCCCCCTCCGTCGCGGCGCGACCGCGCGCGCGAGGTGCGCGACTGGTGGGACCGCACCGCGCAGGGCGTGGACACGGAACGCCTCGAGAGGTGGATCGGGGAGATGGGCGACTGGTGGCGCGACGAGGCCGTCCCGGCCTGGGAGCGCTGGGCCCGCGAGCAGGACGCGCGTGTGGGCGAAGGGGAACGCCTGGTGCCCGGGCGCGGAGACCACGCCGGGGCGCAGGCCCATCGGGCGGACCCGCGCGAAGCCCGCCGCGCCCCCCCGTCGCCGCCGCCGCCCGAACCCTCGTACGATCCGGCGCCGGACGACCCGGCCCTGCGCTGGTGGACCGAAGAGCGCGACCGCATGCGCCGGCGTCGTTAGGCGCGCGCCAGGCTCCGCGCGATGCGCCGACGCGTGCTGCACCTGTTCGCCGGCTCCGTGGCGCTGCTGGCCGTGGGTTTCGCCGCGTGTCCGTGGGTCCCGCACGAGCGCCTGACGGAGCGCATGATGCCGACGCCGTCGCGCGTCTACGCGCGGCCGCTGGTGTTGACGCCGGGCGCGCGGGTTCCGCCCGGAGAGGTCGAGGCGCACCTGCATCGGGTCGGTTACCGCAGGGTCGGGACGGACGCCGCCGTCGGCCCCGGCGAGTTCCATCGCGAAGGCGCCACGCTCACGGTCGGCCGGCGCCCGTTCCGCTACCCCGACGGCCGCGACCCGGGCGGCCTCCTCCGCATCGCCTTCGACGCGAAGGGACGCGTCGAGACGCTCCAGCAAGTGGGTGCGCGCTCGCCGTACCGCGAGAGCGCGTTCCTCGAACCCGAGGTGATCGGTACGCTGTTCGGGGACGAGGCCGAGGACCGTCTGCTGGTTCCGCTCTCGGGGATCCCGGCGATCGTGCAGCGCGCGGTGCTGGTGACCGAGGACCGGCGCTTCGCGTTCCACCCCGGCATCGATCCCGTGCGCATCGTGGGCGCCGCGCTCGAGAACGCGCGGGAGGGGCGGGTGGTGGAGGGCGCCAGCACGCTCACGCAGCAACTCGTCAAGAACGTCTACCTGACGCCCGAACGCACCTGGCCGCGAAAGCTCCGCGAGATGGCCATCGCGTTCTGGGTTTCGCTTCGTTATTCGAAGGACGAGGTGCTCGAGGCGTACCTGAACCAGATCTACCTGGGGCAGGACGGAGGACGTGCGATCCACGGCGTCGGCCGCGCGGCGCGCTTCTACTTCGGCAAGGACGTGACCGAGCTCGGCGCGGCCGAGGCCGCGTTGCTCGCGGGCATGATCCGGGCGCCGAGCGCGTACTCTCCGTTCCGCAATCCCGCGCGCGCGAAGGGCAGGCGGGACGTGGTCCTGGGCCTGCTCCGGGACGACGGGGCCCTCGGTCCGGAAGCCGCCGCGGCCGCGATCGCGGCGCCCCTCGGGACCCGCCGCGAGGCGCGCCCACCCCGCTTCGCGGCCCACTACGTCGACTTCGTGCGGCGCCGGCTCCAACGCCGCTTCGCGGAGGAGTCGCTCGAGCGCGACGGCTTCGAGGTCTTCACGACGCTGGACGGCCCGTTCCAGCGCGCGGCCGAAGCGGCGGTGAAGTCGGGTCTGCGCGCGCTCGAGAAGGGCTACCCGCTGCTGCGCCGCAAGAAGAGCCCGCTGCAGGCGGCGCTGGTGGCCGTGGACCCCACGTCCGGCGACATCGTCGCCTGGGTGGGCGGCCGCGACTACGCGACCGCGCCCTTCGGCCGCGCGAGCCGCGCGCGCCGGCAGCCCGGCAGCGTCTTCAAGCCCATCGTCGCGCTGGCCGCATTCACGGCCCGCGACACGCCCCCCTTCACGCTGGTCACGATCCTGGAGGACGCCCCGCTCACGGTGCAGGTCGAGGGCCGCACCTGGTCGCCGCACAACCACGACGGCCGCAACCGCGGTCCGGTCAGCCTCCGCACCGCCCTCGAGAAGTCGCTGAACGTCCCGTTCGCGCGGCTGGGGATGGAGGTGGGTCTCGTCCACGTGGCCGAGACGGCGCGGCGCCTGGGCGTCACGAGCCCGATCCGACCGATCCCGAGTCTCTCGATCGGGGCCTTCGAGATGACCCCGCTCGAGGTCGCGCTGGCGTACGCCACGCTGGCCTCGGGCGGGGTGCGCCACGGGGCGCGCACGGCGCTGGCCGTCGTCGAGCCCGACGGCCGCGCGCTCCGCGGCGACCCGGTCGAAGAGGAGCGCGTCTTCAGCGAGGCCGAGACCTACCTCGTGACGAGCGCGCTGGAGGGCGTCGTCGATCGCGGCACCGGCCGCACGCTCCGGCGACTCGGGGTCACGGGCCCGATCGCGGGGAAGACCGGAACCACGAACGAGTTCCGCGACGCCTGGTTCGTGGGCTACACGCCCGACCTCGTCGTCGCGGTGTGGGTGGGCTTCGACGACGGCGCCCGCGTCGGACTGACGGGTGCGCGGGCCGCGCTGCCGATCTTCGCCCGCTTCGTCAGGGCCGCGCTGCCGCCCGAGGCGCGCCGGCCGTTCGCGGTCCCGGCCGGGATCCGCCGCGCCGAGATCCACCCGGGCACGGGCCTGCTCGCGACCGAGCGGTGCCCGGGCCGGCCCGAGATCTTCCTGTCCGGTACCGCACCGACCCGCAACGCGTGCCAGCGCGGCGGCTGGCCGCGCTGGCTGCGTCGCCTGCTGCGGCCCGGCGGACGACGTTAGGTTCGCCGCTGGCCCGCAGGCGTCCGGCGGTTACGGGGTCGGCTGTCCCAGGTAGATCGGGGACGACCAGGCCCGCTCCTCGGTCGGCGCCACGCAGTCGTCGTCCCAGGGCCGGTCGAAGCACGGATCGATCTCTATGCAGCGCCCGTCGGCGTCGCGCGTGCAGTGGAGCGGGTCGGCGTCGATCGCGTCGCTGGTCTCTTCGACGGCGCGCACGTAGTAGACCGCGTCGCGGCCCGAGGTCGCGTAGTCCGGGTCCGTGAATGCGACGCGGCAGCCCGCCGGGTCGTCCGGGCAATCGAAGACCTGCCACGGGTCCTCGACCAGTCCCTCGATCTTCTCGCCGTCGCTCGCCTGCGGGCGGATCCGCACGACTTCGATGCGGTCGATCTTGCGCCGCACGTCGGACGGGTTGTAGCACTCGCCCTGGCAGAGCCGTTGCAGCCGGTCGGGCGCCAGCGCCTCGGTGGCGTCGGCGGGACAGCCCGGGTTCTGCTCGAAGGAGCCGACCGCGCGGGCCTGGAAGATCGGGAGCGTGTCGAGCTCGGTGCTCGAGCCCATCGGCAGCGGCTGGCCTCCCGGTGCGTTCAACAGGTCGAACCAGAGCAGGATGCGCGGACCGCTTGTGCCGTACACCTCCTTGCGCTTCATCGCTTCCCAGATGGCGTCGCGGTCGCGGCCGGTCGCGTGCACCGCCGCCAGCCCGCCGGTGAGGAAGAACGACTCGCCGCGCTCGGTTTCGAAGAACGAGAAGGTCGACGCGCTCGGATCGAACTCGTTCCGCGCGACCGAGTGTGCGAGCGGTTCCTCCTCCGGAACCTCCCCGAGCGGCGTCTCGGTGAAGCGGCCGAAGCGGGCTTCGGTGAACTCGCTGCGCGCGACCTCCTTGTAGCCGGTGCCCGGACGCGCCGAGTGGTTGTCGCTCGACGCGATGAAGCCGAACTGGAAGCGGATGGGCTTGCCGGCCTCGTCCTTGTGACCGAGCGCCAACATGTACTGGACCGAACTCTTCGGGCGGTAGTTGAACGCGGGCTGGAAGCAGTCGCGGCACTGCCCGCTGTCCTGCCAGTCGGCGACCTCGGTACCGGGAACCGTCCGCACGCCGCCGTTGAAGAACGCATCGACGTAGTTCTGCCGGGCGACCGCGGCGCGCTCCGCGCAATCGTCCCCGCCCTCGGCCTCGCAGCGCTCCGCGATGATCTCGCCCGCGCGCCGGCAGGAGGGCAGGTAGTCGTCCTGCGGTTCGGGGCACGTCCGGGTGCCGTCGTCGTTCAGGATCACTTCCTGGAAGCTCCGGTACTCCTCGGAGTTACCGTGGCCGGAGAAGACCTCGACCAGGAGCTGGCGGTTCGGATCGTGCTGCTCCGTCGTCAGCTGCTTGTCCCACGAGGAGCCGAGCGGCGTGTAGAAGCCCCAGGTCGTGCCGTGCGGGATCACGATCGTGTCGAGGCCCCAGTCGTCGAGCTTCCCGAACAGCTCGTTCGGCGTGGACGCCACCTCGCGGCAGTCGGTCGGCAGCTCGCGTACCGGGACGCCCTTCGGGCAGTCGACGAGTCCACCGCTCTCGTGCATGTACTTGGCGAACTCGCGCCCCCCGGTCTCCGGCATCGCGAGCGCCAGCGCGCCCAGCGTCAGCGTCGGGGGCGCGGCGGACGTGGCCGGGACCCCGGCCGGGATGCCGGCCGAGATCGGCCGCGCCGGGATCTGGTCGTCGGCGAGGTCCTTCACGATCACGTTCTTGTGGCCCCAGTGGTTGGCGGGTGTGGTGCCGACCTGGGTCCATTCCTAGCCGAGGTAGCTGACGAGGTCCGGTGCCGCGGGGTCGGTGACCGCGTTGCACTGCCGGATCGAGGCCACGGTCTCGGACCAGCGGCGTTCGGTCAGCACCAGCGCGTGGTCGTTGATCGACCAGAAGTCGAGTGCGGCGCAGTGGCGGGCGAAGTCGCAGGCGTCGGAGACCGGATGCGCGCCGTCGCCGCCCGCCATCGGAAGGCTCAGCTGGAACGCGTCGAACGAGAAGGTGGTGTGGACGTGGAGGTCGCCGAACAGGATCTGCTTCGGTTGCGCCACGCCCACCGCGGTCCCGGCGTCGTGCACCGCCTGTTCCCGCGCGGCGACGACCGCGGCCGAGACCGGGGCGCCGGTGGCTTCGCCCGCCAGGTCGTCCTCGATCCCCATTCCGGTGCCAAGGGCGTAGAGGATACCGAGGCCGATCACGACGAGCGCGACGAGCACGAACAGGATGGAACGGATCATGGGGTCTCCAGGAATGGGGGGCGTCGGACCGCGGGCGGCGTCGTCATCCACGCGCCCGGTGTGCGAGCCGGGCCGCACCCGCATGGGCGATGCCGCCGAGCAGCGCGCCGGCGAGGATATCGAGGAAATAGTGCTGGCGGGTCGCCAGTGTCGCGAAAAGGATCGCGCCGCCCCAGGCGAAGCCCGCGGTCCGCAGCCCGATCCCGGCGCCGGTGCCGGCGACGCGAAGCGCGAAGCCCATGCAGAAGACCGTGAGCGCCGCGTGCAGCGATGGAAACGCGTTGCGGGCGCCGTCGACGGAGACCAGCCACGCGTAGCTGCGGGAAAGCGCGGCGACTTCGTCCAGGTGGGGCCGGGGCCCCACGGACGGGAGCAGCAGGAAGCCCACGTAGTGCACGGCGCAGAGCCCGGCCAGGGCCTGGCCGAACGCGACCAGGTCGGCGCGGCGCCGCGCAGCCAGGATCGAGAGCGGGACGAGCGCGCAGACCGAGAGGTAGACCGGGGTCCAGCCCGGCAGGAACGGGATCGCGCGGTCGATCGCCAGCACCGGAACCTGCCAGCGAGGAAAGAGCTCCACCCGCTGGAGCAGGAAGTACGGCCCACAGATGCCGAGCGTCAGGCCCAGCATCAGCGCGATCTTGCTGCCCGGCCAGGTGCGGAACGAGGCTCGCAGCGAAGCCCGCGGCACCGGGGATTTGCGCGGCGAAGACGGGGCCATGGGGCTGGCTGCGGAAGCGGGCACGACGCGCATGCTACCCGTCCTCGCGCGAATTCGGCCCCGAACCGCGTCTCCACCCGGCGCACCGCGCATCCGGGTGCGAGCGGGGCCGATTTCCCCTTCCCAAACGCTGGCTTGCACCTTCTCCGCCGATGCGCGAGTTTCCCCCTATGTGCGTCCAGCGCGTCGCGTTCCACCACCCCCACCGGCCCCACCGCGAGCGGCCGGTCGTCTGCGCCGGACACTCGTAACCCCCCGCCAGGTTGAACCTTTTCGTGGTCCCCGGGCTCATGCGGGGACCCCGGGGACGGTTTCGAGAGAACCATGTCCGATTGGATCGAGAGAATTCGCGACGCCGAGGCTCGCGCCGCTGCGCTCGAACAGCGCATGGCTGCGCCCGAGGTCGCGACGCAGCCGGCCGAGCTCGCCAGGCTCGGCAAGGCGCTCGCGGCGCTGCGCCCGCTGCTCGAGACCGGGCGCGCGTACCGGTCCGTGGTCGAGGGCCTCGCCGAGGCGCGCGAAATGCTCGCGGACACCGACCCCGACGTGCAGGAGCTCGCCCGCGCCGAACTCGCCGAGCTCGAGCCGCAGCTCGAGACGCTCGAAGCGAAGATCCGCATCCTGCTGATCCCGCGCGACCCGGCGGACGAGAAGAACGCGATCCTCGAGATCCGCGCCGGCACCGGTGGCGACGAGGCCGCCCTCTTCGCCGCCGATCTGTTCCGGATGTACTCGCGCTATGCGGAGGCCAACGGCTGGAAGATCGAGCCGCTGTCCGTCAGCGAGACCGACGCGGGCGGGTTGAAGGAGATCATCGTCAGCGTGTGCGGGACCGACGTCTTCGGCCGGCTCAAATACGAGAAGGGCGTCCACCGCGTGCAGCGCGTGCCCGCGACCGAGAGCCAGGGCCGGATCCACACCTCGACGTGTACGGTGGCGATCATGCCCGAGGCCGAAGAGGTGGACGTCGCGATCGCGCCCGGCGACCTGAAGATCGACGTCTACCGCTCGTCGGGCCCCGGCGGGCAGAGCGTGAACACGACGGATTCGGCGGTGCGGATCACGCATGTTCCGACCGGGGTCGTGGTGACGTGCCAGGACGAGAAGAGCCAGCACAAGAACAAGGCGAAGGCGCTGAAGGTGCTGCGTTCGCGCCTGTACGAGGCGCAGATGGAGGCCGCGGCCAAGGAGCGCGCGGACGAACGCCGCGCCCAGGTCGGCAGCGGCGAACGCAGCGAGAAGATCCGCACCTACAACTTCCCCCAGAACCGCGTGACCGACCACCGCGCCGGCGTCACCGTCCACAAGCTCGACCAGATCATGGAGGGCGCGCTCGGCGAACTCCTCGACGGCGTCTTCTCGTGGGTGGCGACGGAACAGGAAAAGGCGCTCGCGGCCGGGGAGGCCGCATGAGCGAAGCGAAACGCTGGACCGTGCTCGAGCTGCTGGACTGGACGAAGGCCTACTTCGCCGAGAAGGGCATCGACTCGCCGCGCCTCGACGCCGAGGTGCTGCTCGCGCACGCGCTCTCGGTCGAGCGGATGGGACTCTACCTCGATTTCGACAAGCCGGTCGCCGCGCCGGAACGCGCCGCGTTCCGGGCGCTCGTGAAGCGCCGCGCCGAGGAACGGATCCCGGTCGCGTACCTGGTGGGCGAGAAGGAGTTCTGGTCGCTGGCGCTCGCGGTCTCGCCCGACGTGCTGGTACCGCGGCCGGACACCGAGGTGCTGGTCGAGGCGATCCTGGCGCGGTGTCCCGACACCGAGGCGGAACTCCGGATCCTCGACCTCGGCACCGGCTCGGGTGCGATCGCGCTGGCGCTCGCGAGCGAGCGGCCGAAGGCGCACGTGGTCGCTACCGACCGCAGCGAGGCGGCACTGGGGGTGGCGCGCGCCAACGCCCAGCGGCACGGGCTCGCGGGCCGCGTGCGCTTCGTCGCGGGCGACGCGTTCGAGCCGGTCGCGGGCGAGCGCTTCGACGTCGTGGCGTCGAACCCGCCCTACGTCGCCCGGCAGGACGCGCCGCAGCTCGCGCCCGAGCTGGCCCACGAGCCGCGTGAGGCCCTGTTCGCGGACGCCGATGGCACCGCGCTGCTGCGCACGATCGCGGCGGAGGCCGCGGGCGTGCTGGTGCCGGGTGGATGGCTGGGCGTCGAGCTCGCGCCCGCGCAGGGCCAGCGGATGACGGAATGGTTGGAACGGGGGGGCTTCGAGTCGGTCGAAGCCCACCGGGACCTCGGAGGCCGGGTGCGCGCGTTGACCGCGCGTCTCGAGCCGGAGGAAGACTGATGGCGAGTCGAGCGAGCAAGGGCGTCCTGTCCATCCACCAGCACGGAGAGCGGGATTTCGCGACGGCATTCCGGAAGCTCTGCCGGCGGCGCGACGAGCGCGACGAGAGCGTCGACAAGACGGTGCGCAAGATCGTCGATGACGTGCGCCAGGAGGGCGACGCCAAGGTCGCGTTCTACACGCGCAAGTTCGACGGCGCGACGATCGCCGCGACCGAGGTCACCCGCGACGAATGGGACGAGGCCTGCGATCGCGTCGACGGCGCCGATCGCGCCGCCCTCGGCAAGTCGGCGATGCGCGTGCGCGAGTTCCACCGCAAGCGCATCCCGTCGAGCTGGGAGATGCGCGAGGAGGGCGGCGGGTTCATGGGCCAGCGCGTGCGCGCGCTCCGCCGCGTGGGCATCTACGTGCCCGGCGGCAAGGCCAGCTACCCCTCGACCGTGATCATGAACGCCGTGCCCGCGAGCGTGGTCGAGGTGCCCGAGATCGTCATGGTGACGCCGCCGTCCAAGGACGGCACGGTCCGCGACGAGGTGCTGATGGCCGCGCGCGTTGCGGGCGTGCACCGCGTCTTCAAGATCGGCGGCGCGCAGGGGATCGCGGCGATGGCCTACGGGACGGAGACGGTCCCCCCGGTCGACAAGATCGTGGGCCCCGGCAACGCGTACGTGCAGGCGGCGAAGCGGCTCGTCTTCGGCGAGGTCTCGATCGACAGCGAGGCGGGACCTACCGAGGTGCTCGTCGTCGCCGACAAGACCGCGACGCCGGCCTGGATCGCGGCCGATCTGCTCTCGCAAGCGGAGCACGAAGAGGACGCGGCCGCGATCCTGGTCACCACCGTCAAGGCGATCGCGACGCGCGTGAGCAACGCGGTCGACAAGCAGCTCGCCAGCCTCGACCGCTCGAAGATCGCGCGGGCCGCGCTCAAGAAGAACGGCGGCATCTTCGTCGCGAAGGACATGGAGCAGGCGATGGAACTCGCCAACGCCTACGCGCCCGAGCACATGGTGCTCGCGGTGGATTCGGCCGACGCGCTGCTGAAGCGGGTCGAGAACGCGGGCACCGTCTTCCTCGGCCACTACTCGCCGGTGGCGGTGGGCGACTACCTCGCCGGGCCGAACCACGTGCTTCCGACCGGCGGCACCGCGCGCTTCTTCTCGCCGCTCGGGATCGAGGACTTCCTGAAGCGGACGGCCTTCGTGCGCTTCGAGCCGCCGAAGCTGCGCGAGCTGGGCGCCGACGTGATCCGCCTCTCGGAGCTCGAGGGCTTCGGCGGCCACGGGCACAGCGTGGAGTTGCGGCTGCAGAAGATCCGCCGCGCGCGCCGGGAGCGCGAGGCCGCGCGCGAAGCGGAGCTGGAACTGTGAGCCCCGAGCGGGCGCGCAAGGCCACGATCGAGCGCAAGACGCGCGAGACCGAGATCCACCTGGACCTCGCGATCGACGGGTCCGGTTCCTACGACGTATCGACCGGGATCGCGTTCTTCGACCACATGCTGGAATCGTTCGCCAAACACGGGCTCTTCGATCTGCAGCTGCAGGCGCGCGGCGACCTGGAAGTGGACCTGCACCACACGGTCGAGGACGTCGGCATCGTGCTCGGACAGGCCATCCGCGAAGCGCTGGGAGATGCCCGCGGCATCCGGCGCTACGGCAGCCAGGTGCTGCCGATGGCCGAGAGCAAGGCCGAGGTGTCGGTCGACGTCTCGAACCGCGCGTTCCTGGTCTACCGCGTGACGCTCGCGAACGATCGCGTGGGCTCCTTCGACGTCTCGCTGGTCGAGGACTTCCTCTACGCGCTCGCGCAGAACGCGGGGCTCGACCTGCACGTGACCCTGCGGTACGGCGAGAGTCCGCACCACGCGGTCGAGGCGATCTTCAAGGGGCTCGCCCGCGCGCTGCGCGAGGCGCTCGAGATCGACCCGCGGCAGGCCGGGCTCCCAACGGTGAAGGGCGCGCTGTAGCGATGGCCGGCTCCCCCCGCATCGCGATCCTGGACTACGGTGCGGGAAACCTCCGCAGCGTGGCCAAGGCCGTGGAGCGCAGTGGCGCGCAGGCGGACGTGTGTTCGGACGCGTCCGCGCTGCGTCTGGCCGACGCGATGGTGTTGCCCGGCGTGGGCGCGTTCGCGGACGCGGCCGAGCAGCTCGCGGCCAAGCAGCTGGACGACGCGGTGCGCGACGAGATTGCGAGCGGGCGCCCGTACCTGGGCCTGTGCCTCGGGCTGCAGCTGCTGTTTGCCGACAGCGACGAGCACGGGCAGCCGAAGGGGCTCGGCCTGCTCCGCGGGCGGGTCCGGCGCTTCCCGGACCGGGCCGCCGACGGAAGCCGCCTGCTGGTTCCGCACATCGGCTGGAACCACGTCCGCTGGCACGGCGACCACCCGATGCTGGAACGCATGCCCGAGCGCGACATCTACTACTTCGTCCACTCCTACCGCGTCGAAGGGGCCGACCCCGCGGAGGCGGTCGGGACGGCAGAATACGGCGACGCATTCACGGCCGCGATCGCGCGCGAGAACGTCTTCGCGGTGCAGTTCCATCCCGAGAAGAGCCAAGGGGCGGGGAAGCGTCTGCTCGACGCCTTCACCGCATGGGTGACGTCATGACCGAGCGAATCCACGCTGCGATCACACGGGTCCTCGTGCTGGCCGTCGCATCGTCCCTGGGCCTGGTGGCCGCGAGCTGTCAGCCGCCGCCGGTGACCGGGCAGGCGCATCCGGCGCTGCGCGACCACGCGATCACCAAGGTGGCGGTCTTGCCTCTCCGCATCTCGCCCCGCGTGCCGTCCGCGCAGCCGGGCGCCACGACCTCGCCCGAGGTGGCGGCCACGATCGTGGCGCACCAGCTCACCGAGGCGCTCGCCGGGCGCGGCCTTGCCGTGATCGCGCCCAGCGACATGGGTCGTGTGCTCGCGATGGCGGGCGAGGACGCCGCCACAGTCGCGGTACCGGTCGCGGCGCGGCTCGCGCACAGCGAGTTCGGGGCCGACACCGTGTTGATCGGCACGCTCACCCGTTGGGTGGAACGCGGCGGCAGCGCGCGCGGCGCCGCCACGCCGGCCGCCGTCGGCTTCGTGGTCTCGCTGCGGGTCGCACCGACCGGGCAGAAGCTCTGGAACGCGACCTTCGACGAGCGGCAGAAGCCGCTGGGCGAGAACGTGCTCGTCACCAGCCAGTACCCGGGCGGCGGGACGCGCTGGCTGACAGCCGAAGAGCTCGCGCGCTGGGGCGCCGGCCGGCTGGTCGCGGCGCTGTCCCTCCCCTCCGAATAGCTCCGAATAGCAAGGACTTCCTGCCTCCGCGCCACGGACCCCCACTCCATGTCTGCGTTCGAACTCATTCCCGCCATCGATCTGCTCGGCGGCCGCTGCGTGCGGCTCTCGCAGGGCCGCTACGACGCGGCCACCGTCTACGACGAAGACCCCGGCGCGGTGGCGGCGCGTTTTGCCGCGCACGGCCTGCGCCGTCTCCACGTGGTGGACCTCGACGGCGCCCGGGAAGGGCGGCCGTGCAACCGCGACGCGGTGCGGGCCATCCTGGCCGCGGCCAAGGACGTGCCGGTCGAGCTCGGCGGCGGCATCCGCACGCTCGCCGCGGTCGAGGAGTGGCTCTCGCTGGGCGTGGAACGCCCGATCCTGGGCACTGCAGCGCTGCGCGATCCGGCGCTGGTGAAGGACGCCGCGCAGCGCTTTCCTGGCAGGATCGGCGTCGGCATCGACGCGCGCGACGGCCGGGTCGCGGTCGAGGGCTGGCTCGAGACCAGCGAGACCGACGCGCTCTCGCTGGCGCGGCAGTTCGAGGACGCCGGCATCGGCACCATCGTCCACACCGACATCGCGCGCGACGGGATGGGCACCGGGCCCAACCTCGACGCAACGGCCGAACTGGCGGCCGCGATCTCGATCCCGGTCGTCGCGTCCGGCGGCGTCGGCTCGCTGGCCCACGTGCGTGCGGCCGCCCAGCGCTCCGGGATCGCGGGCGTGATCGTGGGCCGCGCGCTCTACGAGGGCCGCGTCGATCTGGCCGAGGCACTCGCGGCGGTGGAGGACGCATGCTCCTGAAGCGCATCATTCCGTGCCTCGACGTGGACCAGGGCCGCGTCGTGAAGGGCGTGCGCTACGTCGACCACGTCGACGCCGGCGATCCGGTCGAGGTCGCCCGGATGTACGACGAGCAGGAGGCGGATGAACTCACCTTCCTCGACATCACGGCCAGCCACGAGGCCCGGCGCATCATGCTCGACGTCGTCGCCCGCACCGCCGAGACCGTGTTCATGCCGGTCTGCGTCGGCGGCGGCGTCCGCACGCTCCAGGACATCCGCGACCTGCTGAACGCGGGCGCCGACAAGGTCTCGATCATGACGGCCGCGGTCGTGGACCCGGAGCTGGTCCACCAGGCCGCGCGCAAGATCGGCAGCGCCAACCTGGTGGTCGCGATCGACGCGAAGCGGATCGAGGACTGGAGCGGGTTCCGGGCGCGCGCAAAGGAACGCGAGGGCACGCACGGCGACGTCGCCCGGTGCGAGGAGGGTGCGCCCGGCTTCGAGGTCCACACCCACGGCGGCCGCCACCCGACCGGGATCGACACGGTGGCGTGGGCCGGCCGCATGGCCGCGCTCGGCGCCGGCGAGATCCTGCTGACGAGCATGGACCGCGACGGCACGAAGGCCGGCTACGACCTCGAGATGGTGCGGAGCACGGCCGACGCGGTACCGATCCCGGTCATCGCCAGCGGTGGCGGCGGCACACCCGAGAGCCTGGCCGAAGCCCTCGACGACGGCCCGGCCGGCGGCCACGCCCAGGCCGCCCTCGCGGCCAGCATCTTTCACTTCAAGGAGCAGACCGTGGCCAGCGTCAAGCGGCGGCTCCTCGACCTCGGCATCCCGGTGCGGCCGCCGGCCGCCTAGACCTGCGCAGGCATCCCGATCGGCCACAGAGTCGGCGAGGGGTGGGCTCCGGCATCCCGATCGGCCACAGAGTCGGCGAGGGGTGGGCTCCGGCTCATGGCTCGCCCCTGATAGGCACCTAGTTCTAGGGAGTCACTCGGGAGGCCCAAGGCACTGAGAACAGACGAGGGGCCCTGCTGCGCTTTACTTCGCCTCCGCCCACCCC
>Ga0114931_10006043_pt1 | contig 14942 bp, 14 predicted proteins | sample 2SBtaG_FD_89579 | JGI IMG/M metagenome (GOLD analysis project Ga0114931, IMG submission 89579) | Deep subsurface microbial communities from Kolumbo volcano to uncover new lineages of life (NeLLi) - 2SBTROV14_V59a metaG | ecosystem: Environmental > Aquatic > Marine > Volcanic | place: Kolumbo...
GCTGGGTGGCCACACCCACGGGGCAGTTGTTGGTGTCACAGGCGCGCATGCCCAGGCAGCCAATGGCCTGGATGGCGGCGTTGGAGATGGCCACGCCGTCCGCGCCCAGGGCCAACGCCTTGACGAAATCGGACTCTGTGCGCAGACCGCCGGTGATGATCAAGGTCACGTCATCGCGATCTAGGCTGTCCAGATGACGGCGAGCGCGGGCCAGCGCCACCATGGTGGGCACGGAGATGTTCTGCTTGAAGATCTCGGGAGCCGCGCCTGTGCCCCCGCCGCGCCCGTCCAGGATGATGTAGTCGGCGCTGGCGGCCAGGGCGAAATCGATGTCCGCCTCGATGTGCTGGGCCGAGAGCTTGAAGCCGATGGGGATGCCGCCCGATTCCTCCCGCACCTGGTCGGCCACCCGGCGGAAATCGTCGATGCTGATCAGATCCGGGAAGGCTGCGGGGCTAATGGCCGGTTCACCCTCGGCCAGCCCCCGCACCTGGGCGATGCGCCCCTTGACCTTAGGGCCGGGGAGATGGCCGCCGGTGCCTGTCTTGGCCCCCTGGCCGCCTTTGAAGTGGAAGGCCTGCACCCGCCTGACCTTGTCTAGGCTCCAGCCGAAACGCCCGGAGGCCAACTCGTAGAAGTAGCGAGAATTGGCGGCCTGCTCTTCAGGCAACATGCCGCCCTCGCCGGAGCAAATGCCGGTCCCGGCCATCTCCGCGCCCATGGCCAGCGCGACCTTGGCCTCCTCACTCAGCGCGCCAAAGCTCATGTCGCTCACAAAGAGGGGGATCTCCAAACGCAGGGGACGGTCGGCATTGGGGCCGATGATCAGTTCCGTCCCCACCGGCTCGTCGTCCAGCAGGGGCCGGCGGGCCAACTGGGCGGTGACGATCTGGATGTCCTCCCAGCGGGGCAGTTCGGTCAGGGGGACGCCCATGGCAGAGACCTTGCCGTGATGGCCCCAGCGGCTCAGGCCATGACGGGCCAGATGTTGAATATAATTGTTATACGGCTCTTCCGGCGCGCCGTGAACATCCTGATACAGCCCCAAGTAGGCGTCCCGGTCGTAGGGCTGGGGATGGTCCGCGGCCCAGGTCGCGATCTCGCCTTTGTCCACCAGAACGGCGTCGGCGTCCAGGTCGATCCAGGCGCTGAACTTGTGCAGACGCTCGCTGTTGTTATAGGCGCTGACGCCGGTGTCGTAGCGATAGTCCCAACTGTGCAGTCCGCAGACCAGATCATCGCCATCCACCCGGCCATCGGCCATGAGCGCGCCCCGATGCTGGCAGCGGCCATAAAGTGCGGAAACCTGGTCATCGTAGCGAACAATGACCAGGTCCACGCCGGCCACCAGGGCGTAGGTTGGCGTTCGATCGTCCAGTTCGCTCCATGTGGCCGCCTTCACCAGGTGAGAGCGCTCTTGTTGCACCCCAATCTCCATATGAGTCCCTTTCTCTTCCGCGTCAGGTGGTTTGGTTGCATCATACATCCCCTTCTTGTACAGCAGCCAGGGGACATATTTCCGCAATGAGGGTTACAGCTGAGGCATGGCGTTACGCAAAGAGGACTGCCCTGTTCGTCGTATGCGCTTTAGCGCACATATTTGCATGTGCGCTAAAGCGCATACGACGAACGGCATACTACGAACGAGATGTTGCCCGTTACCCGATCGCGCCGAAGACTGCGAGTACAGAGATCAGGGCCAGGATGAGGATAATGGCGAAGACGACGGCCATGGGCCACTTGCGCCGCTGGATGAAGTAGCCGGCGCTGTTGGTGACCGAGTAGAGCAGCGCGCCCGCGGCCAGCAGATAGACGGCCAGCCCCCAGCGTAGGCCCATGAGCAGCACGATGCCGCCGATAATCAAGGTGATGCCGGTCACCAGTTCAGCCAGCAGGTGAAAGGCCATGGTGACGGGTTCAGAATATAGTTCGGGGACTTCCTGTTTGACCAGCGAATAGATCCAAAAGCCGATCATGCCCAGCCCGACGATGATAGCGAAATAGGCGCCCAGCGTCATAGGTCACTCCTTCACGGTGGTGGATGAACGCAACGAGTTAGCATTCCGGGATTAGGCCAGGCCATCTGCCGTTGCGGCCTATCTTGTGGCCTAATCCCGGAATGCGATATAAATTCATTTGGGACATACCCATATGCGGTTATTGTAGCATAGAAGTAGCGAACAAAGGATAACCGGGGTCGGGTCAAGGCGTGGCCGTCGGCGTAGGGGGGGTGATAACGCCTCGTTTCGAGATCAGTTGGATCGGGTCATCTGCAGCGCGCACGGCGTCAGCGATGCGCAAGAGATCCGAACGGGCATAGTAAGTGTAATAAGTGGAGAGAGCGACGCGCATGGGTCGCTCCTGGTCGGTATCAAAAAAAGTCGCTAGCAAGACGACATTGTCTCACCAGCGACCTTTACTTATCCGATGCTGTAGATCAGATCAGACGCCCGATCATCACTACTTTAGGCGATGCTCAGCCATGTTTGATGGTGGCCTGAGCCGCGGCCAGGCGGGCGATAGGCACCCGGAAGGGGCTGCAACTCACGTAATCCAGACCGGCCAAATGACAGAACTCGATGCTGTCCGGGTCGCCGCCATGTTCGCCGCAGATGCCGCACTCTAGGTCAGGGCGAGTCTCACGGCACAGATCGACGGCCATATGCACCAACTTGCCAACGCCCTTGCGATCCAGATGCTGGAAGGGATTGGATTCCAGGATGCCCTCTTCCACATAGGTGATGAGGAATTTGGGTTCGGCGTCATCACGGCTCATGGCGAAGGTGGTCTGGGTCAGGTCATTGGTGCCGAAGCTGAAGAACTCCGCTTCCTGGGCCATCTCATCCGCGGTCAGGGCTGCACGCGGGACCTCGATCATGGAGCCGTACTGGTAGTCGACCGTCGTGCCGGCCTCCTCGAAGACCTCGGCTGCAATCTCTTCGACCAGCTCGTGCAGCACCTTCAGTTCGTTGACGTGACCGGCCAGCGGGATCATGATCTCCGGCTTCACGTCCACGCCCTCGCGCTTGACGTTGACGGCGGCCTCCAGAATGGCGCGCACCTGCATGGCGCTGATCTCTGGCATGATCAGGCCCAGGCGGTCGCCGCGCATGCCGAGCATGGGGTTGGATTCGGCCAGGGCTTCCACCCGCTCCAGAATATCTTCCTTTGCACGCACTTCAGCCAATGCGCTGTCGATCTCGCTCAGCGTATGGTAGTGTTGCAAGCGAACCTTGAGATCGGCCAGGTCAGCCACCAGTTGGTCGTGGGAAGGCAGAAACTCATGCAGAGGCGGATCAAGCAAGCGGATGATCACCGGGTAGCCGTCCATGGCCCGGAAGAGGCCCTCGAAGTCGCTACGCTGCATGGGAAGCAACTGATCCAGCGCGGTCACGCGCCGGGACTTGCTGGTGGCCATGATCATGGACTGAACGATGGGCAGGCGGCTCTCTTCGAAGAACATGTGCTCCGTGCGGCAGAGACCGATGCCGGCGGCGCCATAGCGACGAGCGCGTTCGGCGTCCTGAGGGTAGTCGGCATTGGCGCGCACACCCAGCTTGCGCACCTCATCGGCCCAGATGAGCAGCGTGTTCAACTCCACTTCCTTGTCAAAATCAGGCTCCTGCGTGTCTAGCTGCCCCAGGAAAACTTCACCCGTGCCGCCGTCGATGCTGATCCAGTCACCCTCATGAACTTCGATGGGTTCGCCCTCAGTCTGAATCACAAAGAGGCGCTGGTCGATATCAATGAGCAGTTCCTCGGCGCCGCAGACGGCCGGCGTGCCAAACTGGCGAGCCACAACCGCGGCATGGCTGGTGGCGCCGCCGCGGCTGGTGAGAATGCCCTGGGAGGCGATCATGCCGTGGACGTCGTCAGGCTTGGTTTCGGGCCGCACCATGATGACCGGCTTGCCTTCGCTGGCCCAGCGTTCGGCGGTGTCGGCGTCGAAGACGGCGTAGCCCACGGCTGCGCCAGGGCTGGCGTTGACCGCCTTCTCCACCAACCGCCGGCCGTCCAAGGTCGCCTGGGCTTTGACGGAGCCGCCAAAGTGGGGATGGAGCAACATATCGACCTGCTCCGGCTCGACGCGCATCAGGGCCTCTTCTTTGGTGATCAGCCCTTCCCCGACCATGTCGACCGCGATCTTGATGGCTGCACGCGCCGTGCGCTTGCCTGTGCGGGTCTGCAACATCCACAATTTGCCCTGCTCGATGGTGAATTCCACATCCTGCATATCCCGGAAGTGATTCTCCAGCTTATCACAGACTTTGACGAACTGGGCGTAGACATCCGGCATCTCCTCACCCAATTGAGAGATCGGCTTGGTGTTGCGAATGCCCGCCACCACGTCTTCACCCTGGGCGTTGACCAGATAGTCTCCGTAAAGCTCCTTGACGCCGTTCACCGGGTTGCGGGTAAAGGCCACGCCGGTGCCGCTATGTTCGCCCATGTTGCCAAAGACCATGGTCACGATGTTGACCGCGGTGCCCAGGTCGTGGCTAATGCCGGTGGCGTTGCGATAGTCCATGGCGCGCTTGCCGAACCAACTGTTGAAGACCGCGCGGGTGGCCATTTCCAGTTGTTTATAGGGATCCTGGGGGAATTCAGCGCCGGTGTACGACGGAATCAGGTTCTTGAAGCGCTCGGTGATCTGCCGCCAATCCTCGGCGCTCAACTCGACATCATCTTTGACCCCGCTCGCCTGCTTGGCCTCTTCGATGATCGCCTCAAAAGGTTCAGCCGGCACGCCCATGACGACCGAGCCAAACATCTGAACCAGACGGCGGTAGGAGTCGTAGACGAAGCGGGGGTCGCCGGTCAGTTCAGCCATGCGGCGGGCGGTTTCATCATTCAGGCCCAGGTTGAGGACCGTATCCATCATACCGGGCATGGAGAATTTAGCGCCGGAGCGACAGGAGACCAACAGAGGCTTTTCAACATCGCCAAATTTTTTGCCGGTCTGCTTCTCCAGCCGGTGCATGGCCGCGATCTCCTGCTCCCACATGCCCGGTGGGAAGTTACGATCATGTTCCATGTAGGCGTTACAGGCCTCGGTCGTCACAGTGAAGCCAGGAGGCACAGGAACGCCGAGCTTGGTCATCAAGGCCAGGTTGGCTCCCTTGCCGCCTAGTAAAGAACGCACATCCTCCCAGCTATCCGGCTTGACGGTTTCTTCCAGTTTGTCCAGCTCGTCGAAGGGGAAGACCCAGATTTTTTCTTCTCCCGACGCCTTCGAATCGGTGACTTCGGTTGCCATTGCAGACATCTCCTTTTGTTTGACAAGGTATCGATACGACAATAAATTACATTCAGCCCAAAGACCGAACGTATCTTCTCGATATTCCAGGATAGATACCCAGGATGCAAGAAACCGGGTTTTTTGTGTCGCCACTGCGGAAATCACGCACATTCGCAAAAACTCGGTTTTCCCCACGCTCGTAAGGGCGGCCAACGAGCGCCACCCCTAAGTCTAAACAGAAAACTCCCCACGTGCGCCATGCACGTGGGGAGTTTAGCACTAGTCAATGGATCGGTTCGCCACCTAGACTACTGGCCAGGTAAACGCCAGAGCCTCCGAAATATGGATCACCAAACCCGCCATCCTGGCGACGTAAGCTCGATGTCGCGCACCAACTGGTAAAGCATGGGACCATAGGCCACCAGCACCAGACCGATGGAGCCAAAGACCCAGGGCGTCCAAGTGTCCAGCCATTTGGGGATGGGCTGGGAGGGGTTCAGTGGCTCGGCCACCGGCATTTTCACCTCGACACCGGATTTCTTGTTGAAGAGCGTGCCGATGAGCACGGTGTAGAGCAAAATCGCGCTGATGGCCAGAAAGGTGGCGCCAATGGCTGATTCCACCAAGAAAGGATTCCAATCCGGCGAGGCGTAGGGGGCCGAACCTAGCATGGTGCGCCGGGGAACGCCGAAGTGCAATCCCAAGATGTGCAACGCATTGCCCATGAGTAGCATGCCAACGAACCAGGTCCAAGCCTGAGCCAGGGCCAGTTTAGGCGCAAAGAGTTTGCGTTTGGTGAGCGCAGGCACCAGCCAGTACGCGATCCCGAAGAAGGTGAGGGTGGTCGCCGAAGCCACAGTTAGATGGAAGTGGCCGGGGATCCAGATGGTGTTGTGGACGGCCAGGTTCAGGTTAAAGGAGGAATTGGTGATGCCACCGATACCGCCAAAGATAAAGAGAATCATGGCCAGATTCTGGGCTGCATAGGAGGGGTTGCCCCAGTTGAGCTTGCGGATCCAGCCGAAATAGCCCTTGCCGCCCCGGGCCCGGGCGCCGAGTTCCAACGACGCCACCACTGTGAACGCTGTCAGGAAACTTGGGAAAGCCAGACTAAAGGTGATGGTTGTGTGCAGGAACTTCCACGCCTGGGGAATGCCGGGGTCGGTGTACTGGTGGTGGAAGCCGACCGGCGTAGACAGAATCAGGAAAAGCCAGAAGACCAGGCGCGCCAGCGGTTCGGAGAACATCTTGCCGTCTGTCTGGGCCGGCAGCATGGCGTACCAGGAGACGTAAGCCGGCAGCAGCCAGAAGTAGACCAGTGGGTGGCCAAAGAACCAGAACAGAGTGCGCCCCAACAGGGGATCTGTCCCCTGCACCAGGCCCAGGGACCAGGGCAGGAGTAGGAAGAGAATCTCAGCGGCCACGCCCAGAGTCGCGAGCTGCCACATGGCCATGGTGATGCTGATGGCCAAAGCGATGAAGGGCTGTTTTTGCCCGGGATGCTCTTTACGCCAGGCGTATAGCGTGAAAAAATAGCCCCAACCAGCCATCCATGAGCCGACGACCAGCAGAGTCAGCCCCACGTAGAAACTCCAGTCGGCCTTCATGGGTGGGTAGAACGTGTAGAGGACCGATGCGTTGTTGGTCAGCATGGGCACGGCTGCGGTGAGCAGGCCGATGACCATCAAGAGCAGGCCTGACAGGTTGAGCATGGGATAACGCAGCGGTCGGTTCAAACTGCGCACGATGGCGTAGGTGAAGAAGCCCACGATAAAAAACGTGGTCCAGACCAGGGCGTTGAGCACGCCATGCATGGTCAGGCCGTGATAGTAGGTCGCCACCCACGGCTGAACATATTTATAGAGATTGATGCCGACGTGCTCAAGCGCCTGCATCACGCCCAGGGTGACGCCGATGAGCAGTGCGGACGCGCCGATGAAAATGCTGGTGCCAGCGATGCGGTCGGCCACCGCCAAATCTTGTTCGGTTAAAGGGACCGGAACCGGTGCAGCCGCACGGTCGGCGGCGGTCATGCTTTTTACAGCCATGAATTATTCTCCTTTATATCAACCACCTGTGTCAGTCGCCTTTGGCTCAATTCTGTCCACCGCTCGCCACTTCTTCGGCCGGGTCGTCCACAAAAATCTGCGCAAACATGGTATGGTGAAGCTGGCCGCAGTATTCATGACAGATGATCTTGTACTCGCCCGGTTTATCGAACGTGTGCTTCAGTGTGGAAATCTGGCCGGGAACGACCATGACGTTGACATTGGTGTCCGAAATTTTGAAACCGTGCTGCACATCCTGGCTCGTCACAAAAAAGGAGACCTCCGCCCCCAGCGGAACATGAATTTCCCGGGGGGTGAACTGCCAGATCTGGGCTCGATAGTAGGCTTCATACTTGCCAGGCGCTAATTCGCGCAGACCAGGATCGGCGAAGGGGCTGCCGGGATCGTTCACCTTGGTTGGATCAATGCGAGCGTAGGCCCCCGGCAACTGGATGCCGATGGCGAAGCTGGAAATAATCACCGACAGGAAGAAGACGCCCATGATAATAAAGGCGATTTTGAGCCACATGCTTTCATACTTATCCATATGAAGATAGGTATCGTCCGTCAGGCCCCCCTCGACAGGCGCCTCCTTAGCCTGGGATTCTTCCACAACCGGCTCTTCCATAGAGGTGTTCTGTTCACTCATCAGTTCACTCCTCGTGAAAGCATAGTGAGATAGGCGTTGCTCCACAGGAACACCAAGAGCACCGCAAAAATAAACAATAGCGCAATGGTGCCCATGGGCGTTTTGACGTCATTGTCATTATTCTTCTTGTCATCCATCGTTACCAACCTCCTCATCTAAATCAGCCCAGAAAATAATTAAATCAGCACAGAAACAATTGTTGCGTTATTGTAAAATTGCAATTCAATGAAGCCGCCGCATCATATAGTCGATGTCTGACGCCATATCCTCGCCCGCCGTGCCGTAGGGAAACATCATACGCACATACCCATCCCGGTCGATAAGGGTCACCGTGCTGGTGTGATCGACCAGGTAGCCGGTGGCGTCGGTGCCTTCGTGACGTTCGAAATAGACGCCGAACTGGGTGCCGGCCGCGTCCACTTCTTCCACTGTGCCCGTCATGCCCAGGAAACGCGGGTCGAAAAAGGCCAAGTACTGGGCCATCCGCTCTGGAGTGTCCCGGTCCGGATCGACGCTGACCATGACGACCTGCACATCCTCCATCTTCTTATCGCCCAGGGCTTCAGCCATCTTGTGCAAATCCGCCAGTGTAGTGGGACAGACGTCAGGACAGTAGGTGTAGCCAAAGTAAAGCACCACATACTTGCCCCGCAGATCACTCAAACTCATGCGTTCGCCGGTGGAGGCTGTCAATGTAAAATCGCTGGCTTGCTGGGGTGACTGGAGGACCACGCCATGCAGTTCCGGCGGACGATACTTCCAGGTGGCGAACCACGCCAATCCCATTACAACAAGGATCCCCAGGATAATCCACGGGATTCGTCGTGGCCATTTCGAGTGCGCCTTCTCAGGCGTTTTCACGTTATCCGGCGGCGCGTCGTCAGTGACCGGCGGCCTTCCCACATCGGAAAGAGACATGTTTCCCCGTCATTCCATTTGCTAAGAAACAGATAGCGCCCGCTGTTTTCAGCAGGACCAATAAATTGTTGCGTCGGTCAGTCAGGATAGCACAGGAAAAGATGGGCGGCTTCGTAGGCGATGCGAGAAGCGCCCTCGCTATTGTTCAATTCCTGCATCAACAAGCCTATATCGCGTTCGACAATATCTAAATCAGGGTGCGCTGTCTTGTACTTGGTCCGAATAATACCCCAACCATCTACAATCACAAAAGTTGGGTCGAACGTAAACGTCCCATCGTCCTTCTGGTTATAATAAGTGCTGAACCCGCCGCCGATCACATTCTTGAGCCGGGTCGGATCGCCGGTCACGAAATGCCAGGTGCTGGTGTCGGCCCCTAACCCTTCGGCATAGGCTTTCAGCCGTTCCGGGGTGTCATGCTCGGGGTCGAAAGAAATTGTGACGAATTCAACCGGGATATCGCCGGTGTCTATATCGGCGACCTTCTGTTGGATCGCGCGCATGGCGGGGCCGGAATCGGGACAAGAAGGCTCTTGGCAGCCAGTGTAGGTGAAATTGTAGAAAACGAATTTACCGCGCAGGTCTTCATTGGTCAGCCGATTTCCGTCCTGATCGGTGAAGGCGAAGCCCGGCGACAACGAAACCCGGGGTAGCACCTGGATGGGCTGGAAGATCGCAAACGCCATCAAAAGGGCCAAAATCAGCATCAGTGAAATATAGAGTAAATGAAGCCACTTGAAGCGATAACGACGCCAAAATGGACGGCTGCCCCCGGAATCTACGCTGTTCCCAGCGGCAACATTGGATTCAATGGTTGTATTCATGTAAATGTGGATGAACTGATCGCTGTTGATCTGTCAGGAAACGTAGTTTACCTTACCATCTATGACTCTGCAACTATGACCAGGTCCAAAATGAATGTTTCCACAACCAGGGCGGCGACGCGGATCTACAGAAGGCCTTGACAAGGAGGATATAGAGGAGGGAAATGAAAAAGCGGGCGCCCGGCCAATCCTACCCACCCGAAGTCACAAGCCTTTGTTCACACGTCATTGGCCGGGCGCCCCTGTCACAAGGAGGTCATGCTGCATGGATTACCATGCCTGTCCATAAGCATACAGGCGATTGAGGGCGAACGCATCCGGCAGGTGGCGAGTCTTTCACCTGGCCAGATGGCTAGGTCAAAACCCGATCACTAAAGCCGTTTTGAACGGAGGGGTGCGGAAGGGTATAATCCATACAAGGCATCTTCACTAACGATTGACAACCTACATCATCACAGATCAAGGAGGAATTTATGGAAACCAAACGTAGATGGTGGCTCGTTCTCATTGAAGGTCTGGTTGCTATAGGACTGGGCCTTTACATGCTGGTGGACCAAAAGAATGCAACGGTCTATTTGGGCTTGGTCATCGCCGCATATCTAGCTATCAGCGGCCTGCTACAGACCATCAAAGGCTCTGTACACTGGAATGCGCCCGGTGGGAAGATCGATCTGAGCCGAGGACTTGTGGGCCTGATCGGCGGCGGCGCCATCCTGCTCCTCTACTTTCTTGACACACTCTCGCTGGAAATGGGCGTCACCATACTGGGAGTCGGCCTGATCGTTTATGGACTTCTGGGCCTGTATGAAAGCTTCTTCGACCGGGGCGGAACCTCCTTCGCCTGGGTCCCCGTTCTCATCAACATCGCCTTGGCCGGATGGGGCGCGCTTATTTTCATCGCCCGCAGCCAGGAGATCAATCTGACCCTATGGAGTGGCTTGATCCTGCTGCTTATCGGTGCGATCGTCGCCGGCTATAGTTTCATGATCCGGAAGCGAGGAGCCAGCGCAGCGGCAACCTAGTACAATGCGGCGCAAGTAGACCGACAGTTCGTAGTACGCGCTTTAGCGCGGTTGTCAGCGGGATCCGCGCTAAAGCGCGTACTACGAACTGTCGGGTTATTTACGCCCAGCTGTACTAGAAATGCGGCGCTCATACCCCATGGATAAACACCGACTTACTTTCCTGGGCAGCGTGGCTATGTTCGCTAACCTGCCCCAAACTGACCTTGAGAAAATCGCTGATGATTTTCACGTCCACACCTACGCCAGCGAGACCACCCTCTTCTGGGAAGGCGAGGAGGCCAAGGTGTTCTACATCGTGGCCGCCGGGCGGGTGCGGCTCTACAAGCTCTCGCCCGACGGCCGCGAGCAACCCCTTTTCGTCATGCGCCCCCGGGATTTCTTCGACATTCCTCCACTCCTGGACAATCTCCCTCACCCGACGTCGGCCACCACGTTGACCGACGTTCGCCTCTATGTTATCAGCCGCAGCAAAATGGTGGAAATCATGCAGCGTCACCCACAGGTGGCCGGTGCGCTACTCCCCTATCTGAGCAAACGCCTGCGAGAGCTGACCGCGCTCACGGGGGACCTGGCCTTCACCAACGTTTCGACGCGCCTGGCCCGACTCATCCTCGTCTACGCGCGCGAGGAGGGCGAACCGACGCCCCATGGCATCCAACTCTCCTGGGGCCTCTCCCACCGCCAGATTGCCTATCTCATCGGCACGGCCAGGGAGGTGGTCACCCGTTCGCTGCGTCACTTCAAACAACAAGGGGTGCTGCACAGCGAGCACGGCAGGCTGGTGATCGACGACTGGGAGGCGCTGCAAAAGTTAGCCAGTAGCCTCTGAATTCTGCCCTCGGCGTCCAATCCTTGGGAAGATTCATCCACGCATACCCTATCTCCGAGTGTGGTGACTTAAGTCACTGCGCGCCATACGAACCCCTGCCATACTATACCCGAACTGACTACAGACCCACGGACCTAAGGAGCGTATGCTATGTTCAAAAATATTCTAACGCCCGTCGATGGTTCGCCCGACGCCTGGATCGCCCTCGACCAGGGCATCGAATTGGCCCGGGAGAACGACTCGACAATTCATGCTCTATTTGTGGCCGACAGCAAACTGATCGAAGCGCCCTATTGGGTGGCGGACATGCCTGAATCCATGGTTATCGAAGCCAACCCGGCCCTGACCCGGGCCGCGGTTGCGACTGGTCGGCGAGTGACCGAGCATGGACAGGAAGTGCTGGCTGACGCCCAGATTCGCTGTGATGCGGCCGGAGTTCGCTGCGAAACCGAATATGTGGAAGGCGTCGTCCCGAACATCATCCTGGAACGCGCCAAAAACGCAGACCTGGTGGTCATGGGGCGACGCGGCGAAGGAGCCGAATGGGCCGGTCCCCAACTTGGCTCAGTGCTCGAAACGGTCATCCGCCACGCCCAAACGCCGGTGCTGACCACCCAGGCCGAAATGCGCCCCATCAAGCGCATCCTGGTGGCCTTCGATGGCAGCGAGCGCTCTGTGGACGCGCTGGAGATCGCGGCAGGGATGGCGAGTCACAAGGGACGCTCCATCGTCCTGCTTACGGTGGACGACGGCCATGTGGACCGGCGCAAAGCATGGGAGATGGGCAAAGCGCTGCTGGCCAAACAGGGCCTCACCGCCACCTATCTCTTCGGCGTAGGTCACGCCACCGAAGAGATACTCAAGGCGGCCAAGGACGAGGAGTGCGACCTGATCGCGCTGGGGTCCTACGGCCACAGCCACTTCATGGAGACGTTCTTCGGCAGTACGGTGGACGAGGTCTTGCATCGGGCCATCAGTCCGGTGCTGGTTTGCCGCTGATGAGTGGTATCTGCTCAATAAACCGGGGAAGTCCATCGCACTGACCGGGCGTATCGGGGAAATTCGGCCTGTATTGGGTCAGTGCGACGCACTCCGCCCCGAAATATTGAGGTGATACGATGAGTGAAGCGTAAGACATGACGAATGATGAGTGATGCATGACTATACTGGAGGAGACGAAAAATGAACAGACAGATTGAACGCGCGGATTGGCTCGCCTTTGCAGATGAATTCAGCCAGGCGAATCGCAGACGGCCGTTTACGCTGGAAATGGTGAGCGCAACGCTGGGTGACGAAACCATCATGGAAGGCGCGCCTTTTATGGCCCTGGACTTCGATCCCGAGGGCGAAGGAACATTGATGTTCAGCGCCGGCGAAGGAGAGAACTTGACGACCCACGCGGTCACCGCCCCCCAGGAAATCTGGCTGGAAACGGATGCTGAGGAGATCGGTACAGCGCTGGCGGTGGTTATTCCAGACGGAAAAGTGGTTCTCCGTTTTGACGAGTGAGCGTTTCCGGCATACTGAGGGATGGATTCGCCCTCCTTGCAGGAAGGGGCGACGCCAGTATCTGCTCAATATTCCGGGCGCAGAAGTCTGGCTTTTGGCAAAAGCCAGACTTCTTTGGGCGTGTATCCCGATTTATTGAGCAGATACTGGCGACAGAAAAACAAGATGCACCGGTCCCCCTGTACAAAAAGAAATGGATGCGTCACACGAGAAAGGAGAAAGAATGATGGTAGCAGATCGCTGGAATAAAGAGACCGATTTAGCCTTCCAGGACTGGTATTTCAACACTTATGGTCAAGGAACGATCCCGACTTACGAAGACATTACGCCCGCCCTCCGCTTTGGCTGGAACCATGCGCTGGCTCCCGAATACCCCCAGGAAACTTGGGAAGAGGTGGAGGAGGAATTAGAGCGGGCCTGGAAGGAAAGCCACCAGGGCGAGGGCCTGTGGGCGGACCTAAAACAACATGTGCGCGAGGCCTGGCAGCGAGCGCGAAATAACTGGCGCGGGCTGGCCGAGTAACCCCCAGTTGAAACCAAGCGCGCTTTGCAGCAAGCGATCAGAATGACGAAACCGAGCCAATTCATCAGCAGTCAAAGGTTGACATCATGACAAATTCACAGGCAGACAATGCAGCAGGCGTCATTCTGACCGCGGTCGACGGTTCCCAGCCAGCCCAGATCGCCGCCCATATCGCCGTTCAACTGGCGAAGGCCCAAAACTACGCCATTCGCGGACTCGCGGTGGTTGACGAAGCGGTGGCCTTCAACCCGTACGCAAATTACAAAAATGAACTCACCCTCGATCCCGAACTGGCGGCTGAAGGCGAACAAAGGCCAGAGGATATCGCGACCCTGTTCGAAGCCCAGGCCGATCTTGCGCTGACCATGGTGGAGGGTCTTTGCCAGGAAGCCAACGTCCCCTACACAGGCGAAATGCTGTTCGGCGGGGTGGACGTTGACATCCTCGTCAAAGCCGAGGACGCGACATTGCTGGCCGTAGGGCGTCGGGGAAATCTGCATCCCCACGACGCCAACCACCTGGGAAGCCACTTCCTGTCCGTCGTTCGTCACGTATTGCTGCCTATCATCGTGGGCGGAGATGAAGATCGAACGGTGCGTCACCTGCTGCTCGCCTACAATAGCGGCCAAAGCGGATTGCAGGCGTTACACAGCACATCTGTGCTACAGCGTGCATTGGGCGTCAATGTGACCGTGGTGCTCATCGATGACAAAGGCGACAGCAAAGCCGCCCATTGGCGACAGGAGATTCTGGCGCGGTTAGCAAAAGCAGAGCGGGAGTTCTACCAATTTGACATCCGCCGTGGAGACGCCGCCATGGAGATCGCCGCCGCGGCCCTCGACCACGACGCGGACCTGATCATCGTCGGTGGTCAGCGCCATCGCCCGGCTCTACTGCGGCGCTTCGGCAGCGGGACGGCCGTGGAAAAGTTGCTGCGCCAGACGCAGCGGCCTGTTCTTATCGTTTGACTCATTGTTCATCTTGACTCATTGTTCACCTTGACTCATTGTTCGCAAGGAAACGACGTTATGGCAACACCGGAGAAAAATTCACAACAACCCACCCCGCCTGCCCACTGGGCGAGTCCATGGATCTGGTGGATCATCCTGATTGGACTGCTCCTGTGGAACGTTTTCGCCTTCTGGCCCACCACCGTGGTGCAGGCGGATCTGCCCTATTCTGAGTTTCTGGATCAGGTGCGCATGGGAAATGTGACCCGCGTCAAGATCCAGGGGGATGCCATTCAGGGCGTCTTCGACAAACCCATCGCCTGGACGCCCCTGCCGCCCCTGCCCGTGGCCGCCGCCACCACAGAAGCCAAAGCCAATCCAACGGCTACGCCGATGGGCGCGCTGGCCGCCACGCCTGCGGCCACCCC
>Ga0114931_10006044_pt1 | contig 14941 bp, 13 predicted proteins | sample 2SBtaG_FD_89579 | JGI IMG/M metagenome (GOLD analysis project Ga0114931, IMG submission 89579) | Deep subsurface microbial communities from Kolumbo volcano to uncover new lineages of life (NeLLi) - 2SBTROV14_V59a metaG | ecosystem: Environmental > Aquatic > Marine > Volcanic | place: Kolumbo...
CAGGGTGCGATCCATCATGTGGATGCTCACGCTGGACGAGTCGGCGCCGTCGTGCAGTTCCCAGAACGCGGGCGGCATTCCGCGGTACTCCGGCAGCAACCCCTTTTGGATGGTGATCGTTCCCCGATTCGGAATCTTGAACAGCTCCTCCTTGAGATTCGGAGCTCCGACGGCGACACCGATCAAAGGCTTGAACTTCCGTACGGCGGCCAGCGCATGGGCGTCGTGAAGGTCGCGGACCTCCTGGACCTCGGCGATTTCCTCAAGTGCTGGAAGTCCAATCTTGGTTCTGTTCGTGGGCGACCATCGATGGGCCTGGTCGCGAAGGACATGCGAGACGAATGCGAGCGGGTAGAACACGGTCTGGCGCAACAGGCGCAGGAGCCTCTGCCACCAGGAGCCCTTGCGGTCTTTCGACGGGCAGTCGCCCTTGAGCACGAGGAATCGCACCTTTGGAAGGGCGCGCACGAGTTCCTCGAGTGTTTCCCGGGTGGAAGGGCCAACCGGATTCCTGGTGAAGATGACGATCCTGCCCTGCATGTCCTGCTTCACCAATGCCGCGGCTTGACCGCGAGACCTCCCAGGTTGAGGTCCGTCTTTCTCGCAGCACTCCCCTTCCGGGGAGTCCAGCGGAGGAACGTCGAAAAGTCCGGACATGGTCGCCATAATCGCCCGCGTGCGCAACGCTCGTGCCACACAGCCGGGCGCGGCACTTGCACGGAGCGGCCACCGGCGTGGAATCCCAACCACTCCATTGCCGGAGTGCTTCCGCCGGACGGCCATAAGTCATTGCTCCACATGGAGTTTAAGAGACGCAGTGGAGTGTGCCGCTCCTGGCCGATCGTTTCGAGCATTGAGCTCAGATTCATTCTGAAACAGGCGTATCCAATGTAACCCAAAAGTACAGCGCTCGATTCCTGGCGCTCCGGCCTGCTGCCAGGCATCCAGCCATGTCACGCTTCCTCGCAGTGCTGCAGGACGAGCCGTGGGCAGAGCACAAGCCCGGAGAGTTCGCGCCTTGCGGGTCGACCTCAAGGGGGGTGTGTCTGACCTAAGGTAGCGGAAGGAAATAACTGACTCATGTGTGACGCTGTCTGCGGGCCGATGGTGTAGTTCCAGTCGCCATGGAACGGGTCGCGGCGGACGTTGAGGGCTTTCATGTCCTCGTCGGTGACCTTGCGTCCCTTCGGATAGCGGCCCTTGTCCAGCTCGCAGCGGATCCGCAGTCCCTGCGTCGTGCGGGTCGCGGCGATGAGGCTGACGATCACCGCCAAACTCGTCAGGGGCCTGCCGCGCCAGTTCCGGCTGATGAAGCTGAACATATGGTGCTCGATCTTGTTCCACTTGCTGGTGCCCGGGGGGAAGTGGCACACGTGGACTGCGAGTCCCGTCTTGTTGGCCAGCTGCTGCAGCTCGCACTTCCAGAGCCGGCTCCGTGAGCTGTTGCTGCCCCCGGCGTCGGCGGTGATCAGCAGCGACGTGGCCTTCGGGTAGGCCCGTCGGCCCACCACACGCCACCAGCTCCGGATGCTCTGCACCGCGAAGGTCGCTGTGTCGTGGTCGATGCCGACGCTCACCCAGCCAGCGTTCCTCGTCAGGTCGTAGATGCCGTACGGAATCGCCTTGCCCAACTCGGGGATCCGAAAGTCGTGCACGCGCACTCGCTCCGGAAACCCCTCCGGACGCCATTCCCGGCCCGCATTCTTGAAGGCGCCCACGAGCTCCTTCTTTTTCGTGTCCACCGAGATCACCGGCTGGTCCCGCCGCTGGAGCGCCTTCACCCGCCGGTTGATGTGCTCGAACTGGGCGTTGCGGTCCGGGTGGCCGCGCCCCTCCTTCTGCTTGCTGTTGCCCTGCAGGCTGTAGCCCATCTCGTGCAGCAGCTCGCGAACCAGGGTGTGGCTCACCTCGTGGCCCATCGCGCGCAGGCCCCGGGCCAGCGCGCGGATGCTCTTCGAGGTCCACCGCAAGGAGGACTGCGGATCCCCCGGCGCCGTCGGCTCCACCAGGCTCTCGAGATCGATCCCCAGCCTCGGCTCCTGATCGACCTTTCCCTTGCGCCCTCCTCCCGGCCGCCGAACTCGCTCCGGGTCCAGATCATCGCCCTCCACGAGCTCGCGCATCCCGCGCGCGATCGTCGAGCGCGACACGCCCGTCGCCCACTCCACCAGCGCGATTCCCCCATGGCCAAGCGCGATCGCTTCGGTGGCGGCCCACCGGCGACGTCCACGCTCGGTCAGTGTCGGCTGCATGGCCTCGAACTTCCGCCGGATCGTCTCGATGTCGATGCAGGCATACGTCGGCTGGCCAACGAAAATCCTTCAGTTGATCCCTTCCGATCCCTAACCCCCTATCACAAAAGAACTTCCCGCTCCCGGACGATGGTCTGGACATCGACACCGCCCCACGGAGGGCACGGGGATGAGGGCCATTCATGTCTATCGACCATCGGTAGAACGCTCCTTGTGCCGCAGGGTTGAAGGGAGCTGGGCTGTTTGGACCGCCCGCGCCCCCGAGGGATCCCTTGGGGGCAGGACCGTGGGTCCTTGTTGCGCTGGCGCGACGAGTTGATGAACAGGCTCGACCGACACGAGCCGCGACATGCCACCCGAACGCCAGCTTTTCGGAATCGTATCTGCTCCAGTCCGCACCGGTCTATTCGGGACGTGGAGGGCGGACCCCGCGGCATCGAGGTGGAACCTTGTGGCGCCTGCGCGCCCTCGAGAAAGAGGGCCTGGTCCGCGGGTGTGCGATCGAATTCGCACGATTGTAAGGAAGCGGGGCAGTCCGAAATCGCCTGGTTTTCCACCACGATGGGAAAAACCAATTTGTGGAAAATCCGTCGATCTCTTGATCGGTGAGCGGTTTCTAGAACTGGTCCGGTGGGCATGCTGTGGATAACCGGTGTGGAGGAACGAAGGGGCCGGCATGGGCCCTGGCCTTGCTAGAGGAAGGGCCGATTCGCGGTTACGGACCCCGAGTGGGTGTGCTGCGCGATCCTTGAAAAATAATCGGTGTCGGGTGTCGGTTTCAAATCGCAGCACCGAGGCGACCGGGCGCAGAACTCCGGTCGGGCCAACTGCCGTTTCGAAGAGGCTGCAGGGGTTTCCCCTGCGGTCGAGGTGAAGCCATAAGCCAGATTCGGCGGGAAGCCCCAAGACGCGTCCCGTTTCGGAAAGGTGCAAAACCCCAGGAAGGCCGGCAGCCTCGAGAGAGGCCAGCCGCTTGCATCGCACGAAAAGACCCTGGAGCCCCGCCCGGAAGTGGAAACGTAGGGAGCACTTCCGGCCGGAAGGGCAAGAGGGGGTCGGGCCGGGAAGCCGGTCCTAAGGCGGTGGAGGAGAACGCCTTGGAGGGGATGAAACCCAGGAGGGCAAGGTTCGGCGGCTCCCGCCTTCGGGCGGCGGCTGTTCGTTCCCCTTCCCGGTCGGAGTCAACCTCTGAAGTCGCGCTCGCCAGGCCTTCGGGCAGGGCGGGGAAACGACAAGAGAGGCGAGGCCCTGAGAGGGGTACCGCTGGCCGGGAGGAGCAAGACCCTGAAGGGTGAACCCCATGGGCGCTGTGGCGGCCGACGGGCCGTCGCCAGGTCGGGAGGGGCGTAAGCCGCCGAGAGGGTAGTCAAACCCTGAGGGCGGAAGGTGCCGGGGCGTGGAGTCCCCGGGTTGACCGGATCCTCCCAGCTGGCATGTGCCGTAGGGGATGAAACCCCAGGAGAGCCGTCTCCCGGTCTTCGGATCGGGAGGGGAAACGGCGGACGAGACACTTCAGAGACAGGCCGAGCGCAGGCGTGGCGTTTCGAGGAGTTTACTTGCTCGAGGGAGCGCTGCCGGGAAGCCCCCAGGGCGGTTGAAAACGCGAAGGGGTGGTGCTGAACCAGATAGGCGCTACCGGCGGCGGGAGCCGCGGGAGTGCAGGCCAATGTCACAGGAGTGCGGCGGCTCGCGCGGCGACGCGCGGTCTCCAGTCCGGCGGTTCCGAAAGGCTCTGGAGGGGCCCCGCGAGGAAGCCGACCCCGTCCCGATTCTTTTCTCGCAAAAAAAGCCCTCACTGTCCGGCGCGGTCGTGACGAGCCTCCTCCGACACGGCCGCGTCATTTTCGTGGCCGGATCCTGGCGGGCTCAGCGGCCGGAATCTGACGGCGGCGGGTTGCTCGGCGGGTTGCGCGGGTTGCGCTTGAGGGCTTCGAGAGCTCCCCTGGCGGCATCCTGGACGCTCTTGGGCTGGCCGGCGTCGTAGGCGAGCTGTTCCAGCTCGGGGATTGCGCTCTTGTTGTTGGTTCGGCGAGCGATCGTGATCAGCGCGACCTTGGCTTGAAGGCCTTGGTAGGTGCGGAGGCGCTCCTTCACGGCCGCATGACCCTGCTCTCCCATGAGCATGAAGCCCTGCAAGTACATGATCGCTGCGGGATCCCCTTGCTCGAAGGCCCGGTCCGTGATCGAGCCGTAGAGCGCGACGCTCTCGGGCACCTTGCGCCGCACGAGCCCCCAGGCCGCGTTGGCCCGGGCACCGAGGTCCTTGGCGTCGTGAGCCACCTGCGTGAGGAGGGGCTCGAGGCCCTCCGCCGGGGAGAAGGCCAGGGCGTGGGCGGCGAAACGCTGGCGGATGTCACCGGCGTCGGGATCGCGCAGGGTGTTCTCCAGAGCGGTGATCGCCACCGGGTCGCCGCTTTGGGCCAGGACGTGGGCCAGAACCACGACGCGCTGGAGCTCCGTCTTGGGCGACTGGAACTCGGTGACGAGCTTGGCGCGGAGCTGCTCCCCCCCACGTTTCAGTACAGCCCGGAGCCTGGTCAGCTCCTCCTCTCCACCCTTGCCCAGCCAGAGCGCCTGCAGCTTTCCTGCGAATCCGTCGATGGCGGCCTGGACCTCCTTGGCCGTCGGCGGATGGTCGGTTTGCGGCGCTTTTTCCGGACCGGTCGTCGCCGTCGGTCCGCACTCCTCCAGCTTCCGGATCGTCTCCTTGGCCTGATCGAGAAGCCGGTCCTTTTCCGCCAGAAGCTCGCGAAGGCGTGCGTTCTCCTCTTGCGCCTTCTCCACCTGCGCAAGCCGGGTGGCGGACAGCGCCGGAGCGGTGTTGCCGGAATCGCGACTCGACGCCGCCTTGCGGGCGGGAGGCGTGGAACTCCCGCTCCCCTGGAAAAGAGTTGCGGCGAGCGTTCCGCAGGCGACTCCGACGAGCAGGGTCAGGAGGTGGCTGGAGGTGGGTTTCATGGCCTCTTTTTCGCGGCGGCGTTTTGGAATGCGTACGATGGCGGCGATGTCCGACGCACTGCTCTACTATCGGGACCGCTTCCCTATTCTGCGCACCTCCACGTATTTGAACAACAACTCCCTGGGCGCCATGCCCGAGGGGGTGGCCCGCCGCATGGAGGAGTATGCCGGCATCTGGGCCGGACGGGGGGTGCGGGCCTGGGCCGAGAGCTGGTGGTCGCTGCCCGCCGAGACCGGAGATCTCGTGGCCCCGCTGCTGGGTGCGCGCCCCGGCACGGTTTCCATGCACACCAACGTCACCCTCGCGACGGCGGTCTTTTTCTCCTGCCTTTCTCCGAGCGAAACGCGAAGCAAGGTGGTCACGACCGAGCTCCAGTTCCCTTCGATCCAGTACTTTCTCGGCCGCTGGTGCGATGCGCGGGGGGTGCGGCTGGTGACGTTGCCCGCCGAGGACGGCCTGGGAGTCGATCCGCAGCGGCTCCTCGAGGCCATCGATGAGCACACTCTCGCGGTGTCGGTGAGCCACGTGGAGTTCAAGAGCGCGTTCGTCAACGATGCCGAGGCGGTGGCCCGTCGCTGCCGGCAAGTGGGGGCCCTGCTCCTGCTGGACACCTTCCAGTCGACCGGCGTCCTCCCGGTGGAGGTGGAGCGCTGGGGTGTGGATGCCTGCGTCGGCGGCTGTCTCAAGTGGCTCTGCGGGGGGCCCGGCAATGTCTACCTCTATGTGGACCCCGATCTGGCGCCGCGCCTCGAGCCTCGGCTCACCGGCTGGCTGGCGCACCCCGCGCCGTTCGCCTTCGAACCGGGACCCATGCGCTGGAGAGGCGATGCCTACCGCTTTTTGAATGGCACACCGCAGATCGCATGCCTGTACGCGGCCCGGCCAGGACTCGAGATCCACAACGAGATCGGCATCCCTGCCATCCGGGCGAAGTCCCGGGCACTGACCAGCCTGCTTTTCAAGGAGGCGCGGAGCCGAGAGTGGCGAGTCCACGCCCCCGAAGACCCCGAGAGACGCGGCGGGACCGTGGCGGTGGACGTGCCCCACGGCGAGCTGGTCGCCAAGGAGCTGCTGGCGCGTGGGATCGTGATCGACTACCGGCCCGGCGCGGGGATCCGGATCTCACCGCACTTCTACAACACCGAAGCCGAATGCCGGCAGGCGCTAGAGCAGATCGAGGAGATCCTCGCCACCAAGGCCTACACACGCCACAGGTCCGTGGCCGGAGCGACACCGACGTGATCTACGACATCTCCCCCCTGGTGGACGAAACGATCGCCGTCTGGCCTGGAGACAGTCCCTACGAAGTCCGGATCTGCTGCGCATCGAGGACGGATCCAGCGTCCATCTCTCGACCATCCGCCTCTCCTGCCATACGGGTGCGCATGCCGATGCGCCGGGCCACTACCTGGAGGGCGCCCCCGGGATCGACGCGGTTCCCCTGGAACCCTATCTGGGACCATGCCACCTGCTGGAGGCCCCTCCGGACCTGAAGGAAATCACGCCGGCCGCCCTGGGCGGCTTGGATGACATCGACCTCGCAGATACGCCAAGGCTCCTGATTCGCACGTGTTGCCAGACTGACCGGTCGGTTTTCCCGCAGCCTCTGACTGCGCTGACCGTTGAGCTGATCGAGTACCTCGCGGCCGCTGGGGTCTGCCTGGTCGGCCTGGATTCGCCCTCCGTCGACCGCTTCGACAGCAAGGACCTGCCCTGCCACAGGGCGCTCTTCCAGCACGGAATGGCCAATCTGGAGAGCCTGACCCTCCTCGGAGTACCGACCGGTCGGTACGAATTGATCGCCCTGCCTCTGCGCCTCGGCGGGCGGGACGCCAGCCCCGTGCGGGCCGTTCTGCGGACACTTCCCGACGGGTAGTGCCTTAGCGCCCCCATGGGCCACCATGGGCGGATGAGGTCGGCGCGTAGTATCCTGTAGTAGGGCTCACGCAGTAGGGCTCACGGGCTCCGAGGCCCCCTCGAAACCACAGGAACCCCGCCATGAAGCGCTTTTCCGTCTATCTGCTCGTCTTCCTCGCGCTTTTCCTCTTCTTGCAGCCCACAGGTGCCCGTGGTCAGGACGGCGGTGATGCCGGCGATGACGACGGCCCGACCATCGACATCGGCGAACCCGGTGGCGGAGATTCCGATGGAGGCATGTCGGACGAGGAGAAGGAGAAGATCCGCAAGAAAAACAGCGGGCTGGCGCAACCCGGCCAGCCGGGCGGCGCGGACGAAGAGCCGAAGATCAAGGCCCCCAAGGTCAAGGCGAGCCTCCAGGAGCGGATCAACAAGGCGATCAAGGCGGGGGTCAAGTGGCTCAAGAAGCGCCAGGGCAAGGACGGCTCCTGGGGACCGGTGCGCGCCAACAGCGTCTACGGCAAACCGAAGGTCCGCGGGGACTTCATCCGTGACCCGACCGGGCCGACCTCGTTTTCGATCTACACCCTCGCCAAGTGCGACGTGAAAAAGAGCGACCGTACGATCAAGAAGGGGCTCGCCTGGCTACGGTCCCGCGCGATCAAGACCTTCGATGTCCTGGGCAAGGCGGGGCCCAAGGACGAAAAGACGCATGCCCAACTCAGCGGCCCTTACGCGCTCACGACCTACGAGTCGGCCTCGATCGTGCTGATGATCGACGCGGTCTACCAGCACCACCGCAAGCTCCTCGGACGCCAGACCAAGCGCCGGCTCTATTCCGACAATCCCCTCAGCCCCCCAAAGCGCGGCCGGATCCCGAAGGACGACTGGCGCTGGATGCACGACCGGATTGTTCACCTGACCGTTGGCCGGACAATCAAGAGCGGCGGACGCGGCCGCAGGGGGGGAGGCGGATCCAACCGGATCACGGGGACCCAGAACAAGGGTGGGGGGTGGCGCTACGGCCAGGCCAACGGAGATCAGGATCTTTCCTCGACCCAGTTCGTCCTGCTGGGCTTGCGCGCGGCTTCCCAGGCGGGCTATCCGATCAAGAAAGTCGCGCCCCATGCCTACGAATGGGCGGCGAACTTCTGCAAGAAGGCGCAGAATCCGGGCAGCGGAGCCTTCAGCTACCAGGTCGGCCAGCAGTGGAGCGCGGGCATGGATGCCTGCGGGGTCGGATCGCTCCTGATCTGCCGGGAGCAGATGCTCCTGCAGGGCGACACCCCTCCGGCCTGGATCGACGAGGCCATCAAGAAGGGGATGGCGCACCTCGACAAGGTCTTCGACGTCAACTACAACAAGGGCTACCACGAGGGCGCCTCGAACCTCTACTACTACCTCTACAGCGTGGAACGCATCGGGGACCTATCCGGGCGCAAGGAGTTCGGGGGCAAGGATTGGTACGTCCGGGGAGCGGAGTTCCTCCTCGCGCACCAGGATCCGGATGGGAAGTGGACCGACCCCTCCTCCTTCGCCCCGCGCGACGTGCTGGGCACCTGTTTCGCCCTGCTCTTCCTCAAGCGGGCCACCCCGCCGGTCATCACCCGGCGCGGCGATTGAACCGCCGCGGCACCGCGGACCAGGCGGCGGCTAGGCGACGATGCTGGTGCCGCCGTCGACGACCAGGGTCTGCCCGTGGATCATCTGGGCGAGGTCCGACACCAGGAAGAGGACCGCGTCCGCCATGTCCTGCGGTGTCACCAGGCGGCCGGCTGGGGTGCGCTTCAAAGAGTCCGTGAGGATCTCCTCCCGATTGGGGAAGAACTTGAGCGCGTCGGTGTCCACGGCGCCGCCCGAGACCACGTTGACCCGGATCCCCTTCTCCGCGTTCTCGATCGCGAGGTGGCGCACGAGGGACTCGAGCGCTGCCTTGGACGCGCCCACCGCGCCGTAGAAGGGGATCGCGCGGACCGCTCCCAGGCTGGAAACCCCGACGATGGAGCCGCCACGGTCGCCCATGAGCTCGATCGCGTTGCGGGCCAGCGCCACCAGCGCTCGGGCGTTGATGTCCATCGTCCAGCGCCAGTCCTTCTCCCGCAGCTCGGTGACCGGCTTGAGGACGCCGAGCGCGGCGTTCGACACCAGGATGTCGAGCTGGCCGAACTCCTTCTCGATCGTTGCGAAGAGCCGCTCCACGTGGGCGGCGTCCGCCACGTTGGCGCGCACCTTGAGGGGCTCGAGTCCGACCGCTGCGATCCGCTTGTAGGCCTCGTTCGCGGCCTCGTGGTTGCGCAGGTAGTTGAAGCAAACCCGGGCCCCGTGGGAGGCCAGCGTCATGGAGATCGCGCGCCCGATCCCGCGGGAGCCGCCGGTGACCAGGGCGAACTTGCCGGTGAGATCGAGGGGGTCGGCGTTCTTGTCTGCCATGGCGGGGGGGGCATCCTATGCCAGGTGCACGGGGTTTACAATGCCTCGCAGTGGACACCGTATTCGCCACTTCCGTTACCCTGGGCTCTCGCGTGCGGGTGCCCGCAGCGCACCCCGGCGCCTCCCTCGTGATCGCGTTGCATGGCTGGGGGATGACGGAACGGGCCTTCGAACGCTGGTTGCGGCCGGGAATCGCGGCGCGGCCCCACTCCTGGTGGCTGCCCCGCGCGATCCTGCCCTGCGAGATCTCCGGGCGCAGGATCGGATACGCCTGGTACGTCTTCGACGGAGACCAGGAGGCGTTGCGGGCGAGCATGGACGAGGGGCGGGCCTATCTCCTGGGCCTGGCTGACCTCGCGCGGCGTGCTCTGCGGCCCTCCTCCATCACCCTGCTCGGGTTCAGCCAGGGAGCCTACCTGGCCTCCTATACGGCCCTGACGCGGCCGGCGCTCTTCGACCGCCTGGTGATTTGCTGCGGGCGGCCCAAGTCGGAATTCGTGGATGACCTCCCTGCCGCACGCCGTCTGAAGATCCTGCTCCAGACCGGCAGCGAGGATGCGGGAATGCCCCGGGAGGTGCTGGAACGGGGACTCGAGCCCCTGCGGCGCGCCGGCGTCGCCGTCGAGGAACGGAGCTATCCGACCGGCCACCGGATGGTGCCCGAAATGGCGCGGGAGGCGGCGGAGTTCGCCGGGTGAAGCTCCGGGCCCACAATCTGCTCTGCATCCAGGGCTTTGTGGGCAAGGGGTACAGTCCGGCTTTCGTGGCGAACATGCGGCGAATCGTCGAGGAACTCGAAGAGGAGGTTCCGGTGACCGTCGTGGAAGACCCCGATTCGATCTGTCGGGCCTGCCCGAACCTGGAGCCCACCGGCTGCGCCCTGCACGGCGATGGCACCGAGCGGGGGATCGTCGCCCAGGATCGCGAGGTGCTGCGCCGCCTGGGGCTCGTGGCCGGGGAGACGCTATCTTACGCGGCGATTCTCGAGCGCATCCAGACCTCCATCCGGCCCAACGACCTCGATCAGATCTGCGGGAGCTGCCCCTGGCTCGCTCTGGGGCACTGCAGGGAGGGGCTACGATCCGGCAACCTCGAAGGGGGGGCGGGCGGCGCCGCCCGCCCACGCTGACGCCCAGCAGGCCAGATCGGCGATCGTGCTCGCGATCCTGATCTGGTAGGGGCGCGTGTCGGAGGGTTTGGGGGGAACCCGGATCGGAGCGCCGACGCAGACGACGACCGGCAGAAAGGGGATCGTCAGCGCCGCCTTGGTCCAGGAGCGGCGCAGGGTCAAGCGGTTGAGCCCCCAGGCACGGACGGGGAGGATGGGAGCTCCGGACTTCGCTGCCAGCTGCACGATGCCGGGCTTCACGTCTCCCAGCGGCGCCTTGGGTCCGTCGCAGGCCATCACCACGGACCGGTTCGAGGCCAGACCCGCCTTGAGCATCAGCAGGGCCTCCCCGCCGCCGCGGGAGGAAGACCCGCGCACCACCTCGTAGCCCAGCATGTCCAGACCACGACTCGCCAGCCCTCCGTCGCGGGAGTAGGAGACGATCGCCGCCAGACGCCGGCCCTTCAAGACCCGGGGAAGGCCGTTGAAACAATCGAAAGCGTCCTGGTGCACGCACCCGAAGATCACCGGCGCCCCGGTATCGAGCATCTCTTGCGCCACGGGGTGCGCGCGGAGGATGTAGCGGTAGGTCGGGAACCGTCCGGCCACGTTCAGAACCCCAGAGACGAGAGGTCCCCAGAAGCGATTCATCCAGTGGCCGTCCGGGTAGGTGATCGGCCGCACGTTGAAGCCGGTCACGACAGGCTGGTGCTTGCGGCTCATGCGCGGTCGGTCCCCAGGAGTTCATCGCGCACCGTGCGGTCCTGGTAGATGCGCAGGATTTTTCCCTGCCCCGGTCTCCGGCGGAGGGCCGCGTCGAAGGTCCCTTTGCGGACCGGGCTCACGCGTGGCGCCGCGAAGAGCAGATCACCCTCCCGGAGGTGTCGCAGGAGCGGATTCGCGGCGCGCATGGCGCGATCGATGCGCTCGGCGGCATCTGTGGGCGGAGACCCGGAAAACTCGATGACCCACTCGTGGCCGGGCGCGGGCCCTGCTTCCGCCGGACAGACGCTGAAGGCCTCCACCGCGAGCCCCGCCCGAGCAAGGATGCTCTCCGCCTGGGCCTCGTCCAGCTTCTCGGAGGCCAGGCTCAATACGTTTCCGTGACGACCCTCCACGACCAGCCGGGGCGGATCCACGCTCGTGAACCGGACCACGTCACCCGGCGCGTAGGCGTACAGGCCGGCCGGCGTGGTGAGCAGGATCACATACTCGACTCCCGGCTCGACCTCCTCCAGCGCCAAGCGCGGGCCGCGCTCCTCGTCCCAGCGGTCCTCCGGCACGAATTCCAGGAACAGGTCCTCGACCATCGTGAGCATTCCCGGCGGCCCCTCGGTGCGCTCTAAGGCGACCGGCCCTTCGGTGCAGAGGTAGGTCTCCATCAGGCGGGCGTGGGGGCAGAGCCTCTCGAGCTGGGGCCGATGGGGGCGCAGGGCCACCCCGGAGGTCGCCACGAGTTCCAGATTGGGCCAGAGGCCGTCGAGGTTGTCGAGGCCCCGGGACCCGGTCAGACGCCGGAGCAGGCCCAGGATGTAACCCGGGATGCCGAAGATCATGCGCACGTCGTGGCCGGCGAAGCGCTCCTCCACGAGACGATACTTCTCTCCCCAGTCGAGGAGATCGAGCACATCGTTGGGGGGGATCCCGATGTTGTGGAAGGGATAGGTCCGCGATGCGCTCATGATGCCGGTGATGTAGCCGACGGGGACGTCGCCATTCGTCCGCCGGACTTCCGTGGGTGCCGCCATCTGGAGCGCGTAGCCGCGCAGCAGCGCGTAGTCCTCCCGCAGCGCGATGTAGCTCGCCGTGGTGTAGCCGATGGCCCGCTTGAGTCCGCGCACGAGGGCCTTGGTCAGGGGCACCATCTTGGGCTCCCCCGTCGTTCCCGAGGAGAGGCCGTAGGAGTAGACCGGTTCCGGGAAGAGCACGTTGCGCGCACCGGAAGCGATCCGCTTCCAGGCCTCGTGGTAGTCCTCGGCGGTGCTCGGCGGTACGGCTCGGCGGTAATCCTCGTGCGAGGCGATCGATCCGAAGTCGTGGGCGCGCCCGAACTCGGTCTCCGCGCAGTTGCGCAGGATGGAGGCCAGCTTGGAGCGCTGCATGGCCCGGAAGTCCCGGTCCATGGCGCGGATCGAAGCGACCCGCTTGGCGACCCCGGCCTTGACCAGGCCTTCGACATCGGACATGCAGGGGGTGATACCGCGGCCTGCGCGAGATCGCAAGAACCGGCTATCCTCCTCCCGTCCTCAGCGGGAGCCGCGCCGGAAGAGAATCACCTTCACCGTCTCGAGAAGGACCGTGAGGTAGAAGGTGGTGGAGCGGTTGAGGATGTAGAAGAGTTCGTAGGAGAGCTTTTCCTGGGCGTCCTCTTCCGATGCGCCGTAGGCGTAGCGGATCTGCGCCCAGCCGGTGATCCCCGGGCGGACCGAGTGGCGCGCGTCGTAAAGCGGGATCTTGCGGCGCAGGGTCTCGACGAAGTAGGGACGTTCCGGGCGCGGCCCGACCAGGGACATGTCGCCCAGGAGCACGTTGAGGATCTGGGGCATCTCGTCCAGCCGCGTGGTGCGCAGGAACCGGCCCAGCTTCGTGACGCGAGGATTGCTGTCGCTGGCCCAGACCGGTCCCGTCTCCTTCTCCTCGTCCACGGTCATGGTGCGGAACTTGTAGATCCGGAACGGGCGCCCCCAGCGGCCGACCCGACGCTGCGTGAAGAGCACCGGTCCTCTCGATGAGAGCTTGACGGCGATGGCGGTGAGCAGGCAGAGGAGGAGGGTGGGGGCGAGCGCCAGGAGCGCGAACAGGACGTCGAACTGCCGCTGGATCGAGAAGCGGTTCGCCTGGGTGGTGAGGCGGTTGAGGAGGTCGATATCGGCGTCCGAGGTGAGGTTGACGCGACCCTGCGCCTTGGCGACCAGCTCGTCCACCGTTTCCACGACGCACCCTGCTCCGGCGCAGGTCGCCACGATGGATTGCAGGTCCGTGGCGGGAGCGCGGGCGACCACGAAGAGGCGGACCCGCTCCCGCCGCATGCGCTCCAGGGCGTCCTTGGGGGTGTCGACCGGCAGCCCCGCCATGGGGGAGCGATCCCGCGCCAGGGCAGGGAGGACGGCGGCGCGGATCGCGAGTCCCGGGGCGTCGGTCAGCTCCGCCAGTCCGTGGGCCGCGTCCGCGCGATTGCCCGCGAAGAGCAGGGCCGGGACCGCGTCGTCGACGACTCCACGAGCATCGAGCCAGCGGCGTTGCAGGAATACCGCGAGTCCCGAGAGTACAGGCGCGGACAGGGCCAGGCTCGTGCTCGGAGCGTAGGTCGGGAGGATCGCATAGCCCAGTGCCATCGTGAGGCAGGCGGTTGCGATGGACCAGAAGAGCGCCTCGATGGTGAGCGGCGGGAGAGGCCTTACGGTGACGCCAACGACTTCCGCGACGTACATGGCCAGGAGGATCGCGAGCGCCACCGGTACGAGGTGGATCAGGATCGTGACCGGATTCGTGGGCTGGGAGAGGATGTAGGTGGCGGCGAAGCAGAAGGCGAGCAGCGCCGTGAAGGCCAGGATCAGCCTGCAAACAAGAGTAAAGGGGTAGCCCCACAGCACGCCTAGACGTACCGGTGTGGGGCCCCCCTTGGTGCCTTTCGGAGTGGTTCGGCTACCGCGTCGCCGTGTCGTGTCGGTAGTAGCCATACACCTCGCGGAAGTACGGAATGTGCCGGGGCAGCGCCCTGTTCAGCACAGCGGCGAAGAACTTCTCCTTCCCGAACTGTGCCAGGGCCTGCACCAGGATCTCGCGGGGCGTGCTCCCCGCGCGAATCACGAGGATGGCGCTGTCCGCGATGTCGCCGATCACGTGGGTGTCGGCCACCGGAAGCAGCGGCGGGCAGTCGAGAATCACGAGATCATGGTTCTCGAGGCCGCGCCGGGCCACGCGGTGGATGCGCTGCGGGTCGAGGAGGGGAGCGGCGCCCCCGCCCATCCCCAGGCGTCCGGTCGGCATGATGGAGACGCCGTCCAGGTCGGTCGGGTAGCTGTGGAGCGCAGAGCCGTCGTTCTCCGAGTCGGCGTGCGATGTCTCGAGAGCTCCCGCCGCGTCGTCCAGTTCCGCCTCCCGGCTCAGGGTCGCCCGGTGGGTGTCGAGGTCGACGATCAGGACCTTCCGGCCTGCCGACGCGATGCGCTCCGCGAGGGAGAGCGAGATGGTGGTCTTGCCCTCGCCCGCCAGGGCGCTGGTCACGGCCAGCACCCGCAGTCCGCGCCCGGTGTGACGGGCCAGGACATGGATTGCCAGCGCGTGAATCTGCTCCCGTGCCAGCTTCGAGATCCAGCCGGCGGTATCCGAGAG
>Ga0114931_10006045_pt1 | contig 14941 bp, 13 predicted proteins | sample 2SBtaG_FD_89579 | JGI IMG/M metagenome (GOLD analysis project Ga0114931, IMG submission 89579) | Deep subsurface microbial communities from Kolumbo volcano to uncover new lineages of life (NeLLi) - 2SBTROV14_V59a metaG | ecosystem: Environmental > Aquatic > Marine > Volcanic | place: Kolumbo...
CCGTCGACCAGTGACAGCCTGAGCACCTCGGTGAGCTGCTCGTTGGACGGCTCGGCATCGCGCCGTTTACCCACCGCCGTATTCCTCCGATGCGTCCTGAAAAATGACGTATTCAACCTGGACGTGCTCGGGCTCGACCCCCGCGAGTGCGTCGGTCCACCACGAAAACCAGGCGGCCGTCCCGAGCTCCACAGACAATGCAAGCGCGACCGGCCAACCGCTCCACAACGCTATCGCCTGCATCAGGAACTGTAACTGCAGGGCCGGTATCGCCGTCGGCGTTGAACCTGAAATCCGCCACTCGGTGAACGCGCCGCCGGCTGCGGGGCGCAAGGTGACGTGGAACTGACCGGGTTTCGTTTGCACACGCATCGCTCTCTTCACTCCGACACGCGCTCTGTGACAGAACGGGCACGTTTTCGGAACAATGATCCGCCACGCTTGCCCTAACTAACCCGACGAGTTCGCTCGGCGTCGCGATGGTCCGCCCGGCCTTCAGCCGTCAGGCGGAAACGCCGCCGCGCCGCACGCGCCGTGACCTGGCGACCTGCGCGACGGCAAGCAATGCCGCAGTACACATGACCCCCGATAGCAGCCCCGGTGGACGACAAAGGACGTAGAGCTGATGGTAGTCGGCGAACAGCCGTAGCGAGGCTCTTTTGCGCGATTTGAAGCCCATGGAGGCCCAAGGGTACCCCAAGCGAAACGAGAGCACAACCATGGAGATCTAGGGCGTCAAATATCGGCACCAGTCTAGAAGCGCGGGCCTACTATTGCTCCATGGACGTGTCTAACCGGGCCTAACTGGGCCTATGTCAGCAGGGCGTACGCAGCGGAGTTGATTGGATGCAGTGTGCGCAGATTTCTCGCTAACGCATAGGACGCCGGCTACGACGGGCGCTTGATTCCGCGCTTCGTGATCCCCACAGTCGATGGCCGCCGCGGCCCTTTGCGCATCGAAGGATCCATCAAGGGCCCGGGTGGCGTCGCCAACATCACGCCCCGGCTGCGCCGCATGCTTTCGAACGCTCGTTCGACACGCCGTTAAGATCGAAGGGGCCTCTCGGGGCCCAAATTTCCTATTGACAGGCGGAACGAGTTCCGCCATTTTATATTAAATGAACGTTCAATCAATATCCATCATCATGATCGTCAGCTCGCTGAGCGGCTGCGCCACCGACCCCAACGAACCAGATACCGGCGAGCCGCGAGCCCTTACCTGCGCCGTGCTCGCGTCGCAAAACTGCTGGAAGCTCGCCGTCGCCGAAGCCGGCACGTGCGCGCCGGCGGCCGACGTGCAGGGTGATCTGGAGCCCAACACGGGCATGTGCCGCTACGGCTCCGGCGCTGTCGTGGACCTCAGCGACACGGACCTCAGCGCCGGCGTCGCGGATCGGCTCGTCAATTTCGAACTCACCAACGACGATGGCTCGCTGTGCGCGGATGTTCGAATGCCCAATCAGGACTACTGGGAGCTCACTACCGCGTCGGGAACGGTGAGCCTGCAGTACGGCGCCACCGTCCGCCTCACCTGTCCCGACGGGGCGGTGTACACCACCGGCCAGCTCGACTTGTTGCGCTGTGCAGGCGACAACAACCTGCCCGGCTGGTCCGGCGCCTTCGGCGTGGACAATGCTCAGTTCGCGCTCTACGGCGCAGGCGAGCGTGAAGACCTCACGCCGATGTTCGAGTGCTGGGACGAGCCCTGGCGCTACTAGGCCCCGGACGCGAGCACTCGCGCGCGGGTCGCCGCGATCAATGCTCCTGGACGGCGGGCGAGCACACGTACCTACATCGTCCACCTGTCGGCGCTGGACGACCGCGTCCCCAGTCGCGGCCACGCGATCACGCGGTTTCCGGCCCCGCGACGCGTTGGTTTCCAATTTGCAAAACACAGCTATGTGTCCAGCAAGTCTTCGATTCTCACCGCCATTGCCGTTGCCACCGCCCTCGCCGCGCCCGGCTGCGTAGGTCAGCTCGACGAGACCAGCCCCGCCGTTGACGCCGGCCCTCCGGGCGCACCCGACGCCCAGGTCCAAACGGCGGCGCGCGTCGCGTTCGAGCAGAACGTGGCACCCATGTTGACGGCCGCGCGACCCAAAGGCGCGTGCATCATCTGCCATCAGGGCCCCGCGGCGTGCCCCAGCGGCGGCGGCAGTTGTTTTCTCGGCGAGGATCCCCTCAACCACTACGGCGCTCTCATCGGCGCCCTCGCCGTGGGCACCGGCACACCGATCATTACCGACAACGTCGCCACCATCCGGTTCGTGCAGCGCGGCGATCACACCGGCAACGCGTTCTGCACCGGACGCATACGCATATCGCGGCAGATGGTACCTGGACCGGGCTAGCTGGAGCGTGTAAGAGAATTCCCAATTCGTTCGTGCTCATATCATTACATCCCTGGAGGGTTGAGAATCGTTACCTTCAAGCTGAACCCATCGGAACCACGGGCCTGGAGAGTCACACCTCGCGGCAGCAGTGAGTCTCCCTTGTAGATCGGAGTGGACACGAATTGTACGACTTCGCCCTTTCGCACAGCATCTCTCACCAGCATCTCGAAGTCTCGCATGGTCGGTGCGCCACCATCAGCTACCATGCGGCATGCGCGGCGTTGACGACCTGACGATCGAGGAGCTTCGCACCGGGCGCGCGCTCTGGTGGGACGACGCGTTTACTCAGATGTTAGTCGGAGCGCTCGGCGACGCTCACCGAATCGTGGACATCGGGTGCGGATTGGGCGCCGCGGCGGCAGCGCTTCAGCCCACGCTGCCAGGCCTCCGGTATGTCGGGGTCGATTTGGACTTGAAGCGCCTGTCTGCGGCCGCGCCGGGCAACTACGTGGCCGCACGTGCCGAGGCGCTTCCGTTTCCAGACGGCGCCGCCGACGCAGCGCTATTCATCGCCATGCTGATGCACGTTGACGACCCGGTGCAGGTGCTTCGGGAGGCCCGACGCGTGGCGCCCAAGGTCGTCGCCGTGGAGCCCGACCATCTGGCGCAGCAGTTCTACTTCGGCGGCCGGATGCCAGGCGTAACAGCGGCATCGTGCGCGCTGATGTCACGGATACGCCGCGGCGACATGGCGATCGGCCCGCGCTTGCCGGATCTCTGCCTCGACGCTGGCTTCTCAACGGTTTCGATGCACGCGTACTCGGTCTCGGTACTCCTGCGCAAAACTGCGGGCGACTTCGCCGAGTGGCTACGGCCCATGCTGCGTGCCGTCGTCGACGGATCGGATCAGCAGGCAGACTGCGACGCCGCGATTGATGCGTGTCGAGCCAAGGTACCCGCGAATCCAGAGCGCCATTGTGGCGTGGTCGTTCCGATGTTCGTCACCTGCGCCAGCTAGCGGCCACGCCGGCTCCAGCGTGCGGCGTCACCAAGGATCGGCCATCACAGCCAAACCGTCGCAATGATCGCGGTGCAGAAAAACCTGCAGGTTTCTCATTGCAGTTTCTTCTGCACCCTGCTGTCTGTTGATGCAGGTTTTCCTGCACACTGAGGACATCATGGCCCATCAACACCTACCGCGCAGAGAGCGGCAGATACTGGACATCGTCTACAAGCTCGGGCGCGCGACTGCACAAGAGGTGCAAGAACGGCTACCAGACAAGCCGAGCTACTCCGCCGTCCGGGCGGTGCTGCGTGGCATGGAAGAAAAGGGCCTACGCATAGCCTCGACGTACTCGACTTGCTCGCCGAGGAAGAACGAAACGGTCGCCGCAAGCGCGCCGTCGCCCGGCGCATCAAGGCAGCGCACTTTCCCGAGGTCAACACCGTCGATGCATGGCGATGGTCATGGTCGCGGCATTGATGGCCGCTGCGATCAGCGCGATGCGATCGCCGAGCCAGTCGACGCGCTCGCGCTTGGCAGTGGGTTCGGGGGCCGTGTGGGCGGCAGCGATGGTCGGGGCCTGAGCGTTCATACCGATTTTCTACCATGCGTTTTTTTGGTTCCGTCAGACGGCCGCTGCGGCCACAACGGCCCCTGCGATGACTTCGAACGCCCCCGACACCGATCGCGCCTGGCCACGCGCCGCTCACGGGCTGTGGTGGTTGATTATTGCTCATATGGCCAAGCCAGATTTCTGCGCCGGAAAATCCTGTCAAGTACTTTCTTGTCGGCGGATGCAATTAGTCACTGACAACAGGACAGAAACCTGGCCATGACCCAGGCCGGCGCGGCAGGCGCGCAGGACCGACGGGCGATAGCCCGTCTCCCGGGCCCCCACGGCCCGGGCGGTCCTGCGCGCCCGTCGCTCGAGCACCGACCAAGCGCCGGCCGGCGCCGCCCCCCGCGCCCGCGTCCAGCGCCGCGTCCAAGTCCACCACAGCTGACAGCACGGCCACGATTCGAGCCGCGGGCCTCGGCGGCACCTTCGTCGCCAGCCCACAAAGGCGGTGGGGGCCCGGTGACATGACGGCACCGGGCGCGGGCGGGAGCCGCAATAGCGCCGCGTCTCACACGTTGTGCCCGCGCCGCGCCCGCAATACCCACGCCGTCGCCAAGCGTGTGAGATTCCCACGTTATTTGCTTAACTGATGGGCATTGGGCCTAGCCCACCAGACCGCGTCCGCGCCGGCGGACCAGAACCGCCGCGACGACCAGCGCCAGCACCAACGTGCCCCGCGAGCCCTGGGGCGAGCTGGCGCGACGGCTTCCTTCAGGTTTTCTGGAGAGCTAGCCGCTTGCGCCGCCTCGTCCTCCGCGCCCTCGGGCAGCTCTAGGTCTCCCGCAATCATGTTGTCGAAGAACGTTTGCAGAACTGCCCGCTGCTTCTTTCCCAGAAGGGTCCGGTTGCGAACTACGACTGCGCCCCGCGCTTCCACATCCAGGCGCCGAGGTGTCGCGCCGGCTGCTGTGTAAGCGAACGAATACAGTCGCCCTGGCGGCGTCTGCCGCGGGTTGATTGACCAGGCCGGCGCACACACACCGGCGCAGATCTGATGTACGGTGACAGCAATGTTAGGCACCGAAGCCCAAGAGATGTGTCAGGCGCTGCTGCGCATGGACACGACCAATCCACCGGGCAACGAACGCCCCGCCGCCGACTATCTGAAAGACAAGCTCGAAGAGGTCGGCTACGAAACCACCTTGCTCGAGAGCGCACCGGCCCGTGCCAACCTGGTGTGCCGTTACAAGGGCAACGGCTCGGCCGATCCCCTGCTTTTGACCGCCCACCTCGACGTGGTCGAGGCCTACCCGGAGCACTGGCGCTACCCGCCGTTTTCCGGTGAAGAGGCCGAGGACTGTCTGTGGGGCCGCGGCGCCATCGACATGAAGAACATGGCCGCCATGAGCGCCGCGGTGATGCGCAACCTCGCCCGCGACAAGCCGGAGCTGTCCCGCGACGTCATCTTTGCCGCGGTGGCCGACGAGGAAGCCGGCTGCACCTACGGCTCCCAGTGGCTGTGCGAAAACCACCCGGAGTTGGTGCGCGCCGAGTACGCCATCGGTGAGTCCGGCGGGTTTTCGCTGCACATTGCCGGGTCTACCTTCTACCCGATCCAGGTCGCCGAGAAGGGCATGTGCTGGATCCGCGCAACGGTACGCGGCGAGCCCGGCCACGGCTCGATGCCGCGCGACGACTCCGCGGTGATCAAGCTGTCCGACGCCATCGCTCGCCTGGGCAAAGAACAGCTGCCGGCGCACCCGACCAAGTTCGTGCGCGAATTCCTCGATATGGTCGCAGCCCAGCAGCCCGCGTACATGCGGCCACTGGTAAAGGTGCTGACCCACCCCCGGCTGTTGCCCAGCGTGCTCAGGGTGTTCCCGGACAAGTCCATCGCCCGTGGGTTCAAAGCGATCTTGGCCAACACCGCCTCGCCCACGGTGCTCAGCGCCGGCGCCAAGGTCAATGTCATCCCCGACAAAGCCGAAGTGTTGATCGATGGGCGCACGCTGCCCGGGCAAACCGACGAAGATCTGCTCCGCGAGCTCGGCGCCGTGCTCGGGCCGGACGTGGAGCTGGAGATCATGCAGTCGGCGCCGCCGGTGGTAACCGAGCCCGTGCAGTCACCGCTGTACACGATCATCAAAGAAGAGATCGAGCACCGCGAGCACGACGCCACGGTGGTCCCGTACCTCATCCCCGGTTTCACCGACGCCAAGTACTTCACCACCCTGGGTGCCAAGTGGTACGGCTTCTCGCCGGTGAAGATCCCGCCGGGCAGCGGCATGCGCTTCGCCGACATGTTTCACGGCCACAACGAGCGCGTCCCCGTCGATGGTCTGCACTGGGGCGCGGAGCTACTCAACGCCGTAGTCCACCGGTTCTGCTCGTAGCCGCCCGTCGCAGCTGAGCCGTTTCGGCCCACAGCTGGACAATCGCGGCCCGGCATTCAACGCCAACTAGCTTGAATCATTATCGAAACGGGTCTTGAAGGGGTAGCACCCAGGAGGCCCGAGGACCGTAGATTACCGCCGCAGTCCCCGCCACAACAGTCAATACGACCCGGACGAAGAGCCGCCGCGCAGCAGCCACACTCCGGGCAAAGTGTCCCTGACCTCTCCACTGCCCGCGCCGCCTCGCCCGGTGGCCGACGCGCGGCCGGTGCAACGTCGCGCCACGCTGACACCATCGCAGCCGCTCGCGCCCAGCGTCCGGCACAGTGCGCGCGAGGGCATGTCCGGCGCGGGCCAGCGCATGCCCCACTACGATCTGATCCAGCGCGCATTCGGTCTGCACGACGTGTCCACGATCCAGGCGTTCGTAGACGGCCCGGCGCGTGAGGCCAGCGAGCAGATGGGAGCCGAGGCCTACGCCCAGGGCGACCGGGTCGCGTTCAAGCGACAACCGGATGTGCACACCGCCGCCCACGAAGCAGCCCACATCGTGCAACAGCGCAGCGGTCGCGTGCCGGCGGGGCATGTCGGCACCGCCGGTGACGCACACGAACGCCACGCCGACGCGGTGGCCGACGCCGTGGTACGCGGCGAAGACGCGGCGCCGCTGTTGGCTCACCATGGCGGTGGCGCGAACGCCACGGCGTCAATGGCGGTGCAGCGGGTCGACGGTCCGCTGGACAATCGCACCACCGAGCACACGTTCAACAACACCACCAGCTACGAGACGTTCGAACAAGAGGTGCGCACGTACCTGTCCGGGGAAGTGCGGTCGCACAGCACCAACGAGGAGACCGGCAACGCGATCCATCGGGAACGCACCCTGATCCCGCCGGGCCGACTGCGCAACCTGTGGCAGGACAGCGACCGCGGCCACAGCATCGAGCTCACGTTCCGCTTCCAGTCCAACGGCTACAGCTACCGCAGTGTCGTCATCCGCCGTGACATGGAGCCGCCGGCCCAACGAGAGGGCAACGACCGCGATACGCCCCAGAACCGGTCCACGCCCGACAACCGCAGCGTGCCGCGAGAGGCCACCCCTCAAGAGGGGGTCGCCGACGAGGCGCGCCACGAAATCATCGTGGGTCTGGCGCGCACGGGCGCAGAGGATCTGGTCACGGGTGTGTTGGTCGGGCTGGGCGCGGGCGTGCTGGCCGAGTTAGTCGCGGTGGTCGGCGCGATCGAGACGGTGATCGACATCGCCCAGACGCTATACGAGCTGTGCGAGCCGTCCGAACGCGACTCGGCCAAAGGCTTCGGTGGGGCGGTGATGGCCAACCGCATGGCCGAGTACGCGTTCACCCAGTCCGACCGCCACGTCTGGGCCAGGGCCTGGCAGGCGATTCGCCGCTACGAGAACGACAGCGGCCACGCCAACCAGCGCACCGGTCAGTTCATGCAGGCGGCAATCAACGAGGCGGCCGAACGCTGGACCGAAGTGCGAGGCCAGCTGGACGAAGCTCGTAACAACCACAACGACTCGGACCAGCAGTTCCACACCAAGAAAGAGCTCGCCGACTACATCGTGGCGCACACGCCCGACATCGCGTCGGTGACCTACTTCATGAATCAATGGCACCAGGCGTACACCAGCCGCGACATTTTCTCGTGTCCCTAAACACATGCCAGCCGCCGGCTGGCTGTGCCTAGTCGTCGCTTTCTTGCTGGCGGACCGCCCCTAGTCCATCAACATGCTGGCGCCGATGAACGACGCCACCGCGACTGCCACTGCTGCCAGGATCAGCAACACCAGGGCACGGCGTTTGCGCCGGGCCAGATCCGCGCGATCGACGACGGGCTGATGTTTCCCCGACTCGGGCAACGGCTCACGCATCAGCTCGTGCGCGTGAAACTGATCCCGCACCGTCGGCGTCGCGGCGCGCTCGGTGGTGGGAGCGACGGCGAGCAACTCTTCGCGCGAAGACGCGGCGCGCTCCCGCGCCAGCAGCTTTTCTTTGGTGAGCGTATCGACCTGGACCGTCGGTTTCTCGATGGCGCCGCGGCCGCCGGCCGAGCGTGCGCTCATCAGGGCACGCAGGTCCGGCTTGATGTGACGGGTTTCCTCGTCGTCGAACGCATCGAACGCCGCCGCCGCGCCGTTGAACGGCGGGTGGTCGTCCTGGACCTCGGTGAGCCCGCCGGCGTCGAACGGCGTCATACCGAAACCCGCCGCCGTGCGAATGCGCACGATGGTCGGCTCGCGCTCGACCATACGCGACTCGGCCGAGTCGCCGGCGTACTTGGACAGCACCCGTGAAATTTCGCTGGCCGGATCCATCCCGGTGTCGGGCATGGAGTAGCGCAGCCCGCGCAGCTTGCTGCCGAACTCGTTGGCGCTGGCGTAGCGCGCCTCGGCCGACTGCGACATGGCGCGCAGAATCACATCCTCGAGCTCCCGAGAAATCTTGGGATCGATCTCCCGCGGCCGGCGGATGTTGCCAGCGCGCACCGCTGCCAGCGCCTCTAGATCGGCGAGGCCGGAGAACAACCGGTGCCCGAGGATGAGCTCGTACAGCACCACGCCCAACGAGTACACGTCGCCGCGCCCGTCCACGTGCTCGTTCGACGCCTGCTCCGGAGAGATGTACGCGAACTTGCCGCGCACCGCGCCGTGGCCGGTGGACTCTTCCTTCTGCTTGGCGATGCCGAAGTCCGTGAGCTTCACCTCGCCGCTGCGCGACAGCAAGATGTTCGCGGGCGACACATCGCGATGGACCAGACCGAGCGGCTGGCCATTGGATGCCTTGGCGTGATGAGCGTAGTGGAGCGCCTCGCACACTTCCGCGCCGATGTGCAGCGCCAAATCGACGGGCAACCGCTTGCGCCGCGACTGCAGAGCGTCGAACAACGTGTTGAGGTCCGCGCCGTCCACGTACTCCATGACCAAAAAGTACTGGCCGTCGCTGCCCAGGCCGACGTCGAAGATTTGCACGATGTTGCGATGGCGCAGCTGCGACAGCAGCTTGGCCTCTTGGATCAGCAGGTTGACGAAGCGCTTGTCCTGGCTCAAGTGCGGCAGGATCCGCTTGATTGCCACCGGCTTTTCGAACCCGCCCGGCGCAGTCGCTTTGCCGCGGAAAATCTCGGCCATCCCTCCGATGCCGATGCGCTCGCCCAAGACGTAGCGGGTCATCCGCTCCCAGACTAGCACAGGGGAATCCGGGCAGTTGCGATTGGGCCGCGCCTTGAGTACGTTGCCCGGGCTGTGCGCGAAATTCTTATGACAGCGGTGGAGGCGGGTGTTACGCCCGGTGGCGTGCTCGTTTACGGCGCAGGCAACACCAACCTGGCCACGCTCCCGTTTGGCACCACCCAGACGCTTTCCCCCGATGCTGCGTTTTTGGTCACCGCCGACACGGTCTACGACGTCGCCTCCATCACCAAGGTCGCGGCCACCACGTCGGTGCTGATGAAGCTGGTCGAAACCGGGGACGTGACCCTGGACCTGCGCGCGGCCGACGTGCTCCCCGAACTCACGGCGCCCGGGGCCGAGACCATCCGCGTCGACCAGATGTTGGCCCATGCGGCGGGGTTCTGTGCTCACCGCGACTTTTGGCAGCGACTGCTGGCCGGCGAGCGCCTCGGCGCGACCAACCCGCGCGAAGCGCTGTTGCGCATGGTGGGCCAAGAGCCCCTCGAATACGAGCCGGGCACCCGGACCCTGTACAGCGACCTGGGCTTCATCAGCCTGGGCTTCATCATCGAACGCATCACCGGCGAGCGCCTCGACGCGGCTGCGCGCCGGTTGGTGTTCGAGCCGCTGGCCATGGCCAACAGCCAATTCGTCGATCTACTCGCCACGCCGGCGGTGCCGCGGCCGCAGCCGGTGGCACCCACCGAGAACTGCCCCTACCGCGGCCTGGTCAGCGGCGAGGTCCACGACGACAACGCCCACGCCGCCGGGGGCATCTGCGGTCACGCCGGCGTGTTCTCCACGGCGCCCGATCTGGAGAAACTCGCGCGCGCATGGATCGCCGCGTTCAACGGCGCGGCGCACAGCCACTTCGACCGCGACGTGATGCGCCACTTCGCCACCACAACGGTCGGACCAGAAGGCGTGCGCGTGCTCGGCTTCGACCGTCCGGCCCCTGCCCCGAGGGTGTCCCACGCCGGCGACGCATGGCCGCGGGACGGCTTCGGCCACACCGGCTTCACCGGCACTGCGGTGTGGGTCGATCCGCCGCGCGGCCGCTACGCCGTGCTGTTGACCAACCGCGTTCACCCCAATCGCGACAAACAGGGCATCAAGCCGTTCCGCCGCCGGGTGTTCGACGCGGTGGTCAGCGCCACGTGATGCGAAATTTGCACGCGTCGTCACCGCGGGCGCGGCAACACAGCTCGTCGGTGGCGACATCGCGTCCGCCCGAGAGCTCGACGGAGCGCTCGGTCCAGCCCTGCACCGCCATGCAGTGAACTTCGTGGGGTTCCGCGAAGTCTTTGATCTGCAAGGTGACTTGCTTGCCCGGCGGCTGGTACACGATCAGCCGCCCCGAGTCGTAGTGCATGTGCCAGAGCCGGGCGGCCCGCGCCATGATCCACTTGACCGTGCCCACCTTGAAGAACAGTCGGTAAATCGTCGTCAGGTTGGCATCAGCGCCGTGCCGGCCCAGCTGGCGCACCAGCGCCAGGTCGCCTTTGCCAAACAACCGGTCGATGGTGACGTTCAGCTCGATGAAGCTGGCCAACGGGTACCACTTGGACATCACTGCCGACTGCAGAATCTCGGCGAGCTCCGGACTGGCCTGGCGCTGCAGCCGTGCCAACCCGGATTCACCCTGGTTGAGCCGCGTCCATTTGATGCGCTAGCAGAACGCGCTGCCCTTCACGTTCGGCATGCCACACCACTATAGTCCGACTACAGGTGTTCGGGCCAAAGTGTGTTAAAAAGCCGCTGTGAGTAAAGAACCGACCCTCAGCGATCCCATCGCGCGACTCGAAGACATGGAGGAGCGCGCCCTCGAAGGCGGCGGCAAAGCGCGCATCGAGCGTCAACACAAGGCCGGCAAGCTCACCGCCCGCGAGCGCATCGTGGCGCTGCTCGACGAGGGCAGCTTCACCGAGCTCGACCGCTTCGTCACCCACCGCTGTGCCGACTTCGGCATGAAGGATCAAAAGATCCTCGGCGACGGTGTGGTCACCGGCTACGGCACCATCGACGGCCGGAAGGTTTGTGTTTTCGCCCAGGATTTCACCGTATTCGGTGGCTCGCTGTCGGGCGCCTACGCCAACAAGATCTGCAAGATCATGGACCTGGCCACCAAGATCGGTGCCCCGGTCATCGGCCTCAACGATTCGGGCGGCGCGCGCATCCAGGAGGGCGTCGAGTCGTTGGCCGGTTACGCCGACATCTTCACCCGCAACGTCCTGGCGTCCGGAGTCGTGCCACAAATCTCGGCCATCATGGGGCCGTGCGCCGGCGGCGCCGTGTACTCGCCGGCGATGACCGACTTCATCCTCATGGTGGAGAAAACGTCCTACATGTTCATCACCGGACCGGACGTGATCAAGACCGTGACCCACGAGGAAGTCACCAAAGAAGAGCTGGGCGGCGCACGCAGCCACGCGTCGCGCTCGGGCGTGACCCACTTCGCCGAGCCGGACGAGCTGGCGTGCCTGGCGCGGGTGCGCGAGCTGCTGTCGTTCATGCCGTCCAACAACATGGAAGATCCGCCGATTCAAAACGCGTCGGACAACCCGGATCGCCAGGACGAAGACCTCGACCATCTCGTCCCGGGCGAGTCGAACAAACCGTACGACATCAAGAAGATCATCAACGCCGTGGTCGACGACACGCACTTCGTCGAAGTCGCTAAGGACTACGCCAAGAACATCGTTGTCGGCTTTGCCCGGCTCGACGGCCGCCCGGTGGGAGTGGTCGCCAACCAGCCCATGCACCTGGCCGGTTGTCTGGACATCGACGCGTCGATCAAAGCGGCGCGGTTCGTGCGCTTTTGCGACTGCTTCAACATTCCGCTGATCACGTTCGTCGACGTGCCCGGGTTCTTGCCCGGCACAAAGCAGGAGTACGGCGGCATCATCAAGCACGGCGCCAAGCTTCTGTACGCGTTCACCGAAGCCACGGTGCCCAAGATCACCGTCATCACCCGCAAGGCCTACGGCGGCGCGTACGACGTCATGGCGTCCAAGCACATCCGCGCCGATATCAACTACGCCTATCCGGCCGCCGAGATCGCGGTGATGGGCCCCGAAGGCGCGGTCAACATCATCTTCCGCAACGAGCTGGCCAACATCGACTCCGAGGACGAGAAGCAGGCGACGCGCCAGCGCTTCACCGACGACTACAAAGACCAGTTCGCCAACCCGTACAAAGCCGCCTCTTTGGGCTACATCGACGAGATCATCCGGCCGCGCGAAACCCGCCCGGCGCTGATTCGCGCGCTGCATACGCTCAAGAACAAACGGCAAACGAACCCGCCCAAGAAACATGGCAATATTCCGTTGTAGGTGAGACTCAAAGTCGCTGCGCTCTGTGTGGCCGCGCTCGTGCTCGGCTGCAGCAAACCAAAACCGCACCCCGTGATGCGGCGCAGCGGCCCACTGTCTCCCGCGGCCTACGCCCACTATTTGCGCGGCCGTTTGGCCATGGAAACCGCCGACTACGCGGGCGCGGCCCTGCAGTTTCGCGCCGCCGTGGCGGCCGCACCGTACGAGGCCGAGATCCGCGTGGCGTTGATCGAGGCACTGGTCGCCAACAAGGAGCTGGCTGCGGCGCACGAAGCCAGCGTGCGCGCCCAGAAGCGCTTCGCCGACTACGCCGGGGTGTGGCTCGCCAGTGGCCGGGTCTACGTGGCGCAACGCCGCTTGCACGACGCCACCCGCGCGCTCGAGCGCGCCATCGATAACGACGAGCTGGGCGAAGACGCGTACCTGCTTCTCGCCGAGGTGTGGAAGAAGCGCGGCATGCCCGGCAACGCCGCGCGCGCCTACCGCCGGCTGCTCAAACAGCAACCGACCTCGGTCCGCGGCAACTACCGGCTGGGCGCGTTGCTGCTGAAGCGGCGGGCCTACGCCGCCGCCGAGGTGCCGCTGCGCCGGGCGCTCGCGGACAAGCCCGACCATGTGGATGCGTGGATCGCGCTGGTACGCGCGCAACGGCGGCGCGGCCGCACCGCCTCGGCCCTGCGCACGGTGCAACGCGCGTTCGACCGCTCCGGCGCCGACGCCACCGTTGCCGACTATCTGTTCCGCCACCTGCTCGCCACCGAGCCGCGAAGCTTTGCGGTGCGAACCATCGCGGCGATCGATCGCGACGACCTCAACCCCGACACCCGAGTGTCGCTGGGCTACCTGTTGATCCACGCCGGGGTAGCGCGCACGGCCCTGCGCCTGGCCGATGCGGTCGTCCGCCAGAGCGCGCGCGGCTCGGCGGCGATCCTGCGGGCCGCAGCGCTGCGCGCCCTGCAACGTTCGGGCGAGGCGCTCAAGGTGCTGCTCGCGGTAAGCCCCGACGACCCCAGCTACGCCGACGCCCGGGCCGACGCGGTCGAGATGCTCGCCCGTCAGGGCGCCACCGCGCGCGCGGGAACCGTGGCCGACGCGGCGCTCAAGCTGCATCCCCGGCACGCGGACTTGATAGCCAGCCGCGCGCTGGCCTTCGAGCTGGGCGGTAACATCAAAGCCGCGCGCGCCACGTTCACCACCGCCCTGGCGGCCCAGGCCAAAAACGCCGACCTGCGCCTGGCGTTCGCCGCGTTCGAGGATCGGCAGCACCGCTACCGCACGGCGATTCGCCTGGCCGAGCCGATCCTCGACGACGATCCACAGGACACCCGGGTGCTGAACTTCATCGGCTACAGCCTGGCCGAGCGCGGCGTGCAGCTACACCGCGCCGAGCGCCTGTTGCGCAAGGCCATGAAGCTGGCACCGCTGGACGGCTACATCCTGGACAGCTACGGCTGGCTGCTGTTTCGCAAGCGCCGCCTCGACGCCGCCGAGCGTGCGTTGTCCCGGGCCGTGCGCCTCGCTCCCGCAGAACCCGAAATCCTTTGGCATTTGGCCGAGATTTACCTACACCACAAACAGCGGCGCAAAGCGCTGCAGCTGCTCAGCCGGGCCCAGGCCCTCAATCCGCAGGGCAAGGTCAAGCAGCGCATCGAAGCACGGATCCGCGCGCTCGGCTCCGACTGATGCTATGCTCATAGCGATGGTACGCGCGCTCTGTGTGATCGGTGCATTGGCAATCTTTGGTGTCGCCGGCTGCGGTGACAAACCGAGCAAGGAGCAGTGCACCAAGCTGCTCGACCACATGTACAAGATGGATGTGCAGGCGTCCGGCGCTACCCAGGTGACCGAAGCGCAGAAAAAGGCCGTGGACAAACAAATCCGCGAGGTCAAAAAGGACCTGCGCAAGAAGTTCATGAATCAGTGCATGGACCGCACGCCGAAAAAGTGGGTCGAGTGCGCGCTCGAGGCCAAGGACCGCAAGGCCATCGAAGAGTGTAAGGGCTAGGGGGGTGTCCCTAAATACATGCTTCCGCCGGCTGGCCCCGCGAAACCACTGGCTTTGTTGCTCGTCGGTCGCTGGGGGTCCACCCAACTCCCTGTTCGCGCCTCGCCATTGATTCCGCTGACC
>Ga0114931_10006046_pt1 | contig 14938 bp, 9 predicted proteins | sample 2SBtaG_FD_89579 | JGI IMG/M metagenome (GOLD analysis project Ga0114931, IMG submission 89579) | Deep subsurface microbial communities from Kolumbo volcano to uncover new lineages of life (NeLLi) - 2SBTROV14_V59a metaG | ecosystem: Environmental > Aquatic > Marine > Volcanic | place: Kolumbo...
CCGTTGATTCCCCACGCCCACGGGATGATTTCCGCGTCGCGGTCGCTGATCAGTCGAATGCCCAGGGGCAACATCAGCCCCATCATGCCCCCGGCGAGGGCGACCACCAGGCCCGCGACGACCATGCGCAACGGCAATACCAGGGTGATCCAATCGCGCAGCAGACCGTCGAGCACGGCCGAGTACAAGAGCGTGAGCGCGGCAATGCCGAGCGCGGCGGCCAGGCCGAACTGAACCCGGCGGCCGTCGGCAATCTTACCGGTCAGCCGCGCGCCGGCGGCGGTCGCCACCAGGATGGAAAACAGCACGATGATCAGGCCGTACGACGGGTGGCCGAGGAACAGACCGAGCTTTTGCATCAGCGCAATCTCGATGATGATGAAGCCCAGACCGATCATGGCGAAGTAGGCGAGGCCGAGCAGGCGCCGGGCGACCCCGTGACGCCCGCCACCGCGTAGGGCGTCGCGACGATGCACCGCCAGCGGTAGCAGGATGAACACCACGGTCAGCGCCATGATGGCGGCGCCGAACGCGACGAGGATCCACATCGCCGGGTTCATCAGCTTGCGGTCTTTCAAATGGAAGCGAAATAGGTCCGACGGCTTGTTGAAGTAAAAGAAGAACGGCCGGTCGTCTGTGGGCGGTGATAGATCGTCGGGCTGACTGTTCACGTAGTCGCTGTACGGCCCGGAGTCGAGCAGCAGCTCGTAAGGGTGGCGGCCACTGGTGATGGGCGACACCACGATTTTGAACTTGCCCTCCTTGGCCGCCGCGTCAATGCGCGCGAGCTCGGCCGCGGTAAACGGCGTGCGTTTTGCCAGCATGGTGCCGCGCGGGCCCTTCTTGGCCAGAATGATGTGCTTGCGTGCCTGGGTTGGGTCGACCCCGAGCTTGGTCAAACCGGCCGCTGCGAGCAGCAGTAGGCGTGGCACCTCGGGCCCGTTGAGCCAGCGGGTCATGCTCAGCACACCGTCGTTGGTCAGGTGACGGTAGTAGTCCTCGAACGCCTCGACCGTGTACAGCGTGTTCTCGGTCAGCGCGAACGCCCCCGACGCGGTGGCGGCCCAGGTGTCTACCAGGGTCGCTTGAATGACGTTGTAGTGCTCGCTCGACCGGCGGATGAAGCTGCGCCCCTAGTCGACCACGATGCGCACCCGCGGGTCTCGGTACAGGGCGCCGTTTTCCCGGAGGAACTTGCCGTTCATCACGTCGTTGACGATGATCGGATTGATCTCGACGCCGGTGACGTGTCTGGCGCCGGACGACAGGGCGTTCACCACATCGGGGCCGCCGCCGGGCCCGATGATGAGCACGCGGTTGGCGCCGTGCGGCTGGAGCGAGTAGGCCAGCGCGCTCACCAGGTTGGCGTGGTGGCCCGGGCGGATGTGGTAGCGGTTGGCGATGCTGGTCTTGGCGCTGGCGTCGATGGTGATGTCGAGCTTGCCGCTCTTCATCTTCTCGACGGTCACCCGAGAAAACACGTTCCACTTTTCGAACACCAGGCGGTCGTTTCGCACGCCTTTGCCCGAGCCGACGGCGATTACTGGCCACACCAGGTTGAGTGCCAGCAGGGCCAACACGAGGCCGAGCGGGATCCACTGCGCCAGCTTCGTGGGCCGGCGAAACAGCAGCCCGGACGCTACCGCCACGGCGGCCAGCAGCAACACCAGCGACGGTGCGCCGAACCAACCGAGCAACAGCCCCGCGAGCAATGCGGCCACTGCCGCGCCCACCAGATCGAAAAAGTACACGCGATCGATGTGGCGCCGGTAATGGGTCACCGCCAGAGACACGACCATGCCGGCGAAGAAGAACGGCAGCGCGGTGACGCCGTTGAGCAACAGCATCTTGAGCACGGTCTCGCGCCCCAGGGTGGGGGCCTTGCCCATGCCGACGCCGAGGTCGATGGGGTTGGCCAGCACGTACATCAGCCCGACGATGGTGGCGGCGCCGAACCGCCGCGCGTTGGTCGCCAGATCGTCGCGCGCTCGCTCGGGCGTGTAGCGGTCGCTCCTGATGTACACGTACACGCCGCTGGAGCCCATGCCGAACAACGCCATGGCGATGGCCAGGAACGTGAAGTGGTAGTACATCGTCGCCGAGAAGATGCGGGTGAGCACCACCTCCAGCAGCAGGTTCCCGAAACACACGATCGACAGCGCCACCAGGACCCTACGATCTGGCGCGAGCCCTCCACCTGTTTGCGCCTCCATGGCCGGCAGGCTCGCGCATTGTTGCCCGGCTTGCAAGGTTCGCCAGCACCGGCGCGGTCATTCCTGCGCCGAGGTCGCGCCCGAGGTGCTATGGTCGCCGGCCATGACACGTCACGCTTTGTTCGCAGCACTGGTGGTCGCGGCCGTCGCCGCGTCGTGCAAGTCCAAGTCCGATGACAAGCCCGCGGCGCACAAGCCCGCGGCGCACAAGCCAAAGCCCACCGCGCCGGTGTCCAAGCGTAAGGGGCAACCGCCGCTGGCGGCCAGGCGGCCGGTCACCAACGTCTACCACGGCACGAACGTCGTCGACGACTACCAGTGGCTGGAGAAGTGGTCCGAGCCGAAGGTCCAGGCCTGGGCCAAAGCGCAGGATCGCTACACGCGGAAGCGCCTTGCGGCGTTGCCCCATGTGGCGGCGCTCACAAAGCGCGTGACGAAGGTGCTGTCGACGCAGTCCGTGGCTTACGGCGCAATTGTCGAATCCACCATGGGCACGTTTCTGGCGCTCGAGGAGCAGCCGCCGAAGAAGCAGCGGTTTCTCGTCCAGCTGTCGTCGCTGCGCCAGCCCCTCGGGGAGCGCGTCATTGTCGATCCCAACGCGCTCGATCCAAGCGGGGGAACCAGCATCGACTTTTTTCGACCGTCTCCCGACGGCAAGCTGGTGGCCGTGTCGCTGTCCAAAGGCGGCTCGGAGACCGGCGACGTTCACATCTTCGACGTCGCCAGCGGCAAACAGGTCCCGGGGGTAGTGCCGCGCGTCAACGGCGGCACGGCCGGTGGCGACCTGGTATGGCGCCCGGATGGCAAAGGCTTCTTTTACACCCGCTACCCGCGTGGCAACGAGCGGCCCGCCAAGGATCGAAACTTATACACCCAGGTCTACTATCACGAGCTGGGCAAGCCCACGGCCGAGGATCGCTACGAGCTCGGCAAGGACTTTCCGCGCATCGCCGAAATCGACCTCACCATGCACAAGCCGACCGGCCGGCTGCTGGCCGCAGTGCAAAAGGGCGACGGCGGCGAGTTCGCCCATTTCTTGCGCAGCGCCAAAGGCAAGTGGCGCCAGCTCACGAAGTTCGGCGATCGCCACATCCAGGTCGTGTTCGGCCCGGGCACCGACCTGTTCGTGCTGTCGCGCAAGGGCGCCGAGCACGGCAAGCTGATGCGCATGCCCGAATCCGGCAAGGTGGCCGACGCCGTGCAAGTCATCGCCGACGGCAAAGACACCATCGTCAGCTCGTTTTGGCGCGCTCCCTCGATCATCTTCACGGCCAGCCGGCTCATCGTCAAATACCAGGTGGGCGGCCCGTCGGAGTTGCGCGTGTTCGACCTGAACGGCAAACGGCTGCCCGGTCCCGAGCTTTTGCCGACATCGTCGGTCGGTGGCATGAGCGTCACCTCGGCGGGCACTGTCATCTACGCCAACGAATCGTTCACCAGCCCGCCGGCGTACTGGGTCTTCGATCCCAAGACCAGCAAGTCCCAGGCCACCGCGCTGGTGGAAAAACCGCCCGTCGATCTGTCCAAGGTGTTGGTCAAGCGCGTGCTGGCCACGTCCAAGGACGGCACTGAGGTACCGGTGAACATCCTGATCCCGACGGGCACCAAGCTCGACGGCAGCGCGCCCGCGATGGTCACGGGCTACGGTGGCTACGGCATCAGCTTGACTCCGCACTATCGCGCGTCGTTCGGTTTGTTGCTCGAGCAGGGCATCATTTGCGCCGTGGTCAACCTGCGCGGCGGTGGCGAGTTCGGCGAGCGCTGGCACAGCCAGGGCAACCTCACCCACAAGCAAAACGTGTTCGACGATTTCGCCGCTGCGCTGAAGCTGATGGCCGACAAAAACTACTCGTCGCCGAGCCACATCGTCATTCAGGGCGGCAGTAACGGCGGCCTGTTGATGGGCGCGACCATGATCCAGCACCCCACCCTGATGAAGGCGGTGGTTTCCCACGTCGGCATCTACGACATGCTGCGGGTGAAGCTGTCGGCCAACGGCGCGTTCAACGTCACCGAATACGGCACGGTGAAGAAACCGGACCAGTTCAAGGCCCTGTACGCGTACTCGCCGTATCACCATATCAAGGACGGGGTTTCGTATCCGCCCGTGTTTCTGCTCACCGGCGCCAACGATCCGCGCGTCGACCCCATGCAGTCGCGCAAGTTCGCCGCGCGGTTGGAGGCGGCGAATCCGCGCAATCAGGTGCTGTTGCGCCTCAGCATGAACACCGGCCACGGTCGCGGCACACCGCTCGACGAGCACATCAGTCAGACGACGGACGTGATGGCGTTCATCCTCGCCCAGCTGGGCCGACCGTTCCTGGTTCGCAAGTAACGGGGGCCGGGCATTCCGCAATGCCCGGCTACAAATAGGGGCTATGCGGCGCCGAACGTCGGGCCGAAGCGGGCGTCCCCCCGGGTCGCCGGACGGTTGTACACGAGCTTGATCCGTTTCCAGGTTCGTCGCAGCAAGTTCGTCATGGCACACCTCCAGGGGCTGTTTGTTCGTTGATACATCGTGTGATGCCGGCAAAGGGATATCCGTGGCATGGCATCAACGTGAGTCCGCGATTGGCGGCTGCCAAGCCATGTGCGGGATTCATGGTGAAGTCGTGAATCATCGCGTGCGTTTACCTACAGAATTGTCAGTAAATTGCCATCACGACCACGAACAGATCGCCTCGGTCACGGATGTGCCCGCCGGCGGCCACTGTTTCGATCGGTACTCGGTCTGCCAACGGTGGTGCCAAAACAGGGGTATCGACAACTTGGTTGGCAACCCGAGACAGCTATATAATTAAAATCACGCGGTCCTGGGCCAGGCCCGGGGATTGCACAACAGAAGGTTGGATATGTCCACGCGGTTTGCGACAGCCCTTGCGCTGGTGGTTTTGCTGGCGGGCGCCTGCTTCACGCCCTCGGTCCCCATCCCACCCCCGGAGCCAGAGGATATGGTGTTCAGCCTCGACGCCGACAACAACACGGCGACGTTCTCTGCTGACGAGAATCAGTCGTACGCCGGCGCTGTGGTGTACGTGTTCAATCGCAGCCAGGGGCACGGCGTAATCGTCACGGCGGAGCCAGACGGCAGCGTAGCGCCCACGCCGGCGTTCCCGGGCGCCGACGGCGACCATGTCGTCGTCACCTATGAGCTGGACACCCAGCTCACGGCGGTGTGCGTGCAGCTTCACGACGGCCGGTCGTCGTCGCAGTTCGAGTGCTCCCCATAGAGCGCCGAACAGGTTGCGTACGCTCGCCAACTTGGGGGCAGAGCCCCCAACAGCCCGGAAGGTGCATAGCGGCGTCTCTCATCGGGCGTTGGGCACCACGCGACTCCCTCTTCGTTCCTTGCTCTGGTTGCATCTTCACGACCTCGCTTCGCGGTGCAACCTGTTCGGCGCTCTGGGCTGCGCGTATCGCGCCAACCCACAAAAAACAGCGCCGGAGGACCGGCGCTGTCGATGGGTGATGCGGTTGTCGGTAGCGCTCAGGGCGTCCGCTGTACCTTCGGCGGGAAGAAGATCGAGACGCCGACGCCCACGAACATGTGGTGGAGGATGCGGCTGTCGCCTTCTTTGTTCGCGCAACCCGTATTGCCGCCGTCGCACACCGCCAGGTCGGCGTTGAAGTCCAGGCCGGACGGATTGTTCGAAAAGATGTAGTCGCGAATGGTCAGGTCGAGGGCGACGAAGTGGTTGAGGAACACGTGAATACCGCCGCCGATGAACGGTCCGACGCGGAAGCCGTCGTTGAGCGGCGGGTCGTCGTTCGGGTTGTCCGGGGTGAGCATCGGGTTCATCGGATCGAACGCGCCCGGATTCGGGTCGGTGCACACGCTCGGGTCACAGTCGTTTTTGAGCTGTGCGAACGCGAGGCCGCCGGTGAAGTAGAAGTCGAAGTTGACGAACGCCTTGCCGAACGCGGCGAGCTTGCCGTACCAGGGCGTGACCGAGAAGTAGGCCGCGCCGTGCATCGGCATCTTGTTCAGGTGCTCCGAGTACTGGGTCTTGGTCGGCGTCGGGTCCCCACCGGTGCTGGTTTCGGGCAGGGTCTTGAGAATGCGGCTGACCAGGCCCGTGTTGAAGCTGGTGCCGTAAAAGCCGACGGCGCCGATGGACAGGCCCACGCCCCTGGCGTTGGGCAGGTGGTATTCGATCTTGAGGCCGGCAGCCACCGTGTGGCGGAACTCGGCATTGAGTGTGGACTCGAACGCTGGGCTCACCTCGAAACGTTTCTCAACCAGCTTCATGCGGTGGCGAACGGCGGGTTGACCTTCGAGCGGGTTCTTCTTTTGCGCCAGCGCCGACCCTTGGGCCACGACGAACACGCTGGCGCCGATGATGCCGGCGGCGATGGTTGCGAGTGTGCGTTTCATGTCGACTCCTGGCCTAACGGAAGGTGGTATACTTGAACGAGGTCGGGAACCAGAAGCTGACACCCGCCTGGAACAGGACGTTGTTGATCAAGGCGGACGTCGCGTGGTCCTTGGCCGCACTCGCGCTTACCTCGGTGCGGTTGGCTGCCTCGAAACGGTCGACGAACACGTAGTCGCGCACACCCACATGGATCGTGAGGAACTTTGTCAAGAAGAAGCGCATCGCCAGACCCACGTTGGGCGTGATCAGCATGTTCTTGAACGGCTGCAACGCGGGGTCGCGCGGCAGGACCTCGGATTGGGTCACACCGACACCGGCGGTGAAGAACGCCTCCCAGTGGACGATCTTCTCGTCGAATACGGCGAACTTTCCGTAGATGGGCACGTAGTGGAAGTTGAGCGCGGCGCCGAAGTTGTACTTATTGACCGTCGGCAGCCGGCGCGCCTGGCGTGCCACCAGGTCGAACGGCTCACGGGTACGCGAGAAGAACAGGTTGCCCTCGACACCCACGGCCAGCACATCGGTCAGCCAGTAGTTCAGCATGCCGTTGAACTGCACGTGCTGAATGATGTTGTCGTTCATCGTGATGCCCCACATGGGCAACAGCTCGAGGCGGTTCAGCTTGAGGAACGGCTTGCGCACCACGACCACGATGTCCTGCCACGACACGCGCGTGTCGCCGGCGACCTTCTTGTCGCCCTTGACCGGCTTTTTCGTGCCTTTGCCCGGTTCGGGCTCGGGACCCGGCTCGGGCTCGGGTTCAGGCTCGGGCTCGTCGGCGCCAGGCTGCTTGGGCTCCGGCTTGGGCTTCTTCTTTTTCGACATGTCGTCGGGTTTGAACGTCATGTCGTCGTCTTTCTTCTTTTGCGCGTGGGCGACGCCCACACCCGCAAGAGAAACGATGACTACGGCCGCCGCCATCGCCAGCCAGCGGACGAAAAGCGGTCGATTGGAATGCACACAGAGCAACAAGGGTCCTCCTCTCCTCACGTGACCCGGTCGAGGTCTGCGGTATAACACGTCATTTTTTTTGGGATCAAGAAGCCTCGGACTGTATCTGAGTGAAGCCATCCTCGTCTACGTACAGGGCGGCGACGAATGCCTCCGCGTCGAACGCCCGCAGGTCGTCGACCTGCTCCCCGATTCCGATGTAGCGAACGGGCACTTTGATCTCGTCACAGATGCCCAGGATAACGCCGCCTTTGGCCGTGCCATCCAGCTTGGTGAGCACAATGCCCGTGATATCCATTGCATCTTTAAATAGTTGCGCCTGCTGGATCGCGTTTTGTCCGGTCGTGGCGTCCAACACCAGCCAGGTCTCGTGGGGCGCCCCTTCGAGAGCCTTGTTGCACACGCGGCCCACTTTCTTGAGCTCTTCCATAAGCTCGACTTTGGTGTGGAGCCGGCCCGCAGTGTCGGCGATGACGACGTCCATATCCTCGTCGATCCCCGCTTTGATCGCGTCGTAAATCACCGAAGAAGGGTCGCCGCCTTCCTTGCCTTTTACAACTTTTGCGTGGGCGCGATCTCCCCAGATCTCGAGTTGCTCGGTCGCCGCGGCGCGGAAGGTGTCTCCGGCCGCGAGCAGCACCTTGCGTTTTTCGCGGGTGAGCTTGGCGGCAAACTTGCCGATGGTGGTGGTCTTGCCGACGCCGTTGACCCCGATGGTCAAGAGAACAAACGGCTTTTTGGAGCCAAAGTCGATTGGCGCGGCGTTCACAGAAAGGATAGTGGCCGACTCCTCGCGAATCTTTGACCAAATCTTCTCCGGATCGTTGAGCTCGTCTTTCGACATGCTGCTTTTGACCGCGTCGAAAATCTTGTTGGCGGTCTTGGGGCCGATGTCGGCGGTGAACAACACCTGCTCGAGCTCGTCGAGCATGTCCTCGTCGATCTTTTTGCGGCTGAACAGCCGGCCGAGCTTGGCGACGAACCCGCTTTTGCGCGTCTTGGCCATGCCTTCGCGCAGGCGCTCTTCTTCCTCGTCCTCGGGCTCTTCGTCATCTTCTTCCTCTACCTCGGCCTCCGCCTCGGCTTCGGCCTCTTGCTCGGTCTCGGCTTCGGTCTCGGTCTCCGCCTCGTCCTCGTCCTTTTCCCGCAGCCGTCGCTGTACGCCCTTGGCTCCGCCTTCGAGCTGCTTGTTCGACGCCCGGCGGACAATGAACAGCAGCACAGCCAGGCCGGCCAGCACACCGAAAAAATAGATGAGCTCCGCGCCCATAGCGCGGAGTTATACCATCATCGCTCGGCTTCGATGCGCGCAGTGCGCACCAACTCGCGTGCCTGCTGAAGAATGTCTTCGTCGGGAGTACGTTGGGAGAAATAGGCTTCTTCGACGAAATCGGTGAGCTGCGCCAGCGCAGGGCGAGGTTGGCTGGCGCGCACGTGGTCGACGATCTGGCGCGGGGTCCAGATCCCCCATTGGCCGGATTCGGGCAGCAGAGGCTGGGCCACGGTCTGGTACAGCTCGAAGATGCGTTCGCGCACCGGCAGCAAATCGACGCGGACGCCGCGCAGTTCGCCTCGGTGCGGCAGGCTGACACCGAAGCGCTCGGAGCAGTAGCCGTTGCAGCGCACGGTGGCGCGCCAGTGTCCGGCGTTGAGGTCTTCGATGACGAAGCTGCCGTCGCGGGCCGAGTCGGTGGTCGCGGCGCCGTCGCCGGTGTCGATCATTTCGATGCGCGCGCCCGCCAGGGGCCGGCCACTGACCGCGTCGCGTACCACACCGGAAACGCCGTGGTCGGCGGCGCGTCGCAGGGTCGACACCAGACTGGGCCGCGCCACTGCTAGACCGGTGTGAACCGGCGGGCGTTCGTTTGCGTCGTCGTCGCGGTCGCTGTCATCGTCGTCGTCGCGGTGCAACCACGCCCAGTTGTGCCACGGCTTGGCGCGCAGGCCGATGAACGCGAGCAAGATGAGCGCCGTGGCGCCGAACGCCGCGAGGGTGTAGCCCACGGGCATTGGCTTGGGCTCGCCCACGGCGATGCTCAGCGGTTTGGCGGCGCTGGCTTTGCGCCACGACCGCGCGGGTTCGAAGCGCACGTCCAGCTTTCGTTTGCCCGCGCCGATTTGTTTGGCGCTCACGTTCGCGTCCCAGCTGCCGTCGCCACGGGTGACCGTGTCGGCCACGCGCTTGCCGTTGGCGAACACCACGATGCGCCCCAACGGGACGCCGCCACCGGCGTTGTCGACAAGCTTGCCGCTCAGCTCGACGCTGGACTCGAACGCCACGTCGTCGTCGTCGAGCTCGGCGGTGAGCGCCGTCGCGGTGACGAGCAGCACCTCGGCGCGAGCGCGCGCGGCGTCGTACGACCCGTCGCCTTTGAACCGGACCTCGATGAGCTTGCGTCCGGGTTTGCCCAGGGCGGTGCCGGGCAGCGGGATACTGGCTTCGCCTTTGTCGTTGGTGGTCACCGCGGGCAACGCCTGGGGCGGGATGTCTACGCCGGTCGACATGCTCTGGCTGACGACGGCGGTGAGCGGCAGCGCCACCGGCGTGTCGTTGGACTTTGCCGTCACGTGCGCCCGCAGGTCGTGGGGCGGGTAGGGCACTTCCTTGAGCAAATCGAGACTGAGCGTGAGGGGGTTTTTGCTCGGGTCGAAGCCGTGGATTTCCACGCTAGCCGGCGCGTGGTGGGCGTCGCCGGAAAACATCACCACCAGATCATGGCTGCCCGGCGGCGCCGGTACGCGCAGGTCGAAGCGGCCGCTGGTGTCGGTGAGGGTCGTGCGCCGATTGCGATCGAAGTAGACCCAGACTCGGGCGCCGCCGACCCCTTCGTCGCTGGCGCGGTCGAACAGGCGGCCGCGGACCACTATGCGTCCACCGCGGCGCAAGATGGGCTCGAGCTTGAGATCGGTGCGCGCCTTGACCCGAATCACCGGCGCCGCGCCCGCGGGCGCCGGAGGCAGCAGCGCCAGCGCCAGCGCAGCGATGGCCGGCCCCCACTACGCCAATCGGCCCGGTCGGATCATAGGATGGATATAGCACGGGTTGTGTCCCTCGCCTGATACAGTCGTCCTTATGGGGGGGGGCGAATCGACCGCCGAACCGGTGCGCGAGGCCCTGTGCTGGGGTTGGATCGACAGCGTCAAAAAGCGCCTCGACGAAGACCGCTACGCGTTCAAGTTCACGCCGCGCCGGGCGAGCAGCAAATGGTCGCCATCCAACAAACGGCGGGTGGCCGAGCTTCAGGCCGCCGGTCGCATGATGCCGGTGGGCCAGGCGCTGGTAGACGCGGCCAAAGCCGATGGATCCTGGGACCGGCAGATGTCGGCCGACCTACCAACCACACCGCCGCCCGAGTTGCTGGCGTTGCTGGCCGAGCACGACGCCGCCCGGCAGACGTTCGAAGCGCTGCCGCCGTCGCATCGCCGCCATTACGCAAGGTTGGCACTCCGGAACGGCCTACAGTGGCCGGGATCCTGGCTTTGCGACCAGATTCGGGCTACATAGCCGGCGCCACTGTCAGACGCCTGTTGCAGGGTCAACTGGACTATGCGCATCAAGCGGATCGAAATCATCGGTTTCAAATCGTTTTGCGATCGGGCCGTACTCAACATCAACGAGCCGATTACGTCAGTTGTCGGACCGAACGGGTGCGGCAAATCCAACATCGTCGACGCGATTCGCTGGTGTATGGGCGAACAGTCGGCCAAGCACTTGCGTGGCAAGGCCATGGACGATGTCATTTTCGCTGGTTCGGAGAATCGCGGCCCGGCGGCGATGGCGGAGGTGTCGCTGACGTTCGATGACGTTGGCTTTAGTCACGAGACCCTGGAGTTGGCGCTGACCGCCGCCAGCGAGCTCGAAGTGCCCAAGGTTGGGGTCGAAGCGGGTGAGGGGGAGGACGAGTCCGAGGAGGCGGAGGCGGAGACCGAAGCCGAAGCCGAAGCCGAAGCCGAAGCCGAGTCCGAGTCCGAGTCCACCCAGGAGGGAGCACCTGCTCCCTCTCCCCGCTCGAGCGGGGAGAGGGATGGGGGCCCGTCAGTGCGAGTCGTTGCCGCCGAAACCGACGCCGCCGAAACCGACACCGCCGAAACCGACGCCCCCGAAACCGACACCGCCGAAACCGACGCCGCCGAAACCGACGCCCCCGAAACCGAAGGTGAGGAGGACGAGAAAGGCGAAGCCACCAAAGACGTCGAGAAGTTCCTCGCCGATCGGCCTGCCGCCATCGACTTTTCCATCTACACCGAAGTGACCGTCACCCGGCGCCTGTTCCGCGACGGCACCTCCAACTACCTCATCAACAAAGTCCCGTGCCGGCTGCGCGACGTCACCGACTTTTTCATGGGCACGGGCGTCGGGACCAAGGCCTACGCCATCATCGAACAGGGCCGCATCGGTATGATCGTGTCGGCGCGCCCGCAAGATCGCCGCGCGCTGATCGAAGAAGCCGCCGGCATCACCAAGTTCAAGGCCAAAAAGAAAGCCGCCGAGCGCAAGCTCGACCGCACCAAACAGAACCTGCTGCGCGTCTCGGACATCGTCGCCGAGCTGGCCAAGCGCATGGGCTCGCTGCGCCGTCAGGCGCAAAAGGCCGAACGCTACCGTCGCTATCGCGCCGAGCTCAAAGACATCGACTTGTGGCGGGCGTGCCACCAGTTTTTGGGTTTCGAGGCCGAGACCAAGTGCGCTGCCACCGCGCTGAAAGAGGCGACGAGCGGCCGCGATGACACCCGCACCAAGTTCGAGGCGCAGGATGCCCAGGCGATCGCCGAGCGCGCGGAGCTGGGCGTCGAGGAGCGCCGACTGGCCGAGCTGCAAGAACATCTGTACGAGCTGGAAAACCGCATCAAGCTGTCGGAGAACAAGATCGAGTTTCAAACCCGCGAAGCCAAGGACCTGGTCGAGCGGGTGGCGGCGGCCCAGGGCGAAATCCGCAGCTTGCACGAGCGTCGCGACGATTCGGCCGCCCAACTGGAGCAGCGGCGCGGCGAGCTCGACTCGTTGCAGCAAACCATCGACGAAAACGAGCAAACCGTCGAGCAGCGCGACGCCGCGGCGTCCGAAGCACGGCAGCTGCTGTCCGAGGCGCAGACACAGCTCGACGAGGTGCGCACGGCGTTGGCGCAGGCGCGGGCCGAGCTGTCGTCGGCAGACGGTCGCGAGCACGCGCTGGCCCAGCGCAAGGAAGAGTCGTCCGGCCGGCTCGAGCGGGTGCTCGAAGAAACCGAGGCCGGCAACGCCGCACTCAAACAGGCCGATCGCGAAGCGAGCGAGGCCGCGACCAAGCTGTCCGATCTCAAGCAGGTCCGCCTGGACCTGGGCGCGCAGACCGAGAGCCTGGAGAAACGCCAGACCGAGCTCACCGCGCAGGTCGAAAACTACGAGGCCGAGGTCGAGACCCTGCGCACGGAGCTGCACCGGCGGCGCTCGCGTCTGCAGTCGCTCGTCGAGATCCACGAAAAGTACGAGGGATTCGAAAACGGCACCCGCGCGGTGATGCAAAACGCCGAAGAGCTCACCGCCAACGATCAAAAGATCTGGGGCCTGGTAGCCGACGTGGTTCAGGCGCCGGCGCAGCTGGAGCTGGCTGTCGAGGTCGCACTGGGCGATCGGCTCGGCGGCATTCTGGTCGATACCCACGCGGTCGGCGTCAAGGCCATCCAGTACCTGAAAGAAAACTCGGCGGGGCGGTCGGCGTTCGTGCCGTTCAAACCGCCGGTGAACGTGGCGTCCACTGGCATCGTGGTCGAGGACCGGTCCAACAGCGTGCTCGGCAAAGAGGGCGTCGTCGGCCGCATGGTCGACCTGGTCAAGTTCGAGAACGGCTTCGACAAAGTGGGCCGCCAGCTGCTGGGCGATTGCGTGGTGGTCGACAATCTGGACCGCGCGGTCGAGCTGCACTCGAGCGGCAGCGACGAAACCCTCGTGACCGTCGACGGCGACATCGTCGACTCCCGCGGCGTGGTCAGCGGCGGCTCTCAGGAAGCCCAGGGCGCCGGCGTGCTGGCGCAAAAACGCGAGATTCGCGAGCTGGAAGAGATCACCGGCAGCCTGGCCAGCGACCTGGCCGATGCCACCGCCCGGGTCGTCGGTGCCAAGACCGAGCTGGCGCGCGTCACCAAGACCATCGACAGCCTGCGCGCCGAAGCGCGCGACGGCGACATCGCCATCATGGGCCACGAAAAGGACCTGCACGGCTATCGCGTCGAGGCGGACCGGTTGCGCAACCAGCTGTCGCGGCTCAATGCCGAGCAGCTCGAGCTCGAGGCGCGCCTCGAGCAAGTGTCAGCCGGTGAAACCCAGCTGGCCGAAGCGCGCGAGCGGGCCAGGGGGGCGATCGAACGCTACGAGGCCGAGCTGGCGGAGTTGCTCGAGCGCGTGGCCGCCGGCCGCGACAAAGTCGAAGAGCTGGCACGGGCGGCGACCGAGGCCAAGGTGCGCGTGGCCCAGTTGGGTGAAAAACGCGCGTCTCTCGAGGCCGCGGTACTGCAGCTCGAGCTCAACAGTCGCGAGCTCAACGACCGCATCACCAAGCTGTCCACCAGCATCGCCGACGACAGCGAGCGCAGCGAGAGCTTGCGCGGCGACACCGAAGAGCTGCAAAAGACACTGGTCGAGCTGCGCCAACAGCACGCCGAGCGGGCCAAGGAGCTGGACGAGGGCCGCAGGCTGTACGAGATCCGCGTCGCCGGCCTGCAGGTGGCCGAGATGGCCGTGCGTGAGCTCCGCGCCAAGGCCGAAGAGCTCGGCGGCAAGGTCAACGCCCTGGACATCCAGCTGCACGACCTGCGCTCGCAGACCAACATGCTCGAAGAGCAAATCGCCGAGCGCTACAACGTGCGTCTGCGCCGAGTCGTGGGCGAGTACCACTTGCGGCCCCAGGTCGGCGAGGAAGAAGAAGCGCGCCTGGACAAGCTGCGCAAGCTCATCCACCGCATGGGCGCGGACATCAACCTCACCGCCATCGAGGAATTCAAGAGCGTGTCCGAGCGCCACGAGTTCCTCAGCACGCAGCAAGTCGACCTGGAAAACGCGGTCGATCAGCTGCGCAAGGCCATCGACAAGATCAACCGCACGTCGCGCAAGAAGTTCCGCGACACGTTCCACGCCATCAACGAGCAATTCAAGGACCTGTACCCGCGGCTGTTCCGCGGCGGCAAAGCGTCGCTCAAGCTCACCCCGCCGGCCAACTCGACGAGCCAGGACATCCTCGAGTTCGGTGTGGACATCATGGCGCAACCGCCGGGCAAGAAGAACAGCACCGTCGAGCAGCTCAGCGGCGGCGAAAAGGCGCTCACCGCGGTGGCGCTCATCTTCGCCATCTTCCTCATCAAGCCGTCACCGTTCTGCGTGCTCGACGAGGTCGATGCCCCGCTCGACGACGCCAACGTCGATCG
>Ga0114931_10006047_pt1 | contig 14938 bp, 12 predicted proteins | sample 2SBtaG_FD_89579 | JGI IMG/M metagenome (GOLD analysis project Ga0114931, IMG submission 89579) | Deep subsurface microbial communities from Kolumbo volcano to uncover new lineages of life (NeLLi) - 2SBTROV14_V59a metaG | ecosystem: Environmental > Aquatic > Marine > Volcanic | place: Kolumbo...
ACCCACCTCGGCAACCGATTCCGCCTGTATACAGTTGACGACCGCTACAACCAAGTCAGAGAAAGACGTCCGGGAGGGGGCTTTCGGGGTGGCGACCCCTCCCGGACAATTCAACCATACAGATGGAAACCTATCGCAATGATTGATTCCTCCTGTATGAGGTTGACAACCAGTAAACCCGACATGAACGTTAATTCACATAATTGACGGCTACAGAAGCTCAGAAGCAAACTGTAATGGAGCAACGCTTACACGCTCAACGACCTTGTTCGATTGAACTGGCGCTATGTCCATCGAACTCGTCTGCTGGAGTTGTCCTATCAACTGCCTTGCAAAATCGGCCAAAGAAACAGCTCGAATAGTATAGACGACTTCCAATTCACGTGAGGATAAATCAAAAGAATAGCCGTCATACCCTTCGGCCACCGCCATCTGGGGAGATCGAAGCAACCTGCGACGAAAACGCCGATTCACTACTGCTGCGGATAGCAGCCGATTCAAATCATCGCTGCAATTGAAGTCGTCCGTCATTGTTTGGTTGCTGCCCACTGCTTCTGGCAGATCATGCTGCGATATGTGCCATGGTAACGGTGCAAACTTCATCATTTTTACCTCACTGATAGGACCTAAAACGGCTGGTTTCTACTCGCGAAATGGCTAGTCTTCAGTCACCTCTAGAACCGCCTGCCTGCCAAAAAAACCAGATGACGCCAATCGCTATCAGACCATCCCCCAAGCTAAAGGCCACGCGGTGGGGGAACCAAGTAGGAAAAACAAATCGATCGGATAGTAACACTGCCCTGGTTTCGTTTTCAGGCAACAAAATATCTTTTGAACCGCCGATGCGATGTCCCTCTTCTAACTCTCCGATGGGGGTGTCGGGAGCCAGTTTGAGTACGGTTTGGGGGCTTATCGGCATCAACCCGCCGTTCAGGGTGATAACGGTAAAATTGAGAAACAACCCCACCCCAAGCAACCAGAACCCCGCCTGCCTCCAGTTCAGCCCGACGAAAATCAGGAGAAGCGTCTGGGAAAAAACCAGAGCAATTGCTGCTTCCTCTCGACTGGCGGTTCGTCGCACGCCTGGCAGGAAAAAGACAATAAACTGGGGAACAATCGCCACAAGGATTAACCATTCGCCCCGCATAGGTGGAATGGAAAAATGGGTTCCCGCAAATCGAGAACGTAATATGCCAGTGATCACGCCGATCACAACTGCATATAGTAAAATCACATTAACCCTGACGATTCCGTAGTCTACCGCCTAACTAGTTGCCACCTTTAGAAATCGCTGACGCCGAACGGCGCTCCTGCGCCCAGGACCAACAGCGTCAACACGCCAGTAGCGATGGCGATGCGGATATGCTTTTCATTGATGCGCCCGATTTTGATGCTCAAACCAAACAGTTGCCGTTTCATTTTTTTCTCCCCCGAAAAAAGACTATCGCCATTGCTATGACTATCACATACTGATTCACATACTGATTCATGCGCCCTAACGCTGAATTGTCATTATCATTGCACGGGGGGGGGAGCAAAGGGGGCATCAAAACAGGCTCATAACAACAAACATCTTTGAATTTCGTCTTTTTTTCCGTATCTCCTCAATATTTCGGGGTAGGGGCGCGGTCTTGCACCTTCCCGCCGGGGCGACCGCAAGGGCATGATCCTAACATATTGAGCAGATACGAAAAACAAAAAAATTCTGCGGCTCTCTGCACAATCTCTTGCGGTTCTTTGTGTCCCCGGTTTTTTGAAGTGTTATGTTTTTCCGTATTCACAAAAAAAATGCGACCAACTCTAAGCTGGTCGCATTGAATCAAACTGCGCTAACGAATATATTGCTAATGACGTTTTCATCATCCCATCAGGCGGCTGAAAAGCTCCTCAGTCAGCGGTGAAGGCTGAACGTCGATTTCCTTCTGCAATGTTTCTTTGCACTGACTAAACTGGCGTACAATCTCGACTCGATTGCCCATGGCGGCGTGGGTGCGCATGGCCAATCGATGAGCTTCTTCCCAGCACACATCGTGGGCCAGCATAACCCGACAGTCGTCGAGGACTTGCGGGTAGTCGCCCTGCCCAAAGTGAATCTCGCCCAGCGACAACAAGGCGTCCCGGTAGGCCCGATCTAATTTTTCACGTTCAATTCTAGCCCAATCATCTTCGATCTCGGGACAATAGGGGCCATGATATAGGTGAACAGCGCGTTCCATTGCTAATATCTTGCCGGCATCATCGTCGACCAGCCGGGCCTGCGCCACGTTGTCCAAAAACGATTCGACGTCATACTCGTAGTCGAGCATCCAATTAAAGCGATAAATTCCATCTTCGTAGACAACGATATCCGGCCCCAGCGCGCTGCGCAGACGATAGATCGCATTTTTGAAGCGGGTCTTCAATTTCCCCGGCGAAGCGTCCGGCCAGAAGATAGCGCCGACCTCCTCCCTGCTCAACCCGTTGGGATGGGCGACCAAACAGTAGAGGATGTCTCGGGAGACCAGCGTTTTCCAATCGCTGTTGCTGACTGACTGACCATGAAAGATAGTTTCCGTCCGTCCTAGCGCGCGAATGTGCAATGGCGGGTCGACATCCACAAAATCAGCCAAGCCCTGCGGACTGACATGGCGCACCTGGCGACGTTGGGCCATTTGCTGCAGACGCCAGCGCTCAACCAACGTAAAAAACTGCGCAAAGGATTTTTTGCTTCGTTCCGGGGGGGGGATCGATTTCAACTGATCGATGATGGGCTTGGCGGCGATGACGACCGGGGAACTGCTTTCCATCGTCGACAGCTGCGCCAGTGCGGCGCTGAATTCATTCTGGGCATGGGTGGTGGCGCCCGTTGCCTGGTGGGCGGCCGCCAACCATAGCCGGGTGATCATCGCTTCTACGAGGTAATCGCCAGCTTCGAATTGCCTGAACGCATCTCGCAGCGTTTCTACGGCTTTCGAAGCTTGGCCGATGAGTAAGTAATAGCGCCCCATGGTTGACTGATAAAGGCTCAATTCGAAATCGGAGCGATTGGCGAGCACGCGCGTGCTCGCCCTATCCAAAAACTGAAACGAATGGGCAGGCTCAGATGCAAGACAGGTTAGCCAGCTACGTTGCAGATCCGCATACAGGAGCAGAAATTCAGCATCCAATTCAGTGGCAATCGCATAGCATATATCATAGGCCTTACGCGCTCCGATCCAATAGCCCAGATCGGCCAACAGATCGCCGATGCTGGCGTAGGTCAGGGCCTCGACCCGCTGATGGCCGGTGTATTGGGCGTGGGTCAATGCTGCGGAGAAGGTTTCCAACGCGCGGACGAGTTCGCCGCGACGGTGAAAGAGCACGCCAATGTTGTTCATGGTAAGGGCGAGCCGTTGCAAATGTCCCCATTGACGCCAAGTCACCGCGGCCAATTCAAAGTTGGTCTGGGCGCGCGCCAGATCCCCGCTACTGCCGTGGACGGCGGCGATGTCCATGCGGATTGTGGCCACGCCTAACTTATCGTCATTCTCATTGTAGAGGACCAGGGCCTTCTCCAATGCCTCCAACGCTTCGTCCAGGCGTCCTTGCCGATAATAGCATAGGCCGATATTTTTCTGAGAAAGGGCGGAGATTTCCGTCCATTCGGGGTCATCTTCTCCCTGGACCAATGTCATGGAGAGCACTTGCCGACTCTCTGCAATGGCATCCTCGTATCGTCCAAGTAACCGAAAAACGATGGCTCGCCAACCCAACGCTCGCCTGTAAGCCAACGTCGCCTCGTCTTCTACATTATCAATAGCCTGATTCAGCAGTGTCAGACCATTGGTGACCTGACCGATCTGAACCAGCGCCACACCCCGCACCGCCAGCAACTCACTATGCTGACGCAAGGTGGTCACAGGAAGCGCTTCCGTCCACCGTTCGACGAGTTGGGCGCGGCCCGCCTTGATCAACTGCGCCCCCGCGATCATGATCAGATCAGCGGTCGCCGCCTCATCCTGCAACCGTTGGTAGAGGTGGTAGGCGCGTTCCCACTGGCCCCGCTCGATGCGCCAGGCGGCCAGGCGACGTAAAATCGTTTCTTCGTCCTCTGGATACTCCTGATGAAGCCTGTAGAGAAGAAATTCCTGAAAGAGACGATGAAACCGGACCCATTCGCCGTCTTCGCCTACGGCAAGGACGAACAGTCCCTTGGAGAATACTTCATCCACCAGGCCGATCCACGTTTTGTCCGCGGGGAGCCATTCATCCCCAAAGATCGCTGCGCACATCGCGGCGTCGAACTCCTCCAACGCAGCGGTGCGCAACAGAAAACGACGCATATCCTCTGGCTGTTGATCCAGCACTTGTTGAGCCAGATAATCATAGAGAGCAACGCCCGCGCCCCGCGTCATACGGTGGTGCGGACGTTTCTTGCCGTCAGGACCGTGGGCTGTAAGCAGCAGTCCTGTGATCCACCCCTCGGTGGCTTCCACCAGCGCTGTCGCCTCTGCCAGGGAAACAACCTGGCCAAAGCGACGCTGAACCAGGTCTTGAACTTCTTCAGCGGTGAAAGCGAGATCCTCATAGTCGATGCCCGATACCTGAGAGCGGGCGACGAAAAGAGCCAGGTTAGGCAAGGCCAGGAGTTTGCGCGAGGCTAAGACGATGTGGCAGTTGGGACCGACATTCTGAATAAACCGGCTGAGAAAATGGTCGATGTCCACTACACCGTCGACCAGGTGGTAATCATCGACGATCAGAACAAAATTCTCCTCGACCGTGTCGTAGAGTTCATTGACAACCGTCGTCAACAGTTGATCCAGCGATGCCTGACCCGATGCGTAAGCCTGAAGCATCACCGTGGACTGGGTCCCAAAGCCAGGAAAAGGCTGGGCGATAGCCGCGATCCAACCAGCGATGAAACGATAGGGATCTTTGTCCAGGATGTCGATCGTAAACCAGCAGACGGTCTCTGACAGACCGGAGGCCCAATCGACTAATAGCGATGTCTTCCCGTACCCGGCCGGAGCTACGATCAACGCCAGACGGTGAGTGAACAATTGATCCAATACCTCCATTAGCCGCGGCCGGCGCAGCAGGTTAGCCGGCCGGCGGGGAGGCAAGACTTTGGTTTTGATCACCGGAAGTTGCGTTTTTCCTGATTTCATAGCGGATAATCGAACTGGGTATGCATCCTCTCAATACTTTAGGCTAAAGACTTTAGGGTAAAAAACTAAGTTCTTGCACCATTGATGTAAAAGCCCCACACGCCCGAAAAAATTTAGTCTTCCTTCGGGTTGTTGATGAAGAGGTCTGGGCGATACAATTTAAGGACGTTAATACTTAATATAGAGGGCGCTCTATATGCAGGCAGCGGGGGGCGCTGGCGCTTCACAGAAGCAGGGGGCGGAGTCTCATCCACGCCCTCTGGCGGCCATTGCCAAAGGGAAATGCACAATCAGCGGAGTATCGGCGACGAAAGGGGTGCATCTGCCCAATGTTCAGATAGATCTTATATCCGAGAAACAAAGTGCTGGGAGCAATTATACATAGTAATAATACTATACTATATCATAATGGCAAACTAGATTACAGACGATGTCCATTTTCCCCCATTTTAAGCTAAAAACGCGGCTGCATATGAGAGATCATCCAAACAAACGCAGGCCGATTTATTCATTGATGACGACAAACGGAAAAAATAGATATGGCGAAATACAACAAACGATGACACGACAGGCGATAAAGCAGCAAATATCCATCCAGATAGACGCTGTCGTTCGTCACAGGCTGAGCCTTAACCACGATTTACACCGAATCCGTCACCCGATGCCAGGCGTTTGCTATGAACCGGTCGCCCAATCCACGGAATCTCCCGGATCGACGCGCCGGGAACGCTCGGCAACCTTCAGATGCCGTGCGCTGGGAGGGCCGGTAAAAAAAACGGCGTTGTACCTTTGGCACGCTTTGACGAAATGAGCCGCGGAGAAATGCCCTGCCGTCCAAAAACGAACGGGCGGCTCACCGTCGAAGAGACAGGCGACCATTTCCGATGTAGTCATGCCCAGCGCGTCCAACTTAGCGACTTCGTTGGCCAGCCGCTTCAGATAGCCGATCTTTTCATGCAATTCAGGCTGGGGGGTGCGTCGCACGTGGCCGCTGCCGGGGAAGAGTCGCTCCGGCCGCAGATCGGACAACATACGCAGGCTGCCAAGCGTGTTAAAAAGATCGAATTCTGGCGAGCATGCCTGATCCCGCCCACCAACGAAGGCGTCGCCGGAGAAGAGCCAACGCCGGGTCGGCTCGAAAAAACTGACGTGGTCCGAGCTGTGGCCCGGCGTCTCCACCGCTCGCAGCAGATAGTCGGGCGTCCCCACCCGATTGTCGATCTCACCCAACAACCTGACGCCATCCAGGGGACGGGGCTTCCCCCAGAGAAAACGGCGATAGCGCTGCATGGCCAGTCTGTCCGGATCTTCGATCAGCGCGCGCGTGCGTCGGGAAGCGTAGATAGGCGCGGACGGGAAGCGCCGTCGCAGCGCGGCCAGACCGCCGATGTGGTCTTCGTGGCCGTGGGTGACCACAATCTGGCGCAACGCCTGGCCGTCCAAGGAGTTCATCACCGCGCCTACAAGCTCATGCGCCGTGCGGGGAGGACCAGCGTCGATCAGCAGCCCGTCCACCAGGTAGGCGGCGGTCCAATAGATAGGACGCCCCAAAAGTGTGCGCGCCATGCGAAAGACGGTCACAGGACCGTATTGCTCGACATGAATCATGGATCGTCTCCTTCCAGCGTCGCCGCCACGCCGGCCTGCAACCGCGTCAGTACATGCGCAGGAATTTTTGCCATGCGCCCCTCCAGGTCTACGCAAATGTGATCGCTGCTGCCGGTGGCCAGTAACTCATCCTCGCCGTTGCGCACTTCGTAGGTGAAGCTCACCTGGCGGCTGCGCAGCTTTGACACCCGGGTGATGACCCGCACCACATCGCCAAAACGAGCCGGCGCCCGATACTGGACCTGGAGGCCGATGACCGAGAAATGGTTGCCGCCCGCGGCCACCTCCACATAGGGCATGCCCACCGCATCCATCCACGCCACCCGTCCGGCCTCGAACCAGACGATGTAATTGCTGTGATGCACGATCCCCATCGCGTCCGTCTCAGCGAAGCGCACCACCACATCCAATGGCGCACCGCCGTCTTCGAGCTTGGTCATGATTGTCTTTTCCTGAAAATACTGATGCGAGGCGTGAGGTCGCCGCCCCATCACCTTGTCATCTGGTCATCCGGTCATCCTGTCACGTTTTACGCCTCACAGATGTATCGAATGCCCCTCGACGCCGTGAGCCGCCTCCATGATCACCTCGCTCAGGGTCGGGTGGGCGTGGACGTTGCGCGCGATCTCGGCCGGGGTGATCTCCATGAACTGGGCCAGGGAAATTTCCGGCAGCAGTTCGGTGACGTCGGGGCCGACCATGTGCGCGCCCAGAATTTCGCCATACTTGGCGTCGGCGATGATCTTGATGAAACCGGTGCGCTCATTGAGGGCCTGGGCCTTGCCGTTGGGCATGAAGGGGAATTTGCCCACCTTGATCTCATGCCCGGCCTCTTTCGCCTGGGCTTCGGTCATGCCCATGCTGGCCACTTGAGGATGGCAGTAGGTGCAGCGGGGCATGAACTTGTAACGCTCATCTGGGATGGGAACCGTCTCCGCACCGGCGATGGTCTCCGCAGCGACGATGCCCATGGCGCTGGCCACGTGGGCCAATGCCAGCTTGCCCGTGCAGTCGCCAATAGCGTAGATGTGGGAAACATTGGTGTGCATAACCTCATCGATGCCAATGTGCCCACGCCGGTCCGTCTCCACGCCCGCTGCCTTCAGGTTGACCTTGTCTGTGTTCGGACGGATGCCGACCGCCATCAGCACCTTGTCCGCCTCCAGCGTCTCCACCGCGTCGGTCTTCAGGTTCTTGACCGTCACAACGACGCCGCTATCACCGATCTCCACCCCTTCTGTGCGCGTGCTGGTCAGCATCTTGATCTTGTTGCGCTTGAAGACCTTGGCGACCTCGGTAGCGACCTCCGGATCCTCCAGAGGCAACACCTGGTCCAGCATTTCGACGATGGTGACATCCACGCCATAGGTGCTGTAAACGTAGCTGAATTCCATGCCGATGGCCCCCGACCCGACCACGATCATGCTCTCCGGCAGCGGATCCAGGAGCAACGCGTCCCGGTACTCGATGATGCGATCATGATCGATCTCCAGGCCGGGCAGACCCCGAGCCCGCGCGCCTACAGCCACGATGAAGTTGGCGGCGCTGACCTCCCGGGCTACGGATCCCGCCATCTCCGCGGTCGGCTCCACGTGCAAAGTGTGGGCGTCCACGAACGTCCCGTGCCCGCCGATGACATCGATCTTGTTCTTCTTCATCAGGAAGCCCACGCCTTTGGTCTGGCGGCTCACCACCTGGCGGCTGCGCTTGACGGCTGCGCCAAAATCCACGCTCAGATTCTCGTAATTGATGCCAAAATCGCCGGCGTGGTGGAAGGTCTCCAGCACCTCGGCGTTGTGGATCAGCGCCTTGGTGGGGATGCAGCCCCAGTTGAGGCAGACGCCGCCCAGGTTTTCACGCTCCACGATAGCCGTTTTCAGTCCAAGCTGGGCGGCGCGGATGGCGGCCACGTAACCGCCCGGCCCGCTCCCGACCACCACCAGATCATAGGTATAGTTGTGTTTGTTCATGATCGCTCCTAAGGTTGATTGGATGGATCGTTCTTGATTCGTATAGGCGATGTCTAAAACAAGTGAAAGCATTCCGGGATTCGGCCATAAGACGCGCCGCAACGAAGATGGTCTGGCCGAATCCCGGGATGCTTTGGTTCATTTTTGACGCATCCATCTGTTTACTCTAGCGGCCACTGCTCCAATGTTGATTTCACGGTGGCCAGGAACCTATCAGCCCCGGCCCCATCCAGGATGCGATGGTCGAAGGTGAAACTCAGATAACACATAGGCCGGATGACGATGGCGTCGTCCGCGTTCGGCAGCAATGACGGGCTGCTGCTGCGCACCACCGGCCGCTTGACGATCGCGCCCAGACCCAGGATGCCCGCCTGGGGCTGGTTGATGATGGCCGCGCCGATCAGGCTGCCGCCGGAGCCGTGGTTGGTGAGGGTGAAAGTGCCGCCCTGCAATTCGTCCGGGCTGAGCTTGCCGGCGCGGGCGCGCACAGTCAGGTCGCTGACCACTCGCGCCAGTCCCTGCAAATTAAGCTCGTCCGCGTTGCGGATCACGGGCACGATCAGCCCTTTATCGATGGCCGCGGCCATACCCATGTGGATGCGTCGGGAGATCACGAGGCCTTCGTCGGTGAAGCGACTGTTGGCTTCCGGCACGGCCCGCAGGCCGGCGATGGTCGCTTGAATGAAATAGGGCATGAAAGTCAGTTTGACGCCATGTGCGGCCATGGCCTGTTTGTGCGCTTCTCGATGACGCACCACCGCAGTCATGTCCGCCTCCATGATGGTGGTGGCGTGGGGGCTGGTCCGACGGCTGCGCACCATGTGTTCGGCGATCCGGCGGCGCATGGTGGAGAGGGGATGCACCTCTTCGTCCACGCCCAGTCGGGCGGGGACAGGCGGTGCGGGCGGTGCGGACAGCGGAGGCGCGGGCGCTGGAGGTGGCGCAACTGGCCCTGACGGCGGAGCGGCGGGTGAGATCTCGCTGCGCGCTTTTATATAAGCCAGAATGTCCTTTTTGGTGACGCGCCCGCCTAACCCGCTACCCTGCACCTGGCGCAGGTCCACGTCATTCTCTGCCGCGATGCGGGCGACCACTGGGCTGACGAAAGTTCGCCCGCCCGGCGTCGGCTCCCCGGCGATTTTTTCAACCGCAGGCGCAGGTTCAGACGCAGGCTCCGACGCTTTAGCCGGCGCGACGTCTGTGGCGGCGGTATCGGTCACGGGTGCGTCGGTCGACGCTTTATCGGGGACGGATTCGCCGGGCGCACCGATGTAGGCCAGGACTGTCCCGGCTTCGACCGTCTCGCCTTCCTGCGCCAGCACGGCCAGGAGCACGCCCGTGGCTGGGGCAGGCACCTCAGTGTCGATCTTATCGGTGGCGATCTCCAACAGCGGCTCCAACCGCTCCACAGGATCGCCCAGCGCTTTCAGCCAGCGTTCGATGGTCCCCTCGACCACGCTTTCGCCCAACTGGGGCATCTTCACAATAGTCGCCATGATGTGTTTTCCTTGTTTTGACGAACGACCAACGACTAACGACGAACGACTAACGACGAACGACCAACGATGAACGACCAACGGCGAATGGCGAGTGGCGAGTGGCAAACAGTCAACGCTTGTCATCTTGTCACCCTGTCATCTTGTCACCCTGTCATCTTGTCATCTTGTCACCTTGCCATCCTCTCCGCCAACGCCGGCTCCGCCATCTCGGCGGTCATGTACAGATAGCGCTTGCCGGGGACGGTGGTGAAGCCGGCGTGCTCGCCCTCGGGCGTCATAGTAACGATATTCATGTACTGGCCGGGACCGGGGTCGAGACGAGCCAGATCGGTCAGCGCCTTCCGCCCGGCGTCGTGCAGGGAGAGGCCCTGACGGAGATAGAGGATCAGGCTACGTGCGGTGGCTGCGCGGATGGCCAGTTCGCCCATGCCGGTGCAGGCGACCGCGCCGTAACGATTGTCGCAGTAATTGCCGGCGCCGATCAGCGGGCTGTCCCCCACCCGCCCCGGATATTTCCAACCGATGCCGCTGGTGCTGACCGCAGAGGCCAGGGAGCTACGGCTGTCCAGCACTAGAAAGTTGACCGTGCCCAGCATGTCCAGGGGTTTGACGCCCATGGAGGCTCCCGGGGTCGCGTCTTCGATCCGGTCATGGAGATTGATGGGACCAGTCAGACGCGCGGCCAGATCGCGCAGGGGGGTGGGGGCGTCCGGGGAAAGCCCTCGCTCCTCGAAGCGAGCCAGCCAGCGTTGCATGGCCTCCTCGGTGTGCTGATCGGATCGGGACTGCCCCATTTCGGCTGCAAAGCGTTCAGCCCCGCGGCCGACCAGGAGCACGTGGGGTGACCGCTCCATGACCCGCCGCGCCAAGGTGATAGGGTTGCCGTAGCCGCGGACGGCAGCCACCGCGCCGGCCTGCAACGTGCGCCCGTCCATGATACTGGCGTCCAGTTCCACCTCGCCCAGCGCGTTGGGGATGCCGCCATAGCCCACGGTGTGTTCAGCCGGGTCGTCTTCCACGACCCGGCAGGCCAGTTCGGCGGCGTCCAACGCGCTGCCGCCGTTGATGAGCAGTTCCATTGCGACCCGCGCACCCCGGCGGCCGTTCTCGCTGGCGACGATGGTGGGGATCGCTGTTTGGCTGTTGTTCATCGGTTATTCTCCCACAAGCTGGGGGATAATATAGGCAAATGGGATGGCCAGGTTCAGTGCGAATAGCAACGCAAAAGGGACTGCCCAGGCCATCACCCGCAGCCAGCCCAAGATGCGCTTCACCCACGGGCGGCCGGCGACGCGTTGCAGCGGCGAAGGCAGCCATCCCATTGTAATCGGATCGGCCCCGGCCAGCAAGACCGGCTGCACCAGAAGCATGGCGGCGGTCAGCGCCAACAAAATCACAGGCCATTTTGCCATATCGCCGGTCAAATAGCCGGCCAACGCCAGAGAGACGGCCAACACGCCGACCAGGAAGCCGGTGATCAGCCCCTGGATGGGCTGCAAGACTTCCCGCCAGCCCAGGGCCGCCATGGCGCTGATGGGCAGCAGCCCCCAGAAGAAATAGCGTCCCTGATGCTGTACGAATTTTACGTTATACCAGAGATAGCTGGCAAACACAGCCAACAGGATTAGGCCGAACAGGACTTGAACGCCAACCTGATAGCGGTCCATGTCTGTGTCGGGTGGGCCGGAAATCAGGCGCACCGTGGCCCAGAGCAGCCCCAGAAAGATGACGCCGGAAAAAATGAGCAGTGCAGTATAGACCCGTTCATCCATGAAGACGCCCATCCAGCCGAAGACGCCCCAGAAGCTCTTGAAGGTGAAACTGAACGCCCGCTCGCCATAGGCCACCCAACCGAACTGGGCGATCCAGTCTGCAGTGCGCGGCTGGCCGACCACCACCTGATCATGCCATTGTAAGCCCATAAAATCCCAGGCGCCGTAATTGTGGATGTTGCGGATCCACATGGGCAGGGGCAAGAGCAGGGCCGGGATGATCACCCAGAAGACGCGCCTGACGGCCAGCCAGAAATGGACGCGATCCGGACGGATGGCGCGCGCCGTGTCGACGCGCGGTTGTAGCCAGATGATCAGCCCCACCACCATGATGGTGATGGGCAACATGGCGTAGGCGTAGATCTTGGTCAGCATGCCCAGGCCAATGAGCGCGCCCATGAGCAGCAGTTGACGACGTTGCCGACGCACAGAGACGGGGTGCAAATCGGCGTAGAACTGGTCATGCGCCCAGTGGAGGAGCGCAAGCAAGGCGGCCATCAACAGGAGTTCGGCCAGCACGTCATTGTTGAGGGCTGCGGTCACGGCTACGTGCATGGGCAGCATGGCGGCGAAGGCCATCGCGGTCACGCTGATCAGGGGCTTGGTGGGGAAGACCAGAGCCAGGCAGCGGTAGAGCAGGAGTAGAGTCACCGCGCCCAGGAAGACGTTGTAGAGACGCAATGTAAGCAAGTTGCCGTTGGTCAGGAGGTAGATGGGCGCGGCTGACAGATAGTAAAGCGGCGGCTGGTATGATTCATAGCGCAGGGGTGCAATGGAGAGATCATCCGGGAAACGAAAGCTGAGTAGCAGCCCCAGGCGCGTCTGATCGTAATCGCCCAGTTGCAGAACCGGGAGTGAGCCGGTGTGGACGATGTGGGCGATGTAGTTGTAGTGGGCTGGCTCGTCCGGGGCCTGCCAGGGCGGCGTCAGAATTACATAGAGAAAGGCGACGATCAGGTAGGCGACCAGGATCGCGCCCACCCAGCGCCAGGCATGCCTGACGTAGAGGTAGTCGAATCCGTGGCCGGCCAGGGTCACGCGCACATCGGCCAGACCAGGGTCAGCGGCATCCGGCGCGATCTCCCGGGTAGGGAAAGTTTGAGTCGTCATGAATTAGCTATCACTTACTCCGTCTGAGTCGCGGCCAGCCGCTCAGCCATCTTATCCGCATCCAGCTTTTCGAAAAGCGCGGCAGGCTTGCGCATGGCCTGGCCCGGGGGCAACACGCCGGGCGCCCAGCCGCCGGTTGCACCGCTGTGATCGTAGCGCAGGACCAGATGCGTCCCCCGGTCGTCCTCCACCTGCTGGGTGTATTGGCGGCCGAAGAGGGGCTGGCTGTAGCCCAGCATCTCGTGCACCTGCTGGCTGGCGTGGGGCAGGATCGGCCCCCACAGCAGCTTGAGCCAGTCGATGGCCTGCATGGCCGTGTAGACCACGGTGGCGGCTTCATCGGGATCGGTCTTGATCAGCGTCCAGGGCGCCCGTTCGTTGAGGTACTGATTGACTCGCTGGCTCAGGCGGCGGGTTTCAATCAGCGCTGCCTTGAGCTTGACCGCATCGTAGCGCGCGCCCACGCTCTCGAAGCCGGCCCGGACGTCGTCCAGCAGGGCCTGATCCACCTCGTTCAGCTCGCCGGGGGCGGGGATGGCGCCATCGAAGCGCTTATAGGCGAAGCCCAGCACCCGGTTGACCAGGTTGCCCCAGTTGGCCACCAGTTCGTTGTTGACCCGGTCTATGAAGTCCTGCCAGGTGAACTCCACATCGCTGGTTTCGGGCGCCAACGCGGTGAGCGTGTAGCGCCAGGCGTCGGCCTGGAACTCGGCCAACACGGTGTTGATGCCGATGACCCGGCCCCGGCTGGTGCTGAACTGCTCACCGCCCAGGTTCAGGTATTCATTGGCGGGCACGTCATAGGGCAGGTTGAGCTTGTCGCCGCCCTCGCCGTCATTGTAGCCGATCAACATGCCCGGCCAGATGATGGCGTGGAAGGGGATGTTGTCCTTGCCGATGAAGTAGTAGCCGGGCGCGTCAGGGTTGACGTTGGCGTCCCACCACTCGCGCCAGGCCTCCGGATCGCCGCCCTCGGCCGCGGTCAGTTTGGCCCACTCCTTGGCCGCGCTCAGGTAGCCGATGACCGCGTCGTACCAGACGTAGATGCGCTTGTCTTCGTAGCCTTCCAGCGGAATTTCGATCCCCCACTCGATGTCCCGGGTAATGGCTCGCCCCCGCAGTTCGTGGAGTTCCAACTGCCCCTTGGTGAAGTTGAGCACGTTGGGCCGCCAGTGCTCCTTGTCATGGCTGATCCATTCCAGCAGCGGGCCGTTCATTTTGCCCATGTCCAGGAAGAAGTGCTCGGTCTCCCGCACTTCCAGGTCGGTGGCGCCGGTCAGCTTGGAGCGAGGGTTGATCAGGTCCAGGGTGTCGTAGATGCGCCCGCAGTTGTCGCACTGGTCGCCGCGCGCGCCCTCATAGCCGCAGAAAGGGCAGGTTCCCTCCACATAGCGGTCGGCCAGAAAGCGCTTTGCCACCGGGTCGTAGAGCTGTTTCTGGATATCTTTATAAATATAGCCGTTCTCCAGATGGCGCAGAAACATCTCCTGGGTGACGTCCCAGTGGTTGCGGGTGTCGGTGTGGGTGAAGAGATCGAATGCGATCCCCATCTCCAGGCACGCGTCCACAAACATCTCATGATACTTGGTGAACACCTCTTCCGGCGTGGTCCCTTCGACCGCGGCCTTGAGGGTCACGGGCGTGCCGTGGGTGTCCGATCCGCTGACCATCAGCGGCTGATTTCCTTTCATGCGCTGGTAACGGGCGAAGATATCCGGCGGCAGATACGCGCCCGCCACCTGACCGATATGTTTCTCACCGTTGGCGTAGGGCCAGGCCACGCCCACCAAAATCTTTTTCGATCCGTCGCTCATAAGTCACCTATTATCTACAAAAAATTTCGGTTACTA
>Ga0114931_10006048_pt1 | contig 14933 bp, 12 predicted proteins | sample 2SBtaG_FD_89579 | JGI IMG/M metagenome (GOLD analysis project Ga0114931, IMG submission 89579) | Deep subsurface microbial communities from Kolumbo volcano to uncover new lineages of life (NeLLi) - 2SBTROV14_V59a metaG | ecosystem: Environmental > Aquatic > Marine > Volcanic | place: Kolumbo...
CCTGTGTGCGCGCATCATCTCTCAGCGCCTGGACCGCTCGCGACCGCTCTGGGAGCTGTGGGTGGCGGAGGGTCTGGAGGGCGGCCGTTTCGCGCTGATCCTGAAGACGCACCACGCCATGGCCGAGGGCCGCGGGGGCGACCTGCTCGAGGCCCTGCTCTCGCCGGACGCCACCACCAGCTCCGAGCCTGCGCCGCCCTTCCACCCGCGCCCGATGCCGAGCGCCGCCGAACTGGTGCGCGACGAGGTCATCCGCCAGGCGCGCCTGCCCCGCCAGGCCTTGGCGCGCGCCCGCAGCTTTGCCGGCCAGAGCGAGCACCTGGGCCGGGAGCTACTCGCCCGCATCCAGGCCGTGGCCCGCCTGCTGGGTTACTCAGTGCTTCAGGCCCGCGAGACCCCACTGAACGGCCCCACCGGTCCCCACCGCCGCTTCGACCACCTGGTGCTGCCGCTGGCCGACGCGCGGCGCGTGAGCCACGCCCTGGGCGGCAGCATCAACGACGTGGTGCTGGCCACCGTGGCCGGTGCCGTCGCCGACTACCTGCGAAAGCACTACACCAACCCCGCCACCCTCGAGTTCCGCGTGGCCGTGCCGGTGAGCCAGGAGGGCGGACACGTAGGCGAGTGGATCCTGGAGCTCCCCATCTGGGAGCCCGACCCCGCCCGACGTCTCGAGTTGATCCGAGAACGCACCGAGGAGCTGAACCGCCACAACCCCGCCCTCGGTGCCCGCACCCTTTACAGTATGGCACGCTGGACCAGCACGCAGCTGTTGGCCCGAGGCGCGCGGGCGCTGTCCGCCCGCGCGCCGGTGAACCTCTCCGTCACGAACGTCCCGGGCCCCCAGGTGCCCCTCTTTCTACACGGCGCCCGCTTGGTGGACTGTTTTGGCGAAACCCCGCTGCGCGAAGACGGCAGCTTGGGCGTGACCGTGATGAGCTACGACGGCAAGCTCTGCTGGGGCCTCAATGCCGACTACGATCGCGTCCCCGATCTGGTGGACTTCACCACCCTGCTGAAGAAGTCCTTCCTCCAGCTCGTGCGCGCGGCTGCTCACAAGGGCGCGAACCTGGCGCTGGTAGAGGCGGGGTAAGGCCGAATTGTAACGCGCTCCACGGCGTTGCAATGGACCTTGCAGCCCCGGCTTCCGCGCCGGCCGCCGCGGATCAGCTCGCGAGCTCCGGGTCGGGGCCGGGCGTGCCGCGCCTCAGGCGCCGCAACGCGTCGTGGGGCCCGAGGACGAGCATGACGTCGCCACGGCGGAAGGCGTATTCCGCCTCCGGCGCGCCGTTCAGAGCCGTCACACCCGCATCCGTGGACTGCTTGACCATGAGGATGCTCACACCGAATCTCCGGCGCACGTCCAGCTCCTGGATCGTCCTTCCGAGGAACGGCTCCGGAACGGGGATTTCGGCCACCACGGCGTTTCCCACCGCGAGCGACGACTCCCGCGGCTCGCCCCGGTTCAGGGTGGAAGCCATGCTGTGGGCCATGTCCCGCTTGAAGATCTCGGTGTTGTAGCGCGCGATGACGTCCTCCGGCCGGATCACGCCGAGCAACTGGCCGTTCTCGACCACTGGAACCTCGCCCCGGTGTGTACCGAGAAACTTCATCGCGTCCGCCAACGAATCGTCGGGCGCAACCGCCGGGAACCCGTTTGCGACCATGACGTCATCCGCGATCACCAGCCCCCCAAGGGATGCCGCGTCGGCCATGACGGGCCGGATCTCGTCGGCGGTGACCAGACCGCGCAGGCGGCCGACCTCGTCGGTAACGAACACGGTGTCGCCGGGGTGGTCGAGCAGCTTGGAGACGAGCACAGCGAGGTCGTCATCCGGGGATACACATGCGAGTTCCGACCGCATCTGCTCCCGCACCAAAACGTGCTGGAGCACGTTTAGCGCCCTTCCCCTGCTGATGTCGATTCCCCGCCGCTGGAGCTTGAGGGTGTAGATGGAGGCATCCTGAAGCCGCGTGGCCAGCAACGTGGCAAGGATGCAGCTGATCATGAGTGGGAGCATGATCTTGTAGTCGTTCATCAGCTCGAAGATGATCAGGATGGACGTGATGGGGGCTTGCGTTGCCGCGCCGACGACCGCGCCCATGCCCACCAACGCATAGGCACCAGGCCCGCCCGTGCTGAGCGGCCAGATCGTGTTCATGACCGTTCCCACGGCGCCGCCCAGCATGGCGCCGATAAAGAGTGAGGGCGCGAAAATCCCTCCCGAACCTCCCGAGCCGATCGTGACCGACACTGCGAGGATCTTGACCACCACGAGGAGGAGCATGAAGCTCCAGATCAGTCTGCCCGTCAGCGCCTGGTTGATTGCCTCGTAGCCCACGCCGAAGATTTGCGGCGCCCAGATTCCGATGGTGCCGATCATCGCCCCACCGACCAATCCCTTGATCGGCGGATAGATGTGGATCTTGTCGAACAGGTCCTCGACGCCGTACAGCGTTCGAACAAACGCGATCGCCACAAACCCGGCCAGGATCCCCAGCGCCGCGTAGGCGAACAGCTCGTTGGCGTCAACCAGGCTGTAGGGTGGGACCTGGAAGGCCGGAAAGTCACCCAGGAAGCGCTGGCTTACGACCGTTGCGGCGACCGACGAGACCACGATCGGCGAGAACTGGGAGACGCCGAAGTCACCGAGGATGATCTCCACCGCGAACAACGCGCCCGCGACCGGAGCGTTGAATGTCGCCGCGATGCCGGCCGCAGCTCCGCAACCCACCAGTGTCCTGAGCCGCTGCTCGTCGATCTTGAGCCATTGTCCGATCGTCGAGCCCAACGCCGACCCGATTTGCACGATCGGGCCTTCGCGCCCCACCGATCCGCCCGACGCGATGCAGATGCCCGATGCAAACAGCTTTGCCGCCACGACCCGTGGTCGGATTCGGCCGCTCCTGAGCGCCACCGCCTCGATGACCTCGGGTACGCCATGTCCCTTGGCTTCCGCGGCGAAGAGGTGAATGATGAATCCTACGATGAGCCCGCCCAGACTTGGGACCAGGATCTTCCACCAGACGGGAAGGCTGTACAGGTAGTCGATCGTGTACTCGCCCTGACGCCAGTAGACGTTGTTCAGGATCCGAATGAGCAGGCGGAAGCCCACCGCGCCGAAGCCGCCCAGAAGACCGATCGCGACGGACACCAACACCATGTAGATGTGCTCGGTCCGGCGCAGGTTGTCGTGAAGCTGTCTGAGGCGCTTCGTCATAACCCTGATCACGGCGTTCTACTGTAGTCCGAAATCAGGCGGCGCTCACGTTGCCCAGCTCCTTGGCCCGGCGGAGGAGATGGAGACGGAAGCTGCTCGACCGGCGACTCGGAGTGTCGCCTCTCCCTTCGAGGCCGAACGGTACATCCCATTGTTCATACTGCTGCAACGGAAACGTGGATTTTGATTGGAGCCGGCCACATCGGTATCTGCGCATCACATGCGGATCGCGACGCTCAAGGAGAGGAAACGAGTGGGCACGCAGCCCGCAGACTGCCCACATCCCCTCCAAGGTAGGCGGTCACAGAACCGATACCGGTCTTCCAGTCCCCCTCCGGTCTCACCGTTCCGGTCACCGAGCCCGGCCCGGAGCGCCTGCTCCGCCGGCTCATCCAGGCGTCGCCCGAGCCCATCCGCTTCGCCGAGCTCGAGGCTGCCGATGCGGACGCGGGGACGGACGGCGCAGAAGTCTCGCGCTCCCTGGTCTCGCTTCTGAGCCGAGGCCTCGCAGAGCCCATGCTTCCGCTCAGCTGCTAGCCACTCCTGACGCCGTCCAAATGGGGCTGCCTCTGTCGGTCGGCCCCTGGCGGGCGATCACAACTCCGTCTCGTGGGGGTCTCAACGTGAACCCGATCCCGCAGGACCGGCAGTATCAGAGGCTCTGGGCTGATTCTTCGGGAAGTTGAAGATGGGGAACATGGGCAGGAAGCCGTTCTCGGCCAGGTTCAGGAAGCCGAACTGGAACCCGGTGAGCCTCTTCGTGACGTTGAGGAATCCGAGCTGGACTGTGGATTGCTTGGAGACGTTCACCCCGCCGAGATCGACCATGGTGTACCCGTCGGCCATGTTCACGATGCCGATGTTGACCCCGCTCTCCAGGGTGTTGACGCGGTTGATGAGAGCCGAATTTACGCCCGTGTCGATGCCCGTATGGACATTGATGAGGCTGTTGGACATCCCCGACATGTCTCCGTCGAGCCTGCTCATTCCGAACACATCGCTGAAGCCCGACAGGCTCGAGGTTTCGCTGAGCGAAAGAAATCCCAGATCGACACCGCGTACACTTCGGTTCTTCCCGTGAAGTACCGAAATTCGCAGCCCGCTCACATTCGGGTCATCAGGCGCTCGTAGATTCGGCGCGGAAAACTGGAAGGGCGTCTCGGCGAGAGCGACTTGCGAGACGAGGAGGAAGCAGCAGAGAAGGCAGCTCGTTCGCTTCATGATTTCTCCTGCGTGCATGGTTCGAGGCCGATCCCTGCCAGGGGTCGACAGTTGAAAAGATAGGGGGAACCGACCCATTCGTCCGCCCCGAGCGGCTTTGGGACGCACGAGCCGTAAAGTCGGCTCAGAAGACGAGAAGCTCCTTGATGGCGGCCGCATGGTCGGCACCATCGGCGAGGCCACACTCGAAGGCCGCGGGTCGCTTCGAATAGTCCATCAAATTGACTCCGAGCGAATCCAGGCGTTCGCTGCCGAGGATCGTGTGCACCCGGACCCCTGTCGCTGCGAGCGTCGACATATCTTCGACGAGCATCTCGGAGACACGCGGAATCGCGATCTTCGGGCCGATGAAGAGCGCTCCGTCTAGCTCGAGATCACTCACGATGCGCGTGTGGTACAGGGGGCCTCGAGAGCCATCCATGTAGTGCTCACCGTTGTGCGAGACTGCCGGGAAATAGCCAGGAATGGCGCAAGACGAAGCCACAGCGCGGGAGAGGGGCACGCCATCGGCCGCCGTCCAGAACCTGGGCTCCGCGGTCGAGCACGCCGTGGTGGTGGGCCGAAAGTCGACGTCCGGCCAATCGTCGGTCCCGACCGTCTTCTTGAACATGGCCACGAACTGCTCTTCGGAGAGCACGGTATCGGCGTTTCTCGCAAGTTCGGCTATCCGCGCGACGTTCTCGGGCGTACCGGCCGCTGGCGAGAGCATCAGCGCGATGATCTCCGCAAAGGCTCCCTTCTCGAGATCCGGCGGGGTCAGCTTCGGACGCGGGTTCCTGGCGTCGCGGTCCACCACAAGAGCATCATGAGGATTCTTGCCGAGCGCCATGTCGGCCCCCACGGATGAGCCCGCAGAGGTTCCCACGATGACGGTCGCCTTCGCGGGCTCAAACCCGATCGCATCGACCAGCCCGGCCAGCACGCCGTTCTCCCACGCGATCCCTACCGATCCACCGCCCCCTAGCAGGAGTCCAAGTCGCGCCATCAAGCTACTCCTCCAAAGCACGCGGCACTGCGCTTGCCTCGTAGCTGCACCGAGAATAGCCCCATCGGTCCTCCACGCCGGCACATCGCCATTCTTCTGAGCTCCGGCCTGGCGGGATCTGATAGCATCACCAGTTCCGAACTCCGAAGGCCGCTCAGAGAGTATGGAATTGTCCAAACGCCAGGCGCCGGACCTGAACTTTGCCACTGTCCTGGCATTGGCCCCAGGGATCATCGTCCCAGTCGCGCGTACGGGTCCCGGATCCAGTGGCCATGCGGCCTGACATGACGCATCGGCCGATCGCCGGCGAGAGCCCGCAGACTTGCGAGGTAGAGCTCCTTCTCTTCGACCTGGGTGGTGTCATCCTCGATTTTGTCGGGCTGAGCGAGGTCGGAGCCTTGCTCCCGGAGCCCTTGCTCGAAGAGGAGATCCGCACCCGTTGGCTCGAGAGCCCGTGCATCCGGGCATTTGAGGTTGGAGGGATGTCACCGGAAGCGTTTGCCAAGCAGTTCGTCGCGGAGTGGAGGCTCCGGATCTCGCCCGGAGAGTTCCTTGCGCGCTTCGAGGAGTGGAACCGCGGTCTTCTCCCTGGTGCAGCCGAGCTTCTCGCCGAGCTCGTGCCGCACTACCGCCTGGCCGCGTTGAGCAACTCGAACGAGCTACATTGGCGCCTGCTCCAAGAAGACACGGGGATCGACGCATTTTTCGAGCTGGCGCTCTCCTCTCACGAGCTGGGCCGGGTCAAGCCCGACAGGCGGGCCTATGAGTCGGCGCTCGCAAGGCTCGGGGTCGCCCCCGAGGCGGTGGTATTCCTGGATGACAATCTCCCGAATGTGGAGGGTGCCACTAACGTCGGGATTCGCGCCTATCTCGCACGCGGCATCGAAGGCGCCCGAGCGGCGCTCCGGGAAGCCGGTGTCCTGCCGCTGGAGAGCCAGTCACAGAGCGAAGGATGATAGTCGTCCAGCAAAGCACCGAGACCCGCGCCTTCCCGCGCACAACGCGAGCTCGTGGGCGGCCCCTGCGTCCCGCTCAGCTGGTGGTCCGTCGGTCCTCACGAACGCGAGGCTATCGCGCCCTCTTTCATCAGGGAATGGACCCATTGCCCGTCATCGGAAGTCAGGCCTCCGTTGCTCGCCCTCGACATCACCACGCCAAGCGCGCGCACGGTCGAGAACCTCAGAGAGCCCGCACTCCGCGAGCGACCCCACCACCAGGTGTGCTTCGTTGAAGCGCTGACCTTGCATCACGGCGTTGGGCACCACCACGCAGAAGCAGCCCGCTTGGACAGCCGCGGTGGCCCCGTGGACCGAGTCTTCCAGCGCCACGGCTTGGCGACCGGAGATACCGAGCTCGGCCAAGGCATGCTGGTAGACCGCGGGGTGGGGCTTTACGTGGTCCACGTCGTCGCTGGTTGCTACGAAGTCGAAGCGCTCGAGCAGGCTCAGGCGTTCGAGGTGGCCCACGACCCAGTCGCGTGGCGAGGAAGAGGCGACGGCGAGGTGGAGGCCCTGGCGATGCGCGTCGGCAAGCCAGGCGTGGACGCCGGGGCGAACCTCCAGGGTGGCGATGATCTCGTCGCGGTGGCGCAGACGCTCGCGGCGCAGGGCGGGCTCGTCGAGGGGGTGGCCTACGCGGGCGCGCAGCTCGGCCAGGGCGTCGAAGCCGCCCACCCGGCCCACGCCCGCGCGCCAGGCCGGTAGCGGAAGCTCCTGGCCGTGGGCCTGGTAGGTGCGGCGCCAGGCTTCGTAGTGGGAGGCCTCGGTGTCGAGGATGAGGCCGTCGAAGTCGAAGATCAGGGCGTGCACGGGGCCCTCCGCCACTGGGTGCCCGCTCAGCGGCCGCGGTACCGCGGGTCGCGGCCTTCGCCACGAGCGGCTTTCAGCTCGGCGTAGTCGTCGGAGCCGAACACCAGGCTCTGGGCCATGGCCTCTTCCGCGAGGCTGTGCTGAACAGTGGGGTTGGCGATGCGTCGCAGGCTGCGCAGGAACATCTTCACGGTAAAAGCGGGCGTGGCGGCAATGGCGCGCGCCATCTCCAGGACGGTTTCGTCGAGCTCGGCGTCGGGAACCACACGGGAGACGATGCCGTGGCGCAGGGCCTCGTCGGCGTCCATGACGCGGCCGGTCAGGGCCAGGTCTGCGGCCAGGCCGTGGCCCGCCATCTGGAAGAGCCGGGCGGTGCCGCCGGAATCCGGCACCACGCCGTGCATCACCTCGGGCAGACGCATCTTTGCACTCTCTCCCGCAACGCGGATGTCGCAGAGCAGGGCGCGCTCAAACGAGCCGCCGATCACCCAGCCCTTGAGAGCCACCAGGCTGGGGCAGGGCAGGGAAAAGAGGCGTTGGGTGCCGGCGTGGCCGCGCTCGATGAAGTCGAGGTCGCTGATGTCCTCAGTGCGCACACCGAGCTGGCTGGTATCGCGACCAGAAGAAAAGGACGTGCCCTCGCCGCGCCATACCATGGCCCGCAGCCCCTCGTGGGAATGAAGCCGCTCCAGGATCTCGAAGAGGCGCCGATCCATGGCATCGTTGGCCGCGTTGTGCTTCTTCGGCCGGTCGTAGCTCACCACCGCGATCGGGCCCTCGAAATCGAGACGCACGCCGTCAGCATCCTCGCCCATCTTGTCTCCTCTCGAGGGAGCGGGGACGTTCTTTGCGAACTTGCGTTAGTGCGATCTGCGCAGTAGCTCCAACCTTGGAGCTAACGCAAGTTCGCAAAGAACGTCCCCGTCTCTTCCGTCTCTTCAGCGACCTTTGAAATTTGCGCGGCGGTTCTCCTGAAAGGCCTTCACGGCCTCCAGGTAGTCTTCGATGGTGGCGCCCTGCACCATGCGCTCGGCCTCGAGGGCCAGGACGGACTCGAGGCTCCCGGTGAGCGCGCGGTTGAGGGTGTCCTTCATGGAGCGGAGTGCTACGGGCGGGCCCGCGGCGAGCTCGCGCGCCCACTCGAAGGCTTCCTTTTCGAGGCAGGCGTCGGGAGCCAGGCGGTTGGCAAGGCCCAGGGCAAGGCACTCCGCGGCGTCCACCCGCCGGCCGCTGAAGAGGATCTCGCGCGCCCGGCTGGGGCCCACCAGATGGGTCAGGAACCAGCTGGCGCCATAGTCGCCGGAGAGACCCAGCTTGACGTAGGCCGTGGTGACAAAGGTGCTCTCCGCCATGATGCGCAGGTCGCAAGCCAGGGCCAGGGCGAAGCCGGCTCCCGCCGCCGCGCCGGGCAGTGCGGCGACCACGGGCTTTTCCAGCCGATGCAGGGCCGCCGGAATTTCGTGCTCCCAGCGCAGCTGGCGCTTGCGGTCCTCGGGCTGGGGCGGGATGCCGTCCTGGGCCATGCGCTTGGTATCGCCGCCGGCGCAGAAGGCGCCGCCCGCGCCAGTCAAGAGCACGCAGCCCACGGCCTTGTCCCGACCCAGCTCGGGGACGAGCCGGTGCAGCGCCCGCTTCATCGCCAACGTGAGGGCGTTGCGGGCCTCCGGGCGATTCAGGGTGAGCACCCCCACCCGGTCCTCCACCCGGCACAGCACCTCGGGAGTGCCGGTCTCGATTGTGCGGGTCTCCGCCTCGCTCACGCACGACCTCCGTGCCATCCCTAGGGGCTTTGAATTTGCGGGAGGGTATCATCCCCTCCTCTGATCCCACAGGAGAGGACAGGAGAGCTTCATGGGTCTTCCCGAGCCGCCCCCCGTTGGCGCCCACGCGCTGCCCGAAGGCACCTACCAGGACCAGGCGGTGATCGTCACGGGTGGCGGCACGGGCCTTGGCAAGGCCATCGCCCTGGAGTTTGCGCGCCTAGGCGCCCGCATCGCGATCCTCTCACGCAAGCAGCAGCACCGGGAAGCGGGAGTGGCGGCGGTGGAGGCTCTGGGCGCGAAGGCCATCGCGGTGGAATGCGACATCCGCCAGCCCCAAGGCGTCGCCCGGGCCTTCGACGCGGTGGAGCGCAAGCTGGGCCTGCCGCAGACCCTGGTCAACAACGCGGCCGGAAACTTCCCGGTGCCCGCCGAGGACCTCTCGCCGAACGGTTGGAAGGCGGTGACAGAGATCGTCCTGAACGGCACCTTCTACTGCTCGCGAGAGTTCGGGCGACGTCATATCGCTGCCGGTGAGCCGGGCTCCATCGTCAACATCGGCGCCTCCTACGCCTGGACCGGAGGCCCGGGCTTTGCGCACTCCTCCGCAGCGAAGGCCGCTGTGAAGAACCTGACCGAGACCCTCGCCGTGGAGTGGGGGCCCTACGGAATCCGTGTGAATGGCCTGGTACCCGGACTCTTCCCCCACGCAGACGAGACGGCGGACATTCAGGGCGTGCCCGGCCGCGGCGACCGCGCGAGCGAAGAGGCGAGCTGCCCTGCCGGCCGCACCGGCCGTCTGCGTGAGCTGGGCTGGGCCGCCACCTACCTGGCCTCGCCCTACGCGGCCTTCATCACCGGCCATCACCTGGTGGTGGACGGCGCCAACTGGCAGCGCCGCGCCATGCGCCAGCCGGATTTCGTACCGATCCGCGAGCAGCTGGGCAAGGGCCCCTTCGAGGTGAAATGAGCGAGCGACCTTCACGCATTCGCCTGGAGCAGGAGGGGAAGATCGCCACGATCGTCCTCGACCACCCCGAGAAGCTGAATGCCTGGAGCTGGGAGAGCGCCCGACAGATCACGGCGCATTGCGAGGCGCTGCGCTTCGACGACACGGTGCGCGTGGTAATCGTGCGCGCCGAAGGCCGCGCCTTCTGTGCCGGCGTGGACCTGGGCATGCCCGAAGACCGCATCACCGGCCGCTCGCCGGCGGAGAAGGTACGCAACTACTACGAGAAGTTCCGCTGGGTGCACGAGCGCTTCCAGCTGCTCGCAAACCTGCCCCAGCCCGTGCTGATGGCCATCCAAGGCTATTGTCTGGGTGCCGGCCTGGAGGTGGCGATGATGGGCGACATCCGCATCGCCGCCGAGGACGCAAAATTCGCCTTGCCCGAGCCAAAGGTCGGTGTCTCCATCGACGCGGGGGGCGACCTGCGCCTGGTCACCGAGATCGGCGCGGGCTGGACAAAGCTGTTGGCCTTCACGGGCCGCCGCATCGATGCGGAGACGGCCCTGCGCATCGGCATCGTCCAGGAGGTGGTCGCGAACGAGGTGCTCCAGGCCCACGTGCGCGGCTTGGCCGACGAGATCGCCGCGAACGCCCCCCTCGCGGTCCAGGCGATCAAGCGGACGGTGAACTTCCAGGCGGAGCGAGGCATAGCCGAGGCCCTACGCTTCGAGGCGGCCAGCGCCGCGCCGCTCTTCGTCTCTGAAGATATGACGAAGGGCTATGCCGCCATGGCGAAGAAGCGTGAGGCGGACTTCGAGGGCAAGTAGGCGGGCAGCGGGCGAAGTGGAGCTGAGTATCTCGATGGCGGCAGAACGCTCTACCGCCGCACCTCGAAGCCCGCAGCCTGCGCATCCCAGGTCTGCGGGGTCACGCCGCGCTCCCGGAGCTTGTACTTCTGCACGCGACCGGTAGGCGTGTAGGGCAGCGCGTCCACGAACTCGATGTAGCGAGGCACGAAGAAGTAGGGGGCGTTGTCGTTGACGAAACGCGCCAGCTCCTCGGCCGTGGCCTTGGTGCCCTCCGCCAGGACGATGCACACTTTCAGCTCCGCCTCCGCGGCGAGCTCCGCGCTGGTCACCCCGTGGGCCGCCACCTCGGCCACAGCGGGATGCGGCGAGAAGGCGGCCTCCACGTGGAAGCTGGAGATGTTGCGGCCCTTGTAGCGAATGAAGTCCTGCTTGCGGTCGTGGAAATAGTAGTCGCCCTCCTCGTCCTGCCGGGCCAGGTCGCCGCTGTGGTACCAGAGGTTGCGCCAGGCGGCGACGGTGGCCGTAGCGTTGTGCCAGTAGCCGTTGAAGATGGTGTAGGGCTCGAGGGGGCGGATACAGACCTCTCCGGGCACGCCGGTGGCCACCTCGCGGTCCTCGTCGTCCAGCAGCTTGACCTCGATGCCCGGCGCCACCTCGCCCAGGCAGTTGGGCTTCCACTCGCGGCCCGGTGTGCGTGCGATGAGGCTCATCACCTCGCTCTGCCCGTAGCCCTGGCTGATGGACTCGATGCCGAAGCGCTTCTTGAAGGGCTCCTCCACCGCGGCCGGCATGGGGATCATCGAGGCCGTGCGCACGGGGTTGTCCGCATCGTCGGGCCGCTCCGGCGCGTTCCACAGGAACATGTGCATGGCGCCCAGAGTGAAGACCATGGTGGCATGATAGTGGCGGCAACGCTCCCAGAAGTGGCTGGCCGAAAACGTCGGATCCATGGCACACGGGATGCCGCACACCAGTGCGCGAAACAGATTGGCGACCCAGGCCGCGGACTGGTACATGGGCAGGCAGTTGTAGATGACTTCGCCCTCGTGAACCGCGGCGTTCTCGGCGCCCGAGAGCGCTGCGCGGATCCAGACGTTATGGCTCTGCATCACACCCTTGGAGCGGCCGGTGGTGCCGGAGGTCCAGAGGATACAAGTGGTATCCCCGTAGTGGAGGCCTGCCTCGTCGGGCTCCAGGGCTGGAAGCTCGCGGAAGGACTCCAGCTGCTCCGTGGGGAGACCTACGCCTGCAGCCTCGCCTTCGCCCCGCACGACGATCTTCTCGAAGGGAAGTTCACCGGCCTCCAGGACGCGGGGCAGGAACTCCGCGTCGACTACCAGCAGCTTCGCGCGGCTGTCGGCGAGACTCTCCTGCAGCCAGCTGCCCTTGTAGTCCGGGTTGGTGGGCACCCAGATGGCGCCGAGCTTGTTCAGCCCGATGGCGCTCCAGAAATATTCGGGGCTGCTCTTCATCAGGCAGGCCACCGTGTCGCCCCGCTCCACGCCGAGCCGCGTAAAGCCCTCTGCCGCAGAGTTGGCCAGCTCGTTCACGCGCCCGTAGCTGTAGCGGGTGTCGTCCTCCAACAGGAAGTCGGCATCCGGGATCTGCTCGGCCTGGCGGCGCAGCACGCGCCCGAGCAGGCGCTCCTTGGGGTCTTCAAGCGGCAACAGATTCATCGGTTCCTCCTACGTTCGGCGGGGACGTTCTTTGCGAAGTTGCGATGTTGGGTCACGTAACCGTGACCCAACATCGCAACTTCGCAAAGAACGTCCCCGCTCCTAAGCTACGTCTGACGAGGATCGGGCACCAGCAGGAGGAGTAGGACAAGGGCAGCGCCTGCCGCAGCTGCGCCAAAGGCAAAGGGGGCCGCGGGCCCGAAGCCGGGCCAGGAGCCGACGCCCTGCCACAGCACGCCCGCCATGAGCGAAGCGGGCAGATCCACCAGCCCAAGGGACGCGTTGTAGGTGCCGTAGGCCGTGGCTCGCAGGGAAGGCGGCACGAGGTCTGCGATGAGGGCCTTGGCGGCACCGGCGGTGATCCCATAGTAGCCCCCGTAGAGGAGGAAGAGCACGGCGACATCTCCCCCGCCCCGAGCGCCAGCAAAGCCGGTGTACACCGCGATGTAGAGCAGCCACCCCACCGCCAGCATCCGCTTGCGTCCGAAGCGATCGGAGAGCCGGCCGGCCGGTGTGGCCACGAAGGCGTAGACGAGGTTGAAGCCCGCCAGGGCCCACAGGATGTCCACGATCTGGAGGCCGCGTTCCTGGGCGCGGAGCATCAGGAAGGCGTCGGAGGAATTTCCCAGGTCGAAGAGCAGGGAGACCAGCAGAAACGCTCCGAAGCCCCGTCCCAGGCCTCGCAGCCGCAGGCGAGCCGAAGGCCTGCGCCCCTCCCTGCGCACCTCCCGGGCGCCGATCGCCAGGATCGCCACGGCTGCGAAGGCCGGGACCAGGCTTACCCAGACCAGCGTGCGAAAGCTCCGAGCGCTGATCGGCTCGGCACGACTGCCGGCGAGGCCGAGCACGGCGGTCGCGAGCAGCAGGCCCAGCACGGCGCCGCCAGTGTCCGCGGCGCGATGCAGGCCGAACGCCAGACCGCGCGATCCCGCTGTACTGGAATCTGCCACCAGCGCATCGCGAGGCGCCGTACGCAGCCCCTTGCCCAGGCGGTCTCCCCAGCGCGCCGCAGCGATGCCCGGCCAGGAGTTGGCGAGGGCGAAGAAGGGCTTGGCCAACGACGAGATTCCATAGCCGCCACCGCCAGCCACTTGCGGTTGCCAAGGCGGTCGGAGAGCGTGCCAGACGCGAGCTGGAGCAGACTGGCGAGGGAGGCCGCCACCCCCTCGATCAGACCGATGACGGAGGTTCCTACCCCCAGCACCCCGGCGAGGAAGAGCGGCAGCACGTTCACCACCATCTCGCTGGAGACATCCGTCAGAAAGCTGGTCGCGCTGGCCACCCAGACATTGTGGTGCAGGGCGGGGACGCTCTTTGCGAACTTGCGTTGTTGGGTCACGTTTTCGTGACCCAACAACGCAAGTTCGCAAAGAGCGTCCCCACTCCTACCACTCCTAGAGGGAGGCCACGAGCTCGAGGCTCGGCCAGGCCAGCTTGGGAGGGAGACCGCCGCAGAGGGGCTGGAGGGCGAGGAAGCCGGCGCTCTTCATGTGGGCCGCGGCCTCTTCGCGGGTGAAGATGCGGTAGGAGCCCTGCTCGGCCCGCAGGGCTTCGACGCTCGCAGCCACGGATTGGGTGGCCGTCTGGCTGCCCGCCTGGGCAAACCACGAGGCGTACATCTGGGCGTCGTGCAGGAGGTAGGGGCCCAGCTCCTGCCAGGCGGTCTCGGGATCCTCGGCGACGAAGGCCGAGAGCACGCTCCCTGCCGGCGGGTTCACGAAGAGACCCGGCTTGTTGCCGGCCTCGGCGCACGCCTGCTCGTAGAGCTTCTGCAGCGCCGGGTCCCCGCCCTGGGTGATCATCCCCAAGCCGAAGCGCGCTGCCCGGCGCACGGCGGGGGGGCTGCCGCCTCCCAGCAGGAGCGTCGGGCCCCCGGGCGTGAGGGGGCGGGGCGTGACCCGTACGGGGCGACCCTCAAACTCGAAGGGTTCGCCGCTGAAGGCCTGTTGCAGCGCCGTGAGACACGTATCCATCCGTTGGCCCCGCCGGCGCATCTCGCGGCCGAAGCTGGCGTACTCCTCCGGCCGGTAGCCCACCGCGCAGACATAGGAAACCCGCCCTCCGGAGAGGATGTCCAGCACCGCCATCTGCTCGGCCAACTCGATCGGGTCGTGGAGCGGGAGGATCAGCGCAGCGACCTGGATCGGCAGGGAGTGCGTACGCGCGGCCATGGCCGTGGCCAGGGTGAGCGGCGCGGGAAGATAGCCGTCCGGCGAGCCGTGGTGCTCGGAGACCTGCACCGCCAGACAGCCGTTGCGCTCGCCCCACTCGGCCATCGAGAGAGCCGCTTCGTAGAGCTCGGCCGCAGACGCGGCGCCGTCGGGGGGAAGCCGCATGTCGAAGCGCATGGTGAACACGAAGAAGGCCCTCCCGGCCCTAGCCCGGACTATTCGCGAAACACCGGGAGTACAGTGATTCCAGCTGTTTTCGGTCCATGTCTGAGGTTGTAGCGCAGTGATGGCGGACTGCGCGGATTCCGTGGCTGCGTGGGAAGGGCGTAAGAA
>Ga0114931_10006049_pt1 | contig 14930 bp, 12 predicted proteins | sample 2SBtaG_FD_89579 | JGI IMG/M metagenome (GOLD analysis project Ga0114931, IMG submission 89579) | Deep subsurface microbial communities from Kolumbo volcano to uncover new lineages of life (NeLLi) - 2SBTROV14_V59a metaG | ecosystem: Environmental > Aquatic > Marine > Volcanic | place: Kolumbo...
ATCGGAGAGTATAATCGCCCGCTCGATAACGTTCTCAAGCTCCCTTACGTTGCCCTTCCATGGGTATTCGAGGAAGCGGGCGAGCGTGTTCTTGGATATCCCCTTGATGGCGCGGTTGAACTTGTCGTTGTACTTATCGATGAAGTGGTCTACAAGCATTGGAATGTCGTCTTTCCTCTCTCGTAGGGGCGGGAGGTGTATGGGAACGACGTTAAGGCGGTAGAATAGGTCGTCTCTAAAGGAGCCGTCTTTTATATCGAAGGCGAGGTCACGCGAGGTTGCCGCTACGATTCTCACATCCACGCTGCGCGAGTGTGTGTCCCCGAGTCTTCTTATCTCCTCTTCCTGGAGGAAGCGGAGGAGCTTAGGCTGCAGGCTCAAGGGGAGATTCCCTATCTCGTCCAGAAACAGGGTGCCGGTTTCGGCCTCTTCGATGAGCCCCTTCTTTGTTCCCGAAGCCCCGCTGAATGCGCCCTTGACGTAGCCGAAAAGCTCGCTCTCTATTAGGGTGGCGGGTATCGCGGAGCAGTTTACGGCTACAAACGGCTTATCGCTCCTCGGGCTGGCCTCGTGCATGGACCGAGCCAAGACTTCCTTCCCGGTGCCGCTTTCCCCGGTGATAAGCACCGTTGTTTTGTACTCCGACACGCGATGGGCGTAGTTCACTATCTCCCTCATCGCCTCGCAGGCGAATATCAGCGAATCGAATCCGACCTCTCTGCCGAGTTCCCTTTTGAGGTTTGTGTTCTCCTTCTTAAGGCGGTTTCTCTCTTCTATCATGCGCATGCGGAGGATTAGCTCTTCGGGGTTGATGGGCTTGTTGATATAGTCCGCCGCTCCGAGGCTGACCGCCTTAAGGGAGGTCTCGATATTGCCGTATGCGGATATCATAATCACGTCTGTCGCGCGGTTTTTCTTGCCCACCTCCTCTAGGAATTGAAGTCCATCCATCTCCGGCATGCGTATGTCGGAGATTATGAAGTCCCACTCCTCGCCGCTCTCTACCCTCGCTAAAGCGTCAACCGCGCTGTCGGAGGTGGAGACGTAGTACCCCTCCATCTTTAGTATCAGGGAGAGGCTTTCCCTCACGCCTTCCTCGTCGTCTACTACTAATACGTTAAGCGGCATTTTCCCTTGCCTCTGGAAACGTGATACTGAAAAGCGCGCCCTCGCCCTCTGTGCTTTTTGCCGTCATGGTGCCGGAGAAATGCTGGACTATTCTAAGCGATACGGCCAACCCAAGGCCGGTTCCCTTACCAGGCTCCTTGGTGGTGAAGAATGGGTCGAATATTTTATCTATGTTCTCTTGCGGAATGCCTGGACCCGTGTCGCGAACCGTAACCTCGACCCCTCCATGCGGGTGCTTGCGCGTGGAAATGGTGATACTGCCTGAGCCCTCCATAGCGTCTCGTGCGTTAAGGATGAGGTTGATGAGTACTTGAGAGAACTGGCTGGGGTCGATTGTAATCTCAGGCAGGCCGTCGCTCAACTCTAAGGCGAGTTTTATCTTTTTGAGCGCACCTTGGGTCTTAACTATCTCCACCGTGTGCCGAACCAAGTCGTTCATGTCGGCGTCTCTTACATCGTAGCTCGTTGGGCGCGAGTAGTCCAATAGGGTCTTTATAATCTTATTAATCCTTTCGACCTCGCGCTCTATCTTGCCTAGAAACTCCTTTCCCGCTTCCTCCGGCATGCCGGAGCCCCTTTTAATGACCTCTACGTATCCCCTGATGGCGGAAAGCGGGTTTCCTATCTCGTGAGCGACCCCCGCGGCGAGCACGCCGGATGAGGCGAGTTTTTCTGAGGCGATTAGCTCCCTTTGGGTCTTCTGCAGCTTTTCATTGCTGTCTTTTAGGGCCTGGATGTTCTCCTCGAGCTTATCTTTGTGCGACTCTATCTGGATGTACATCTCAAAGAGGGCTTGATAGAGGAGGTTTATTTCCTTCACCCAGCCCGGGTTCTTTGCCATTGGACGCTTACCTCTGGCGATGTCCCGGGTGAACCTTATCAATTGCTCGACGGGGGCCACGACGCGCTTTGATAGGAGCCACGAGCCGAACAGTGCCATTGCGACTAAGTCTATGATTATCCAAAAGACTATGTATTTTTGTCCCACGTCGATTCTCTTTTGAACCGAGTCGAGTGGCTGGTGCAAGTAGATAACGCCTACGGTTTTGCCCCCGTCCTTTAAGGGGGCGAGGAGCTTGAAGCCCTTGGAGTAAGAGAGTGGGAGGAAGGCGGAGTCCTGTACCTTAACCAATGGGTTGCCGGTGCGCATTACCTCTCTTATTTCTTCCTCCGAGACGGTCTCCGGTTCGGAACTCGCTCCAAGATTGAATTCGATTTTTCGCTCTCCGTATGCGATAAAGCCCCTAGCCCCCGGTTCAAGCACCTTGGTGAGATAGGAGATGGCCTTTGTAACGCTTTTCTCTTGAGTGTAGACGGCTTCGAAGGAGTCGGCCACGATTTTCGCGGAGTCTATTTTTCCGCGCAAAACAAAGCCCTCCGTAATCTTGAAAGCGATGATGCCGAGCAGGAGCATGGCGACGGCGGTTAAAAAAAGGAGGTTTACGAGAATCTCTACCCTTAACCCGATGCGCCTCATAACTAAACTTTATATCCCAGGGGCGAACTTTTAAACATCACCCCTTGTTTTAATTAAAACCACCCTGCGGCCCTCTCTAGTGTAAAAGATTTAGCCCGCCGGTGAAACAGTACAAGACGGCGGCAAGCGATAGGAACGGCCCGAAGGGGAGCGCGAACTTCATGCCCTCCCTATTATGATAGATAATGTAGATGCCGATTATAGAGCCGAGGATGGAGCTTACGAGCACTATAAACAAGATGCTGCCCGCTCCTAAGAAGGCGCCGATGAGGGCCAGCAGCTTGACGTCGCCCATCCCCATTCCATCCTCTTTCCTGATGAGGCTGTATATAGTGCCGATTAAGAGCAGCACGCCGCCGCCGATGACCACTCCGAGGAGGGAGTTTAAGGCGGGGATAAGCCCCGAGAGCGCTATTATGTCGAAAAAGCCGAGTCCGAACTGGTGATAAAGGCTCCCCACGGCGCCCCAATCGGTTCTGACCGCGCTTATAATCAACCCGAGCAATATTGCTGGGTAAGTGATGACGTTGGGGATTATGAAGTGCTCTATGTCTATAAACGTTACTACTATCAACAGCGAGAAGAGCAAGAGGTAGATGAGGGCATTTGCGGTAAAGCCGAACTTGAGCACTGTAGCCAGGAATATGAACCCGGTAAGCGCCTCGATGACGGGATAGCGCGGCGAGAAGGGCGAGCCGCACTTCCTGCAGTGCCCCTTGAGCACTAGGTAGCTCACTATAGGGATGTTGTCATAAAACTCGATGCTGCAGTTGAATACGGGGCAGTGCGATGGGGGGTAGACTATCGATTGCTTTCTCGGCACCCTGTATATGCACACGTTGAGAAAGCTCCCCACGATTGTGCCGATAGCGAAGGTGAAGATGTAAAGGAGGAGGGGTGGAATCGAGGGCGGTAGAATAGTGGGCACTGCTGATTATTTCCCTCTCTCTTCCGGTGCGCGGGGAGACCCCACTTCGGTGCATTTCTCATCGAGAGCCTCAATGAAATTTGCATGCGTAATCTTGATTGTGCGTTTTTTGCGCTTGAGATGGCTCCTTATCGCTATTATCGATGCCCTCTGGCATAGGAGCTGTGCATCTGCGCCGGAGAACCCTACGAGGCTCCGGGCTATGTCACGGAGGTTGACGTCTTTGGCAAGGGGCTTTTCGCGCGTGTGGACTTTAAGTATTTGGAAGATGGACTCCTCGTCCGGGTAGGGGACTTCGAGAATGAGATCGAATCTTCCCGCCCGCAGAAGTGCCTTGTCCACCTTCTCTATTCTATTGGTGGCGGCGAGAATGAGGACGTTCACAAGGTCCTCTACTCCGTCTATCTCGCTCAGCACCTGACTTATTACGCGCTCGGATACGCGGTCGTGATTGGCTAAGGCTCTTGAGGGGGTGAGCGCGTCTATCTCATCGAAGAACAGGATGCAAGGTGTCACCTGCTTCGCCTTCTTGAAGGCCTCTCTCACGTGCTGCTCGCTCTCCCCCACGTATTTGGAGAAAAGCTCCGCACCCTTAATGGAGATGAAGTTAACGCCGCATTCGTTCGCAAGCGCCTTGGCGAGCAGTGTCTTGCCCGTCCCCGGAGGGCCGTGCAGCACTATGCCCTTCGGCGCTTTCGTATTGGTGGCTTCAAAGAGCGCTTTGTGCTTTATGGGCCATATAACCGATTCCGTTAACAGCTCTTTTATCTCATCCAGTCCCCCGACGTCGTCCCAGGTGACCTTTGGTATCTCGACGAATATCTCCCTTATTGCGGAGGGCTCGACTTCCCTTAAAGCGGATAAGAAGTGGTCTATCTTCACCCGTATCGACGCGAGCTTGTCAAACGGGAACGTCATTTCGTGTATCTCGATATCGGGGAATGCTTCCCTAAGTGCCTTCATCGCGGCCTCACGGCAGAGGTTTTCGAGGTCCGCTCCGACGAAGCCGTGTGTCAGGTCCGCGATTCTCTCGAGGTCGACCCCCTTATCGAGCGGCATTCCACGTGCGTGGATGTGGAGTATCTCAAGCCTCCCGTTTCTATCCGGCACGTCCAGGGCGATTTCTCTGTCAAACCTGCCGGGGCGCCTAAGTGCGGGGTCGAGTTGTTTTGGCAGGTTGGTGGAGCCCATCACCACCACCCTCCCCCTGTCGTTTAGACCGTCCATTAGGGCAAGGAGCTGGGCGACGACCCTTTTCTCCACGTCCCCCACGACCTTCTCCCTCTTGGGCGCAATGGCGTCGAGCTCATCTAGGAAGATGATGGCGGGCTGGTTTCGAGCGGCGTCCTCGAAGATGGTTCTCAACTTGGCCTCGCTCTCGCCGTAGTATTTATTGATTATCTCCGGGCCGTTTACCGATTGGAAATAGGCGTTGGTCTCGTTGGCTACGGCGCGGGCGAGCAGGGTCTTGCCGATTCCCGGAGGGCCTACGAGGAGGATGCCGCGGGGGGGGGGCACTCCAAGGCTGTCGAACACCTGCGGGTACTTGAGCGGAAGCTCTATCATCTCCCTTACCTTCTTGATTTGCTCCCTATGGCCGCCGACGTCGTCATAAGTAATTTTGCGGGGATCTATCTTCTCAGTCGATTTTTTCTTGACCTCTATCTTCGTGTTTGACCTGATTACGACGGTGTTTGCGGGTATGGTGCCCATCACCTGGAATTCCTCTATCCTCTTGTCGTTAAGGGGTATGCGGATCCTGTCTCCTACCGTGACCGGGTGGCCGTCGATCCTGTGAACCAGGTGGCCGATGTCCTTTCCAGAGTAGAGGACGTCGTTGCTTACCGGGGCCAATACGGCTTTGATGGCCGGCTTCGAGTCGGATTTCCTCACCAAGACCTGGTCGTCGAGGTCGACCCTGGCGTTGTCCCTCGTTATGCCGTCCACTAGGATGGTTGCATTCCCACAATTGGAATCTTCCAGCGGGAGCGCCCTTACGGCGGTCTTCTTATTGCCCCCTATCTCTATCACGTCCCAGTTGTTCACTCCGAGGGCGCGCATGTCCTTGGGGTCTAGCAGGGCGAGTCCCTTTCCGGACTCTTCAGATGACAGGTTGTTGATTTTTAGAAAGAGCATATATTCGAATTCCCACTAAAATATAACCGCTCGACCTGTTTTGGGTCAAGGCGGGTGTTAGGGTGGGGAGAGGGGGAGGGAAGTGGAGAAGGAGGGAGGGGGGGTCTCTTCCGTTATTTGCATCTCAGGAGGTGTCGGAGACGAGCGCCTCCACTTCGGGAGATTCAAGGGAAAGGTCTATCCGGGTTTCGGGTGCGAGGGCTTTAATCCAACGAGTCATCTTCTTATAGATATCCACCCTCGCGAATTTGAGATAACGGTATTTGCCGTCTCGTGATGGAAGCAGCTCCCCTAGAATGATGGGGCTTTGTGGGAAACGCGTCTCCACGGCCTCTATGAGGAGCTTGTGCATCTTGGGAGTGCCTAGGGAGACGTAATCAATCCGTTCGGGTATCAATGTGCGAAATATGTTCTCAACCATAACGCGGTACTCGTTTTCCCATCCCGTGAAATGGATTATTGGGTCTAATCGGAGCCCCACGGTGAAGCCGGCCTCCTGACAGCGCCTGGCGGCGTCGAGCCTCTCGGCCAGCGGCGGGGTGTTGTGCTCGATTGCGCGGTTGACGCTCTCGGGGCTCAGCGTCCATGAGGGGATGATATTCCCCGCCCGTTTCCCTCTGGAGACGAGGTTCTCCACGTTTGTGCTTTTCGTCCTGAACTCTATTGTGCCCTGGGGGTATCTATCGAAGAGAGCCGCCGCTTCGAGGGAGAACCCGGTCAGGTGGTCAAGGGCCAGCGCGTCGTTTACCTCTCCTGCATGAAAATACGGGCTCAGATGACTCTTTAACACCCGCTCTACGGCTTGGAGCACCTCGTCGCGGTTCACGAAAACGACGGGCACCTTGGTTTGGAAGTAGTATTGCAGGTAGCAGTACTCGCAGTCGTAGCTGCAGTCTATCTCGTGGAATAAGTAATATTCCCCGTCCTCCATTCTCCCTATGGTCTTAATTAAGTCCCCCTTTTTTCGCGCCAACGCAATCGAGCGCTTGTCCTCAATCGCCCGCCGCGCGAGGGGTTTTTCTTCTCCTATCCGCTTGTAATCGCTCACCGTAACCACCGCGGCTGAGGGGAGCTTGCCCAAGATTTTTCTCGCAAGCGGGTGGTCAATGACTCCTTCTTCGACGTAGATTTTCTCCGGGGATAATAGGCTCATGTGCTGTAGAGGGAGTTCAATTTTACGTATTCGGCCCCTATATCGCACGTGAGGACGAACGATTCCGCCCCGCCCGATTTAAGATCCAGTGTTACTGTGAACTCGGCTTCCTTGAACACGTGCTCAAACGCGCTCTCGGGAAGCGCCTGCGCTCCGTTTTCAATGACCAGTAGGTCGTTGAAGCGGAGGTCTATCTTATTGGGATCGAATTCGACCCCAGCCCTCCCCGCGGCGGCGAGGAACCTGCCCCAGTTTGGGTCTTCTCCGTAGAGGGCCGTTTTCACGAGCAGCGACCCGCCCACGGTCTTTGCGACACGGGCGGCTTCGTCCTGAGTGCGGGCTCCTCGGACTACTATCTTCGCCACCTTGGTCGCCCCCTCGCCGTCCTTTACTATCATGTGGGCCGTTCGGTAATTGAGCTCCGTCACCGCCCTTACGAACTCGGCGAACTCGGCGTCCCCCTCACGAAGCGGCTCGTTCCCCAGGGCACCGCTTGAGAGCATAATCGCCGTATCGTTCGTGGACGTATCGCCGTCGACGATAATTTTGTTGTAGGTCGCATCGACAGCCGTCTTGAGTGCCTTCCTGAGGGCGGAGGGCTCAACGTCGATGTCGGTGAGCGTGTAGGCGAGCATGGTCGCCATGTCCGGGGCTATCATTCCCGCGCCCTTTGCGACTACACACAGAGCGCCCTTCTTCCCCCCGACCTCCATCCCGCCCGCAACGAATTTGGGGAACCTGTCCGTAGTCATTATTGCGCGGGCGAACCGTTCGAATCCGTCCTCGCTTAGGCCCGCGGTTAGGCCGGCCAGCGCGTTCTTTATCTTCTCAATGGGTAGGGGAACCCCTATCTTCCCCGTTGAGGACGGGATTACCATCCCCTCGTCTATCCCCAGGGAATCTGCGACCCATTTGCTCACGGCCCGGCTGTGCTCCATCCCCTGCGCCCCTATGCCGGCATTGGCGTTCCCGCTGTTTACCACGATGGCCTGGCAAAGCCCTTTTTTGATTCTCTCCATTCCCAGCAGTACGGGGGCGGCCTTGACGACGTTTTTCGTAAACACCGCGGCCGCTTTGGCGGGTTTCGGCGAGAAGATGAGGCCTAGGTCGAGCTTGGGGTCAAGTTTGGTGTTCTCTTTAATGCCCGACGACACGCCTGAGGCGAGAAATCCCGGCACTGTAATCATCTTTGCAACTCCTCTAGAAATTTTGATGACTTATAGCTCTTCCCAGTCTGAGTTTCGGTAAAGGTCGTAAGCGCCTTAATGCCCTTTAACTGCTCCTCGTTATCGCCGCTCTTGGCCTTGGGCTCAATTCCGTATCCCGCCAGTGCCAGCGCCCTGAGTTGAAAGTCCATCACCGTTTCCAGCACGTCGTGGTTATCGTTCAACCTTTGCATGGTCTCTATCGCGACGTCGAAAATCCCGGGGTCCGGGTCCTGCGACGGGGTCAAGAGGTCCACGGTCTCCAGGACGAAGACTCCCCAGGAGAAAAGCCCAAGGTCGCGTTGGAATGAAGAGAAGACCTGCCTCACGTTGACTTCCGTAAGGAGCGGCATCCCCCTCCTGCTTTCTCTTATAATGACGCTGAGCTCCAAGAACGGCTCGAGCCTGCCGCCGAACCGCTTTTTGCTCTTCCTGGCGCCCTTCGCTATGCAGCGCAACTTCCCTATTTCCCTAGTGAACAGCTCCACTACATAATCCGCTTCGCCAATGGGTGTCTTTCTGATTACGAAAGCGAGGGTTTTTTGCATGGAACTATAATATTGCTAGAACAAAATCGTGGCAATCAGCAGGTAGATTACGATGCCGAACAGGTCGTTTGACATTGAGATTATCGGGTTTGAGGACACCGCCGGGTCGAAGTGCAGCTTGTAGAGTATCATGGGCATTAGGACGCCTATGATGCTCGTGGCGAGCATTGCGGAGGTCATTGCGAAGGCTATAGCGAAGGAGAGCCTTAGCACCTGGGGCTGCGGGTAGCTGATTATGGCGGCGGCAATGGCCGCCACGAGGGCGGCTATTATACCAATCAGGAGTGCCAGCTTTACCTCCGCCATAATAACGGCGAAGATCTGTCGTATATTTATCGTCCCCACGCTAAGCCCCCTTATGACGATTGTGTTGGTCTGATTACCCACGCTCCCTCCGGTAGCCATTATTGCGGGCATGAATGCTGCGAGGATTGCCACTTTCTCGAGAGTGGTTTTGAAATACCTGACTATTATGAATGCTATCACCAACTCGACGGCGAGTATCATTAGTATCCAGGGAATGCGTGAGCGCAGCCTCTCGATAGTGGGGGTGTATAAGGGGTGGGTGTATTCGCCTACGCCCGCCATTTGAAGCATATCCTCGGATGCCTCCTCGGTTATGACGTCTATTACGTCGTCCGCCGTTATGCGTCCGATTAAAACTCCCTTTTCATCCACGACTGGGAGCACCACGATGTCGTATTTGTCGAATATGTCCGCGACCTTCTCCTGATCCTCCTCGGGGGTAACGGTTGCTTCAGGGGGGTCCATTATTTCCGAGATGACGTTCGTATGGTTCGCGAGAATCAGCTTTTTCAGGGTTACCACGCCGAGCAGCTTATCATCGTAGTCCGTGACGAATATTTCGTAGAAGTCCTCTACCTCGTCCGCAATAAGCCTTATCCAATCAATTACGTCCCTCACGGTGCTGTCGGCGGTTACATTGATAAGCTCGGTCTGCATTATGCCGCCGGCCGTGTCTTCGGGGTACCTGAGGAGGGTCTCGACGTCCATGACCTCCTCTGGACTTAGCTTCTCAAGAACCGATTTGGCAATGCTCTCCGGCAGCTCCGCTATGACGTCTGCGGCGTCGTCGGAATCCATCTCGCCCGTTATCGCTGCGATTTTGTCCGGGTCTAGCTGCCGAAGCACTTCTTCTCGGAGTTCCGGCTCTAGGTCGAGCAGCACCTCGGAGGCGGTTTCTGCCTCGGCATAGTCCAGCGTCTTTATCCGCTCTTCGGGCTCGACGTAGCGCAGCGCTTCGGCTATTAAGTGAGTGGGGGTGGTGCTGAGAACCCGCTTTACCCCCTCTGCGTCGTCCCTACGCATGTAAGTGGATAACTCTTGGAACAGTTCTTTATTGCTCATAGCTCTCAGCTCGGATTCAAATCGAAGCCTATCCGGAAGGGTGTATCACTCTTCTCGCTGGGCATGTCTCTTAGCCCTTAATGGGTCGATTTGCAATGATAACAGTCAGTTTGGGTATTGTAATTGAGGAGATGTAAAAGTAAAGGAGGGGTGTGGAGCCGGTATCGTCAGGGCTTGGTATTGGGTTGTGAGGTGCTCCCGCTTCCCGTGTTAACCGCTCTTTTTCTCTTTTTCAAGAATCCCGCCCGCAGCGGCGATGAGGTCGCCTATGCCCTCGCCCGTAAGGGCGGAGACGGGGTAGAGCTTTATCTCTCTCTCCGCAAAGAGTGATTGCAACTGTTCTAGGCGCTCGCGCGCGTCCTCGAGGTCGATTTTGTTCACTGCTATTATTTGCGTCCTGCGCGCCAGCGACTCGTTGTAAGCGCGGAGCTCGGCGTTCATAGCGTTGAAATCCTCTATCGGGTCGCGTTCCGAGAACGGGGATAGGTCGAGGAGATGAATGAGTACCCTGGTCCGCTCTATGTGCTTTAAGAAGGTGATACCCAGCCCGGCACCTTTATGGGCGCCCTTTATGAGACCGGGGATATCGGCTACGACGAAGGTTTTCCCATCGAAATAGCTTACAACGCCGAGGTTGGGAACCTTGGTCGTAAATGGGTAGTCCGCGATGCGCGGTCTGGCGGCGGACATGCGGGAGATGAGGGTCGACTTGCCGGCGTTTGGAAACCCTATGATGCCCACGTCTGCGATCAGTTTTAGCTCGAGTGCGATGGTCTTTTCCTCACCGCTCCCCCCTGGCTCGGCGTATTTGGGCGCTTGGTTGGTCGATGTTGCGAACCTCGCGTTCCCCTTTCCACCGCGGCCTCCTCTAGCCGCGACGAAACTCTCGCCGTCGGAGGTCAGGTCTGCGAGTACCTCGTCCGTGGAGTAATCTTTGATTATGGTTCCAAGAGGGACGGGTATTGTGAGAGGGGGGGTGGATTTGCCATGCTGATTTTTCCCCTTGCCGTGCTCGCCGTTTCGTGCCCTGTAGTGCTGGTGGTACCTGAAGTCGAGAAGAGATGTCATGTTTGCCCTCGCCACGAACACCACGTCTCCTCCATTGCCTCCGTCTCCCCCGTTAGGCCCCCCCCGCGGAATATACTTCTCCCGCCGGAAGCTGACGCAGCCGTTGCCTCCCTTGCCCGACTTTATGTATATCTTTGCGTGGTCTATGAACTTAACCATATCTATGCCACATTTATTTTACCTTAGACAATAGCATCTGGATTATAATATAATATTTTCTAGCTATGATATCACAAGGGGCACGCGAAGCCGCTTCAAAAGGCTCAGGGCTCTCTGTACCATAAGAGTTCGAATGGGCTGGGAGCGTTTCTCGCTTTTAAGTTACAAGCAAGGGGGGGAGACAGATGATTATAGGCATACCCAGAGAGCGCAAGGTTCATGAGTATAGGGTGGCCGCCGTCCCTAAGACTGTGCGCGTGATGGTCGAGCGCGGGCATAGCGTTCTCGTGGAGAAAGGGGCGGGCGAGGGTAGCCTCATCCGGGATGAGGAGTACGTGGGTGCGGGGGCAAGGATAGTCCACACGGAGGAGGAGATCTTCTCGCAATCGGAGCTTATAGTAAAAGTGAAAGAGCCCCAGAAGGAGGAATATCCGCTCTTGCGGCCGGAGCACATCTTGTTCTCTTACCTCCATCTAGCCCCAAGCCCCGAGTTGCAGGCCGCCCTCATCGAGAGCGGGGCGACGGCAATCGCTTTTGAGACCGTGGAGCTAGGGGACGGGTCGCTTCCCCTCCTCACTCCTATGAGCGCTATAGCCGGGCGGCTCTCCGTTCAGAACGGGGTGTATTATTTGCAGAAGCCTCAGGGAGGGAAGGGGGTTATGATAGGCGGCGCCTCGGGTGTGGGGTCGGGGAAGGTGACTGTTATTGGCGGAGGGACGGTGGGGTATAACGCCGTCGTGACCGCTTTGGGTCTCATGGCCGAGGTTATATTGATAGACATAGATCAGGGAAAGCTTAGGGCGTATTATGAAAATTTCGGGGGCAGGGTCAAGACCCTCGCCTCATATCCGGAGATTGTAGCCGAGGCGGTTGCGGGGTCTGACCTCGTGGTGGGCGCGGTACTCGTCACGGGGGCGCTGGCGCCCAGGGTGATAACGGCTGATATGCTCTCCGGCATGGAGTCCGGGAGCGTGTTCGTAGACATAGCTATCGACCAAGGGGGATGCTCTGAGACGAGCAGGCCCACTACGCTTGACGACCCCGTCTACGTCGAGCGGGATGTCATACATTATTGCGTGACCAACGTCCCGTCCCTGGTCTCGCGCACCGCCACGCTAGCGCTTTCTACCGCTGTGCTGTCCTATGTGCTCAAGATCGCGGAGGGGAGGGGGGGGATTGACGATGCCCCTGAGCTCAAAAGGGGAATCAACGTGCGGGATGGGAAGATGACGCTCCCGCTCTGAGTGGCGGGTATGTTTTTCTCCATTCCTAGAACACCTAAGAATCCCTAGGAACGAGCGATGGCTTTCTCCTCTCTGAACTTGGAATAGTATTTTTGTTCGTAACCGCTTATCATAATGGTTTCATGATTTGTTTTAACCCCTTTGGCAGAGGTTTTATAAATGAGAAGATACTTCGCGGTCACGGTGATAGGGAGGGATAGGCCCGGCATTGTCGCGGAGCTGTCGAGGGTTCTCTACGAAGTGGGGATTAATATTGAGGATTCGAGCATGACGATACTAATGGGTCAGTTCGCGATGATTCTTTTCGTCTCGACAGAAAGCGATATCGATCAACAGGGCTTGATGAGGAATTACCAAGGGGTTATGGATAAGCTTAAGCTCTTTATTACAGTCGAGGAGCTCGCAAAGACCGAACTAAGTAAAGGCGCGGCCGTGAGAGGCTCGCTCTATTTAATATCCGTCATCGGCACCGACAAGCCCGGAATTGTCTACAGGTTGGCGGAGCTGCTCTCTTCAAAGCGCATAAACATAAGGGATATGAACACCAAAGTGATTCCCGGTGAGAATACCACTGTCTATACGATGCTTATTGAGGTGTGCATTCCGGAAGGGGTGGATATCGAAGTCCTGGAGGAGAAGCTGGCCGCCCTGGAGAAGGAGATGTCCATTGATATCAACCTGCGCGAGATAGAGGTATTGGATCTTTAGCCCCGCCCTCTCCTTGGGTTCTTAGCGGATAGTCATTATGGCAATTCTTCGCGTGGTTAGATACCCGCATCCAATCTTACGGGCTGTGTGCAAGCCCGTTCCAACGGTCGATGAAAACATAAAAAGGCTAATCGTCGATATGAGGGAGACCATGAACTCCCACACGGGCTGCGTGGGGATATCCGCTCCTCAGGTCGGCGTCCCCCTTAGGATATTTGTAATCGATGTCTCTAGGAAGCTGGGTCAGAAGAGAAATCACGGTTACGTCGCCCTGGTAAACCCGGAGATTACCTACAGCGAGGGGGAGAAGATTGCCAGGGAGGGGTGTCTCAGCATCCCGGAGCTTCTGGGTGATGTAAAAAGGGCGAGGCGAGTTATCGTAAATGGGGTCAACGTAGAGGGAGAAGAGGTCGAGATTCCTGCAAAGGGATTGGAAGCGATAGCCGTTCAGCACGAGATAGATCATCTGGACGGTGTGCTGTTTATCGACCGAGTGGTCATGCTGGGAAGGGAACTGATTCGTAGAAAGGGAAATTGATATGGAGCGTGGAGAGCGCTTGACAGGCGAGAAATTAGTTCAATAATATAGAGACAGGGTAAGGGTTATTTTCAAAATGACATTTCTCAAGAGAGCGTTAATGCTGATGGCGCTAGTGCTTTTTCTCTCGCTCGGGTACGGTTGCGCACATAAGCAAGTATCCACCGGGGAGAGCGCCGCGGTTCTCTATGAGAACGCTATGAAAGAGTTGTCGAAGAAGAGCGGGTTCCCCTACATTCTCACCGGGCCCAACTATGATGCGGTCTTAGAACGTCTCAAAGAGATTCAACTTAGGTACACCTATAGCCCATATGCATCGCTCGCTGAGCTTGGGATGGGCGATTTTTACTTCCTTCGCGGTGAGTATGGGCAGGCGGTTGCGTCTTATGAGGAATTTGTAAAGCGTCATCCTGGCCATCGAAAAGCCCCATACGCTATGTACCGTTTAGGACTTTCGTATTATAAGCTCGGGAAATCGCGGGACAGAGACCCTACGAACATGAGGGAGGCGGACAAGTGGTTCGATCGCTTCATGTGGACCTACCCCGACTCTAAATACTACAGAGAGGTGAGTGGGCTCTCTATGAAGACCAGGAGAAGACTCGCGGAAAGGGAGTTCTACATAGGGGATTATTATAAAAAGAAGAAGAATTACGGTGCGGCCGCACAGAGATACAGCGTGGTGGTTGAGCGCTATTACGACACGGACCTGGTGGAGAAGGCGCTATACCAAGTAGGGGAGCTCTATTATAAGATGGGTGATTACGAGCAAGCCGAGGGACCACTGAGACGGGTTGTACGAGAATACCCCACTGCTCACTATCACAAGAGGGCCGCACGGCTGCTTGCACGGATTGAGCAGCACAGGCGGAAGACAGCGGCCAATCGATGAGTTGTAGACCTGCCAAATTCATCATCCCGTTGCTTTTATTGCTCCTCTCTTGTGCATCTTCCGAGCACAGCAAGATAGAAGACGTTTTAAAGAAAAGAGACGAGGCCTTCGAGACCAGCAATGTTAAGCTTTACGCCTCGATTATTTCCCCTCATTACGAGCATAAGCGCGGGGGGAAGGTGTTGAGGTTCAAGGACGTAATAAATAATTTCAAGGGTATTACCGTTTTCTTTGACAAGCTTAAGATAGATCACACCAAGAGGTCAATCTATGTGGATGACGGCAGGGCACGAGTGGTTCAAAGGACTAGGGTTGAGGTTAAGATGGAGAAGGAGGGGATTAAGAGCAGGTTTACCCTAATTGAAAAGCTCGAATTGA
>Ga0114931_10006050_pt1 | contig 14928 bp, 10 predicted proteins | sample 2SBtaG_FD_89579 | JGI IMG/M metagenome (GOLD analysis project Ga0114931, IMG submission 89579) | Deep subsurface microbial communities from Kolumbo volcano to uncover new lineages of life (NeLLi) - 2SBTROV14_V59a metaG | ecosystem: Environmental > Aquatic > Marine > Volcanic | place: Kolumbo...
AAGACTATACCCTCGTACCAGTATTCTCCTCCATTTACCTTGCTGATGAGCTCGAACAGTTGCTCACTGAAAAAATGATCTTTGCAGTCCATATAGAGGGTAGCATCCTCCACTTGAAGAATGCAAATGAAGTGAGAGGAATGTACAGTCTCTAATCGAATGTGAAGTTCAATAATAAAATGAATTTACATAATAGAAAAATCTACGAGGGATTCAAAAGGAAAGTTACCTTATATCTTATGATGTTGTTAAGACCTCATGATTCACAATGCCCTAAATTGATAGGAAAAGATCAAAGAAACACTAGACCTCAGCATTCTTTACGTTTATGAATTAAGTAGAAAAAGACAAGAGAAGCATGACCAATCCATTTTTTGAGTCATTCCTCATTATTCTATAGCATGTACCAAAGTGATAACTAAAGATCAGAAAAACAAGACCACAGCAATCTCCGTGTCATGAACCGAATTTCTTAAATTCACTTTGAAAAAGAATGAATTAGCTTGTACTCCTAGGAGTAGTAGGTTTGCCTCAGTAGCTCAGCCGGCAGAGCGCGTCATTGGTACCGGTTTGCAATGCAACACCCGACAAAAATGTCGAGGTCGCGAGTTCAAGTCTCGCCTGGGGCTTTACCCACAAATACTAAATATTTTGATAAGTGGAATTCTACTTGAAAGCAATTGAGAAAGATAGCTTTTCATACCATAACTAGAAATAAATCTGTGGGATGTTGTTTGATAGGATTTTCTGCAGTAAGGCATACTTTATGAGCTCAGAGATGAGTAAGAGCTGTGAACTATATTCTGATTTCCCTCGTCTCGATTATAGTGGCTTCAATTAGTATTGTGGGAGGATTAGGAGGAGGAGTAATTCTCGTACCTCTGCTTGTGTCTGTTTTTGGTGTTCCGCTCAAGGTAGTAATTGGATCCGTTCTTATTAGTTTAGTCGTTCCTGCATCAATTGGTGCGTGGGGAGCGTGGAGACGTCATGAGCTTGATTTCAAATTAGCACTTCTTTTTGAGATACCTACAGCAATTGGAGCATATTTCGGAGCGAAGATTACAACCTCGCTTCCGGATGAAGTAATTGTAGTTATTTTCAGCAGTATCTCGCTCTTTCTGAGTGCGAATATGATAAAAAAATCACTTCGATTGAGAAGGGGAGAGGAAAGTCAGGTTCAGTCACGATTCTGGAGCTTTATGGGCAATATTTCTCCAGTTCATATTCTCTCAAAACAGGATGAGAAGTATCACATCTCCATTCCAAGCTTGATAGTATTCGGACTGATAATAGGTACACTCTCTGGTATGTTAGGTGTTGGAGGCGGATGGATCAAAACACCTCTTTTGATTATTGGATTTCAGGTACCTGCAAAGATTGCCACAGGAACTGCTCTATTCATGATCCTTATTACTGCACTTGTAGGGGGAACCACTCATATTTTGGAGGGCAATGCAGATTATTGGCTGATCCTGAGTTTAGGGATAGGTTTAGGAATTGGTGCAAATATTGGGAATTATCTAAGAGGGAGGATGAAGGCGCACCATATTGGTCTGATACTTGGAGTTACTCTCTTCATCATCTCTCTTCTCTTTGCTCTTCCAATATTTCTCTGAGAAAGTTGAGTTCACGCTATCAATTTCAAAAATAATGCTAAACCATAGTTAAACCGTACTTATCTGTCCTAAGAGATACTGGAAGTTGAATTTGTGGATGTTCCAAACTATATTGATATTCATTTCTTTGAGTTTCGAGAATTTGGAAATAGTCTAAAGGTTAACTTTTCTAATCTGCTTCTATCGATTGTGCTAAATTAGGATGATCACATCTTCATCAGTGACAAGAGTAAGGTTTGATCACCACCGAAGCAAACGTACAGGAGTAGCAGAAGCTATATTAGCAGAGGGTAAGTCGGATCCAGATCTCCTGTTGACTATAGAAGCAGCTCTGAGTAAACAGCCTAATGTCCTCGTGACAAGGGCTCAGGATCGTATTGATTTGATATCCTCAAAATTCTCAATTGCATTGAAAAGCTCGGGGACACTTATTCTTGGCGAATTTGATCAGAGAGATCTACAGCCACTTGTCGGTATCATCGGAGCAGGAACGAGTGACACTGCAGTAATGGATGAGATAGAGTTGACACTTCTGTATCATGGAATAGGTTCATACAGGCTTCAAGACGTAGGAGTTGCAAATATTCAGCGGACTTTACAAGCCATGGAGGAGATCTCGAAGACACAAGTGGTAATCCTTGTCCTAGTTGCAGGACAGGAAGGTGCTTTATTCTCGGTGATACCTGGGATGACCTCACTTCCTTGTATCGCAGTTCCTAGTCCGGTTGGATATGGAGAGGGAGGAAAAGGTTTGGCAGCCCTTTACTCAGCCTTGCAAAGCTGCTCTCCGGGACTGGTCACAGTAAATATAGGGAATGGATTTGGAGCAGCAGCATTTTGTGCGAAGTATCTGAAGAGTATGAAATAATGGTTTTCTCTCGATTTTCAATTTGAGAAACAGACCAAAGAACTTCAATGATCAGAGTGGAGTTTGTCTCCTAATTGACTACTGAGTTGGTGCTACATTCATTTGTACCTAATATTCAGAGACTAATTCTCATGATTTGGAGGAACATATGGCTTATACCTTCGAATTTCTGAGATTTGACGAGACACTCCATTCTCCTGTAGGTACTTGTGCAATTCTTCCAACTGAGGAATTGATTCTCTGTCTCCCAATTCCAGCTCAAAAGTTGTACCATTGTACCGTAGTCGTATAATGGAAAAATTGTACTTGCGTTTCAGTAGATCCTCAGACACCCGAATCTCCCGGAGCAGTTCTCCATCTATTGCAACACCAGTCTTGATCCTAGATGCTATACAAGGCGTTGCAGGTTTATCTGAGCTGTAAAGTCCTCGTAATTTTGCTATCCTTCGAATCTCAGGTTTGATCAATTCTGCTTCCACAAGGGGGGAAATTGCACCTTGTTCCATGACTGCTTGGTAACCAGGACGATGACCACCCAGATCAGATTTATTTGTGCCATTGACAACGATATCGAAGTCAAGTTCCTGCCTAATTACCTCCAACTTAGAATGCAGAAGAGATTTACAGAAGTAGCAACGATTTTGTGGGTTCAGACGGTACTCCTCACTTTCTTCGTATTCGTCATACTCGATAAACCGAATTTCCAGACCGAGTTGCTCTGCCTCTTTTTTCGCGAAGTCGTCCTCTCCAATACCTACAGAATCTCCCCTCTGCATTTCAAGAATTGTCTGCTCTGCTACATCAGAGACCAAAGAAGCAAGAATACTTGAATCTACTCCACCAGAGAAAGCAACAAGAACCTTTTTGCCTCGTGCAATGTCATGAACCTTCTTGATCTTTGTCTCTATAGAGGATGAGTCAATGACTTCAAGCACAAATTACTCGCATATTGAATCTTGATAAATACTTGTAAGGAGGGCAATTAGCAGAGAGGATATCCACCACTAGATCCATTACTGATTCTCCCATTGTATCTGATATACACATTCGCTTGGAAATATTTTCTGATGATTCTGGTTCTGCAACTAATTCTTCATGAGCTTATACTGCTAGTCCACAATTCTTCCAAATCACTTAGATCCTCCATCTTAATAACATCTGAATGCAGATTGAAGATTTGAACCTTCCCTTCTTTAGTGGATACTTCAGTCCTGCCAAGTATCTTGTCATCCTGAAGCAAAGGATAGGAGTAGTATCCGTAAATTCTCTTGGTTTTAGGAGTATAAACTTCCCACCGATAGCCAAAATCAAAAAGCCTCTCGGTCATATCTCTGTCCCAGACAATTGGATCTAAAGGTGCTAGTGCCCTGATATTGCCATCGTAGCTCGGGTTTGCAGGTTTTTTCTCACTGGCATATACCCACCCATCTGACTCGTAGAAGAGAATTGGTGCAAATTGGAATTCCTCAGGAAGTACATTCTGAAATTGTGGGGTGAACCAACGTCTTGGGATTGACTTGCTTTTGCTGTATTTGTTATTCCTCTTCTTCCCCAGAGAGATCAGGGGATATGACTTCAATTTAATTCTGAATCTCAGGAATTCAATCTGGTCCTCGGTGAGTTCTGCAGGATAGTTGTACTTTGATGGGACAAAGGAATCACGAGCAGAGTATATCTTGTTAAAGTTGGAAGTGCGACCAGATACCATAAGCTCACCTTTTGACCATAAGTACTCCAAAGTGGTAGATATCAGTGAGTTAGTCTTCCATGTGGATATCATAGCTGGATGAGCTAATTCCGGAAAATCAACTCGAGTGAATTGCCTAAGATCTTCTGATGCCTTTAATACCATCTCTACTGGCTTTTCAGGATGATTTCTCAGAAATTCACCTATCCTCTCATTCCCAGTAATCTGCTTTCTAGCATAAAATATAGGAAAATATTTCATGTAAAGTGCATAGAGGTTGGGAAGGTATGCCTCGAACACCTCCTTCTTCTCGTACAATTTAGTTTCAAACTGTCCTAGCTTGTAGTTTTTAACCCTAGACAGGAAAAAAATATCATGATTCCTCCCTGCTGGATTGAGAGGATCTAATTGAACTGCTGAGAATTCTCTGTAATGCTTCAAGAGACTATCATCGCGATAGAAATCGACTTTTGAATGATGGAGGAGGAGTGCACGGAGTTCCTCCCTACTCAATTTAGTAAATTGCATGGCTCAGTAGAATATTTCGGATACTTGATCTCCAAGATCAGAAAACGAAGTGATATCCAATTCATCAGGGGACATCATAGTAATCTCAAGAATCTCATCCTCAAGAATCTCCTTGAAGGTGCGAAGTGCATTTCTAATCATCGCATTTGAAGTGAGGATGATCAGAGCTATAACCCACGTTCGATTATTTACCTCCAAGGACTCGAGCAATATGATCCTGTCCTCTAGAACTACCTTGTCGAGGCCAGCATTCGTCCCAGCTATATCCTTGAAAATAGTTGATAGAGCTGAGAGCATCCCTCCTTTCAAAACTCCCTGATCATGCATTGAACTATCTTGTGTGATATCAGAAGCGAATTGATGACTCAACTGTGTAATACCCTTGTCATTAATGACAAGAAGTTCGTAAATTGGAGTGGAAAGAGTGAGATATAGGATGGATTCCTCCAATAAAGGATAATCATAGGAGGAAGGAAGGTGAAAAGTATGAGGGGAAATTGCACAAAGATAGGTCTCTTATCAAGACCAAGTGCAATCTGGAGTGCAAAGTCTATTGAGTAGATGACAAGTCCTTCTGAGAGTCCAAGAAGAGATGCAAACTGAATCCGTGCGGGATTTCTCAATTCGGAGTTCCTCACGTTCATCAACTGGTGATAGTACGTATTGACACCGAGTACTGTTGTGAAAAGCAGACCAGCAAGGAAGAGAAGTATTGTTGCAATAGATGATAGAATATTTGAACCACTGACGTAATTTACTCCATCTATCCGGGATGCAATGCCCAGAAAGAAAGGAGTTGAGACTCCAGCACTTACGATGAACACTCTTTTTAATGGAGGTTGATCCGTTCTCGTAGCCTCTATACTCAAGTAGAGGAAAAGGACAAAGAGGCACATTATCGGAAACCACACCGTATCATGGTTGAAAGAATCCTGGAGTTTTATCAAGTGCTCTGCTTTATTCGTTGCATCTGCCTTGAGCAATGCAGTACTATCCGCATACATGGACCACATGAACATAAGCGCACCAGCTAGAATTGCTAATGTAAAGTACCTTAAATTATCTGCTGCATGTCCTTTCCTCATAGAAAAGAAGAGGAGCATCACAAAGATCAGAAGAACCAATCCACCAATACCATGATAGATGACAACACCTCCAACCTGCGTCCATCTAAAATTCCGGTATCGCTCTTGAATGCTAGGAATCGCAAGAACTAAGGTCTCTATTACTAGAATAACCTGTATCAGGAGAACTGTTGACAGTTCACCTGTTACTTTGGGTTTCTTCACGAATATTCAACACTCTCCTAGCTTATATCATTTGCTAGAGGCTTGATAGGATATGTTCAGAAATAATATAAATTCTAAAGAGAGATATGACTTACTGTCGAATGCTAATCGCACTACTCGGGGAGAACAATCTAATTAACAAATTCCAACTATGTAAATGAGTTAGAATGAACCAAGTGTGTACTTTAATTGAGACCAAAATGGATATACCTCTATTGCATTTGAGATAGAACCATGGAGTGCCACCATAGGAGTAATCGAAGCAATCCTGCATTGCAACCCTATATTTTTACACTTTCCAAAGAATATTTTGGTTCACTGCGTCTAGTATTATGTAGTATGAACAATTTGAAGATGTAATTATCTGCTAGCGTCACTCTTAAACTCGTTACTATACAATAAAGTTATAAGACTACCATATCACAGAATGTTGTCAACAAGGCACGAGTAGTATAGCGGTAGTATATGTCCCTGCCAAGGTTCATCCTTGATGGGATTTCGTAGTACGGACGTGACCCGGGTTCGAATCCCGGCTCGTGCATTCAGTAAAATCCAATTTAGTGCGAGATATTTTGTTTACATAAATTAAGTTACTAAGCAGTAAATAACTACTTCTCACTATAATACAATGGATATCTCAGTAATTGAAACTACCGATGTCTAAGGGGTAATTCTGAAGAAATATATTTTCAAATCGTGCAAAATGACTAATATTAATCTAAAATGCTTTTATACAATTTTTTTTTGTTGAAGATATGCGATTGGAAGCTCTGTGGACTTCTAAATGCTAGGTAAAAGACGATAATGAGAATGAGAATGAATGGAGTTGAGAGAAATTGGTTCAATCCACCTGCTAACTTCAGGCTTGGGAAATAGTAGGGACCAATTAGCAATCCAAATGAGAAGAACATTGCAAGCAGATAGATATATGTTGCAATTTCGAGTCCTTTCAGTTGAGAGGTCTTGTACGGATTAATGTGCTTCTCATTTGAGTTCAGATTACTGATGAATTTTCGATTAGATCTCACGCGAAGCATAAAGATGAAATAGGGTGCCAAAAGAATAAAAAGGCTGATAATCATCCCAGGGGAACCTAAGTAAGGGGTTGAGAGAAAAAATTGTTGACCAGGTTCAAGACCGATTATGGGATGAGAAGATACCATGGAGAAATTTAGACCTATAGATATGCCATAGAGTAGAATAAAAACATTTTCTGAGAATTGCGAAACACCCTGATCCTTACCAAATAATTGTTTTGCGATCAGATAAACAGGTATTCCATTTCCGACACCTACTGAGATAATAAGTGTCCCAAGTATCTTCACATATAACTCTATATCGCTTGGAAGAGACTCCAGTCCAATTGTTATGACGTCAAGAATAAAGATTATTGCCCATACAGCAAAATTGAAGATAAAGAAACCACTAAGTAATAATTCAATCTCATAAAAATATTGATAGAATCTCATGACACCATTAACTGCAAAGACGAGAGACGATATCACAATGAGTAGGTGGATTGCAGGGAAGAGGTATGAATACCACATAAGAGCGGAACTTTGGCTAAAGTAAAAGATAAGATAGCTCAAAATAGTTAGAAGAAGAGTTAAAACATACCCGAAACTCCTCGTTTTATCCTTAAAAATAAGTGAGGAACTTAGAATTGTTAGGAGGAGAAATATGATAGAAAGAATCTGAAAGGTAATTAGCATTACGTATACAAGCTTTACGCCAAACATCGACTTATTAACCCTACACTGGAAAAATGAATAAAAAAAATTTTTCCGATAATTTGGGTGATACATTGCATAGTTTACTACTTTCAACATTAATTGTCCAATAACTTTCAGATCATATATTAGGATAATCTGTAGTATTCTCAGCCAAATGAAATAAAGATAATTTTGTTTGAGGATAGGCCAATTTGAAGTGAAAATTCACTTAAAGTGTACTCCAAACAGATACTCGTTTGGAGAGAGATTCACGAAGAAAGAATTCAAACAGATTAATTTGTGATACTTCTTGTGCTCATAAGTTGATACCTCCGAAGTTCGCTACTAGGAAAGTATTCAAGAAGACGGAGAATAAGACTAATGAATTTCAACTGAATAGAGATTCTGAGATACTAACCTTGGAATATGCTGGCTTCATGGATTTGATCCTATTGAATGCCTTCTGGTACAGATAGATTGATGCAAGTGTGTAACTCATGTCAACCTCATAGGGAGAATACTGGATTTTTGAAGTCCAAAGATAGTTTCGTTCATAATTCCCAATACTGTCAACCCTTGAGAGAACTACCACATACAACTTGTGGATCAGAGTATCATCTACCAGATCATGATTACGTGCATAAAGGAGCGCAAGAAGTGCATGAGATATCTCCTCGGTGGACAGAGTTTCCCGACTAGATAATTTATTAGTGATTATCCTCTCCAAATTGTTCACATACTTCTCCCCAAACTCTGGAAGATGCGGGAATGAGGAGAGAATAAGAGCACCCAATTGAATAATAGGAGACCCAGCATATTTACTATTGGAACTCACATCATCACCAAGGTTCTTGATGAAGCGGATGACCTTCTCCTTCCCTTCATCGAATTGTGGATCTGGTATCTGTAAGAGAGCTTCCAACACATGCATATTTGTCAGGAGAGCAGGATCATTCTCCACAAAGTAGGTCTTGTAGTACTCCTTGTCCTCGAAGAATTTAAGAGATTGAAGTTTCTCCTTGGTACCTTTGATTCCTAAATAGTCCATAACGAGGAGAGCGATAGCTGTATCATCTGCATCGACTATTGGGAAGGAGTACCCAAAAGAAATACCCTGCTCACTCCAGTACTTGTTCAGAAGTTCGATAGGTTTACGAACAGCAGAGTGCATCTTGTACCCTGCTTTGATGAGAGGATACAGTGAATAAGCGATGTTGAAGTATGTATAGTCACCGAAGTTAGAAAAGAGATAATCATCCTGCAAGGAGTCCTTTCTCAAATATCTCATCACATTTGGAAGGACCTTCTTTACTTTATGTTTGAGGAAGATTGAGCTACTTGCTGGACTTGCTGCCAAAGATCCATTCTTGCTCAAATATGTTGCGAGTGACTCTGCTTCAATAGAATTTTCAACTATACCTTCCATAGAGTGGAAGAGAGGATTGTACACAGAGAACAAGTAACCTCCGAGAAGTTCGAGCTTTTTCTGTCGTGATTGCTCCAATTTGGATATTGAGATGTTGTTTCCACTAATCTTTTCCATAACAGATCCTATAAATTTGGTGTAGAGAAATTCAAATCCAGCAGGAAGTGGAAATTGAGAATTGTAGATCAGTTGATTATTTTCACTGATCCAGTTGATTCCCTTCTCAAACTGGTTTTCATAACTACCCTTGTCCAGATTAAGCTCCGACATCATATACAGAGCAGATGCAGTACTCAGTAGTCTATCGAAAGGGTGGTAGAATCTTGAACCCCATGACCCATTATCATACTGATGGGAGAGTACTGTCCTAACCTGCTCTGGGAAGTAGCTATACCCCATATTATTCCGGATTGATGCTATGACTGCGGTGTCATAAATCACACCATTCATTGATCCTGTTCTGAGGTTAGATATTGAGTGGTCGATGGTATTCTCGATCCAGCTAGGTATGGAAACACCTCATAGCGGTACAATTATCCTCAATGTTTTTATAACTTTCGAAGTAAACTGAGTTCAATACACCTAATCAAGATAAATATAGTCATTATATCAATACAATATATTAATGGGAAGATTGATAAGAATTGATCAATAGCTATTCAAACCTAAAGCCCCGGTAGAGATTGTTACATTTGGCCGAGGGGTTATCCAATTGGACAATATCTAAAATATAGTCCAAATTAGGAGAGGTAATAAAATTAAATAGTTCAACTTTTGTGAATACGTGGTAAAAATTAGCATATATTAATTGAAATTGATGATTAATTTGATTTAGACGGAATCAGGGTTGATAAATGGATAATAATCCCCACGAATCAGATTAATCCCTATTTCTGTTATGGATTTGCATCTGTGACTCATGAATACCTATTGTTAAAAATACATATATTCGTTGAACAAATTGTATACTTTGAAACACACGGAATCGGCGATTCTTCATGCTCATGTAGTATTTTACCTGCTTGTTCAACTTGGTGACAAAATCTAAAATTTCCTTAAATTTATATCATATGCCTTCTATTCAGGTGTATGCTAAAATTTAATAAATTTTTGTTGTTTATTACCTTAGTAGTACTGATTTCTCCAGCTCTAACAATGGAGAAGATTAGTGCTACTGAGAATGGAGAGGAACTCTTCCTTCCAGAGAGGGTGGAAGTCAAGCAAGTACTGACTTCTGATTCCACCAATGACCTCTTCTTCAAGACGAATATGGAGAATGCCATTCTTCCCCACAGCTATACCTCAGAGGAAGCAAGTTACTCACTGTACAGTTATGATGGAGACACCAAGGTAAGTGCTGGCTCATTCAATCCTGTGGTGGACAGTTTTATGGCAACAGATCCAACATCGATCTACCATGCATCAAACCTCTCGAACTCACTTTTGGAACTCACATATTCTACTGTTTACTACGATCTTAGCGGGACTAACTTCACGAATCAAATCCTCCTCTTTGAGGATGAGATGAGTGGTTTTCATTTTGACGCCGTTCAGGGTGAACCCTTCATTATTGACTTTAATCTTAAGGGGAAGTCCGATACAGCACAAATGAATCTCTATCTCATATCCCCATCTGGAGAGGTCTTTGACTATTCTTCAGTAACAATAGAGTTCCAGACTTTCGTCAATCAATTTATTCCAGTGGTACCTACAGAGAGTGGGGAATACACCCTCTTTCTTTCACCAGTGAACGAGAACCTTATCCTGGAGACACTTCATCTCTACGACTCCCCACCAGTCACAGAGATTAGCGCGGGATACACATCCCATTGGACTGGCCAGACGACTCAGACGAATTTCTTCAAATTTACTAATATAACACAGGGAGCTTCACTTCTTAATCTTGATGCCACAGTGTTCTACAATGACTCTGTCTCATCTCCGGATTTGCTCCTCGGACAACTTCAGATCAATTACTTTGCAGGTGGGATCAGTGTCTTCGGAAATGAACTGACAACCACAGAAGCAGTTGTTCTCTTCGGCGACCTTCCAGTTTACGTGGCAGTGACTGCAACTCCACCCAATGATGACAATCAATTCATTGCAGGAGTGAAGAATGATCTCGGTCTCCCCCGTGGTTTTGATGTGGAGTATGCATTCTGGGGTCAACAATTCTCACTTGATGAATTTACACCCAACACAGATTTGATTGTTGAGCCAGTCAGCGCACCCAATACGAACAAATACTACTGGGAAATTTCCGAAGATCTTATTCTTGGTATGAATTCTACTAATGCTGCACAGACCTTCATTACAGAACTTGTTACTGGGGAGGTTTTCCTCCTTGACTCCACAGCAAACGATATCCTTGGATCAACCACCCATACTGCAGTCATTCTTCCTGCGGGTAGTTATATGGTAGAGATCAAGGACAGTTTCAGCAGTAACGAGGCCCGTGTATACACACTTACTACATTGGCTCTCAACTTAGGTGCAAACTCAAACTACGTTTTGAGCCTCGGTGAACCACTGCTCTTTAGGCTTCCTGTCACAGGTCCAACGAAGGAATCCTTCAACTTAACCTATTTAGGATTCGGCTTGTTCAATGCAAGTACTGAAATTACGCTCAGCTTCTTTGATAGTACATTTGGCTTCCAACAGAGCTCCTCCGTGACTCTTGAAGAGTACTACAATAGTGGTGGATCAAATAGGGTCTCTAACAATAATACACTAATAGGTAACACCAACCTTCTGCAGATGTATAATATTAAAGATGGTTATATGCGGATAGAAATGACCGGAAATACTAATTACACAAGTACAGGATCAATTGATGGGACGAATGTTGATCTGCAAGTTCCATTGAACATAGCTCGTCAAAATTACCTCGTCTCATGGCAGGATATGAATCCTCTCAACCAGTATAAGGGACAGGATCTGCAACTGGCAAATGGAGTTCAGAACCAATTGAATGGTTCGATGAATCAGATTGTCTATACCTATTCATTCACCTCAACACCAGACACAGGTTACAATATCAATCTTCACTTAACGAATGTCAGCTATACAGTCTATACTTATCTGGACTGGTCAAACACTTGGTTCAGTGTCAATGTCAACTCAGCCAATTCAATAGATGGGATTAACCATTACATGAAGAATCTGGAGTTTGCAACAAATGAGGAACTTGGATTTGGGATAGTAGTTCTATTCACACCATCTGCTAACGGAACCTTCAGCATCTCACTCGACTCGTATCTTGTGCAAGAGACAGGTGGTATCACTTTAGGATCAGCTTCAATGCAAACTTACGTCCCAAACTCAAGCTCATCAGGTACCACAAGCCAGGAGACAACAACTAATTCTTCCTCATCTTCTTCTTCATTCTTAGCAGATAATGGAATACTCATTGCTTCTGTTGCAGCTGGAATAGTAGCCATTACAGGTGCGCTCATAGTATTAAAGCGATCTGGAAAGATCTGAAGACCAATAGAATTCGTGAATTTAAATGAAATGTGAAAATTGTTGAATGTATTGGATTTTCAGAATTTTTAAACATCAAATAATTATCCTAAGTTTAGATCCAATTTATACCCAAATTAAAGGGATTGGGAAAGATCATTATTACCCTGATTTGAAAGGTAATTTGCTAACTAGTTGTTCACTCAGTCAGGAACTTTCCACAAAAATATCTGAGAGGTATGAGCCTTCTCCCCAGAAGTACTCAGTCTCAGATCCTTGCAGGAAAACTTGTTTCAAATCCTTATAATCTTTATACTCATCTCTCATTGAGGTTCTATTCAAAATTGTATACCAAATCGCCCGCCTTAGCATATTAGAATCAAGGTAGAATGACGGAAGTTTCATGTACAGATGCAGGGATTGATTGTCGATAAGCAGGGGAGACACCTTGCTCCTCGGTTTTCCAAAATAGAGAGAGAGATCCAACTGTGGGAAATTAGATCCATAGAGAAATTGAATTTGATCTTCCAGCGTAGCTAGTGAGTGCGCGGAAGCAAGTTGAGTCATCCTCACCACATCCTGCGCAGGAAGAAAGCAAGAGTAGAATGACAGAATAACAGAGGAATGCTTAGAAGTCTTCTCTTCAAGGATTCTCATCTGATCCATAACCTCAGGATATCCACCTTCTACATAGAGGTTATTAAAACCCGAAAACCTTACCTGAATATTCTCCCTATCATAGAACTCTTGATAGTCAGGATCAGACCAGAGAGGAGAGACACCAAGTTTAATCGAGTTCTCAAGGTACTCCCTTCCCCTGGCAAATGAGGTAGAGTCATGAAGGAGCACGACTATGTGAGTGAAACCATGGTGAATAAGGGTAGAAATTGAACGGATAAACTCCCTCTTCATTAAATCATAATATGAAATAAAATTGAAATCCCCCTGAAGTTTGTCCATCGCAAATCTCCTCGTACCGTCTATTGCAAAATACACAGAATTTATCTCAAATCTTCGCATCAATTGAGTAAGCTCTTCAACTGGCATCTCCTCAATATTCCTGAACTCTGGAATACTTTCCATATCTATCCTACTTCCATACCTCATAAGTATCTTGGGGAAGTACTTCAGCATTCTGAAAATGATTTGAACATATTTTCTTAAGAGAAGGAATTGAGAAGGATAGGAATGAGAAGTATTACCGAAAAGATCTCAGAACTGAGGAAGGAATAGTATTGACTGGAGGACATGAACTATCTTCTAATATACATACGTAGTACCATTTTTCCAAGGATCATATCAAGATTCTGTGTGTCCCATTATTGTCCATCAGAGGAGAATATATGAATCTAATTCCGTTAGGAATAGACATGTAATTTCGAGGGAGAAGATTTATTGAAGATTATTTATTAGCAGACTCCTTGTTCAATAAAAGGGTAATAAAAAGTAACAATAGAATAACCAGAATGCGATGGCCGGGACTTGAACCCGAACCACTGGCTTGGAAGGCCAGAATGCTAGCCATTGACACCACCATCGCTTTGAGCAATGCTCAACTTCTCATTCTCTATTGGGTTAATATATCTTTCAGTATATTTCTGATCTCCAATTCGGACTCTCGAAGTAGTTCATGCTTTAATATCAACTTCTCGAATGAATCATGCTTCGAGAGATGTTCAATAACACTTTACATTGTTATTGGGAAATCTCTGTAATTCTGAAGGTCATTTACAGAGTAGTTTAAATCTCAGTCACTCAGTAATTCTAGCTTCTGGTGAATTCATCCTTCTTACATAGTTTGAGTTTTAGAGGGGTTTCGATTATTATCTTATCCTATCTTTCATTTAGATATTGAGGGTATACTATATGATGGTTGTCTAATTTACTGAGTATTCAATTATTCATCAAACAATTCAGGGTATTCACAAAAAGTTGAATAGTGCTAAAATGTAAGTTTAAATAAACTTTTTCTACCTAAAAGGGTTATATAGTTGGATAGGGAAGAATTGTTATGACTCAAGTTGAGGAACGAGTTAGTGAATTGGAGCAATTGTTCAAGGATCTTCTATTTTCACAGAACCGGGTCATGGCTAGTATTTATGAACTTTCTACTGAGATGAAAGAATTCAAGGAAAATATAGAGAGGGATACTAGAGAATTCAGGAAGAATGCAGAAAAGAGCAACAACGAATTCAAGGAGAATCTAGCAAGAGATACGAACGAATTCAAAAAGAATGTAGCAAAAGATACGAAAGAACTCAAGGAGGAGATGAAGGAGTTCAAGGAGAATCTAGCAAAAGATACGAAAGAACTCAAGGAGGAGATGAAGGAGTTCAAGGA
>Ga0114931_10006051_pt1 | contig 14927 bp, 8 predicted proteins | sample 2SBtaG_FD_89579 | JGI IMG/M metagenome (GOLD analysis project Ga0114931, IMG submission 89579) | Deep subsurface microbial communities from Kolumbo volcano to uncover new lineages of life (NeLLi) - 2SBTROV14_V59a metaG | ecosystem: Environmental > Aquatic > Marine > Volcanic | place: Kolumbo...
CCTCAACCCTCAAAGAAAGGACAATTTGGCAAGTCCACAAAATCAGTTCAGTTCTTCTTTTTATTTTTAGCCCCCCTCTGTCTGCCGCCTCTTCTCCGGTTTTTCCTCCTCCGTTTGCGTCTTTCTTCAGGAGGCAATTCCACCGCGCCGGTCACATCTTCATAATCAAATTCCTGCTCATCTTCGGTGAAGGACTGCGTTCCGACCAAATCCGTGGGGAAATTTCCAGCATCATTCATTTTCTTAATTTCCCGCACGCGCTTCAGGTCAAGCGGATAGTGTTTGCCTCTGCCGTTGCCGTTGGTGTAGGCGTAATACATCAAGCCTTTGAAGATATCGGTTTTGACCAAAACAGCGGTGCCTGCTTCGGTTTTGAGCTTGTCGGCTTTTTCGGGAAATTGTTCGAGGGCTTCCATGTAGGTATCCAATTCGTAATTGAGGTAGCATTTCAAGCGGCCGCACTGCCCGGAAAGTTTAGCCTGATTGATGGCCAGATTTTGATAGCGGGCAGCCGCCGTAGAAACGGATTTGAAATCCGACAACCAGGTAGAACAACACAGTTCCCGCCCGCAAGACCCCACGCCCCCTATTCGGGCGGATTCCTGCCGCGCCCCAATTTGCCGCATCTCGATTTTGATGTGAAATTCTTTGGCGAAGTGCCGAATCAGTTCCCGAAAATCCACCCGGCCGTCGGCGGTGTAATAGAAGGTGGCTTTCCGCCGGTCTCCCTGAAATTCCACATCGCCGATTTTCATTTCCAGGTCGAGTGTCCGTGCAATAGCCCTTGCCCGAATCATCGTCGGTAGTTCTAAATTTCTAGCTTCCTGTAATTTTTCCAAATCGCGTTCATTGGCTTTGCGAAGCACTTTGTGAAACATCCCATCTTTCGACACTCTTTTCTTCTTCAATTGAAGGCGCACCAACTCCCCCGAAAGCGAAATCCGGCCAATATCATAGCCGGCAGAAGACTCCACCGCCACCGTGTCGCCGGTAATTGCACGCGTATAAGGAGGATTGAAGAAAAACCCTTTTCGCGAACCGTTTTTAAAACTGACCTCTACAATAGAAAATTTCTCTACATCCGCAATATCACGCGGGGCCAGCCAATCGTAAGTATTCAATTTATTGCACCCACCGCTGCTACAGTTTCCGTTATTTCGACATCCAAGCGGCAAACCGTCCCGCGTTTGTACCGTACATCCTACACAAGCCATATCTTTTGAGTTTTGAGATGGAGATTTTTCTGGAGATTTTCCAAAGATTTTCCAAATTTTGAAAATTTGGAAAATCTGAAAAATTTGGAAAATCTGGAAAATCTGAACTAATTTTAAATCACTTAAAACACACCTACAACCAACCCCCTGAAACTGCCTACTGCAAACTGCCTTCCGCCACCTCCGGCATTTTATTTTTCAAAATTTTATTCATCTGTATCGAAGTATCCAAAAACAACACCTTGGGGTTGGCATTCCGCTCGATGTAATACGAGCAATCCGTCAATAATTTCACCATCGCTTCAACTTGATGGAACTCGATGACTTTCGTCAAATTCAGGGCTGTAGCCAATTCTTTTTCTGCTAGCCGAACATTTGTCTGAGCGGTCATTTTCAGAAGCAGGTATTCCCGCAAAAAATGGAGCGCATATCGCAAAAACTGCTTTTGATTTTCCCTGCCCAAAGCGGCAAATTTCTCCACCCATTTCATCAATTCCACCCCATTTCCGAGATAGCTTTTTCGCATCCATTCAAGAAACAAGGCGGAATTATCGTTCTCCGATTGGGTTGCTATTTTAAGTGCCTCATTGAAATTTCCATCTGCCAAATGCGCGATGGAACGGGCTTTTTCTGGCAAAATATTCGCCTTTTTGCACAAGCCTTCGACCACTTCCGAATCGCTTAATTGGTTGATTTTTACCAATTGGCATCGCGACAATATCGTATTTAAAATCAAATCCCGGTTCTCTGCTGCCAAAATAAGGATGGTGTCGCCGGGGGGTTCTTCAATCAATTTTAAGAGGCGGTTCCCCTCTTTTCCCAAATATTCCGGCAACCAAAGGACTAAGATTTTGTACCTGCCCTCAAATGCTTTCAGACTCAATTTTCGAATGATGCGGACACATTCTTCCTTGTTGATGTTCCCCTGTTTATTCTGCGCCCCAATCGCCTGCAACCAATGATTGACGTCCATGAAAACATTTTCCGAAACCGCATTTCGCCACTCTGCGAGGAAAGAATCGCTCGTCACATTCGTCCCGATGACGGGAAAGGAAAAATGAAGGTCGGGGTGAATCAACTTGCTCGCTTTGCTGCAACTGCGGCACTTTCCACAGGCATCTTCCCCACTTTTTTCTTCGCAAAGCAGGTATTGGGCAAAGGCAAGGGCGAGGGCTAACTTTCCACAGCCCTGCGGGCCGAGAAACAGCAAGGCATGAGGAATGCGGTCGTTTTCGACCATGTTCCGCAACAAACCTTTGGCAGCCGTTTGTCCGATGACCTCTTCAAAAAGCATTTTACCTTTCTGCTTTTACAAGAATTAAAAAAATGAGATTGGAAAATTCAGACCTGGCTGAACAACTCTAGGGAATTGCTCAAAAAAAGAAAATTTCTTGAACGGCCAATGTTCAAAAGGGAAAGGAAAAGGGAAATGAATGCTTCAAGAGTTATCGGGAAGGGTATTGGTATAAAAAATCATTTAACCGCGCTTTCCAGTTTTCAGCAAAGGATTTTTTTGAAAAGCGATGAAAAAGGGTGACTCGCAACACTAAATTCAACAATTAAAAGACAACCCAATTTTGCAAAACTTTTGTGCAAAATTCCCGAATTTCCATGTGCGCTTTCCCGAAAATAACCGGGACAGCTTTGAATTAGATTCACTAATTTATCTTAAAACTCTCAAAATTTTTTAATCGCCCCGAATGGAATATTTTTCAAAAAAAACCTATTCCATGAGCAACATTTACCCCTCTTGATATTCCACACCAATCTTCGGTTCCTTCTAAACGCATTAGCCGTATTCAAAAACAATTTTCTTTTCACTGAATTTTAACCAACGGTAAAATTAACCAAATAATTTAAATCGAAGATATAGATTTGACAACTTTTGAAAAGTTGTCAAATCTCCTTTCTGCCTCCAATGACTTCAATGACTTATGACTCTTAACGGCTCGCCACTTTGTCCATGGCCCTTTCAGAAATTGCGGTGATGGTGAGGGAAGGATTTACCCCCGGGTTTGCGGAAATCATCGAACCGTCGCACACGAACATATTTTCGTAACCAAAGACGCGATTGTCTTTGTCAATCACTCCTTCGCTCGAATCCTTTCCCATCACTGCCCCGCCCAAAATGTGTGCCGTTGAAGGAATACCAAGCAGTGGTTCGAGGGAAAAGACCTGCGGTTTGGCGTTTAGAAGGCGGCTGTATTTTCGGGCTAACTCTCCGGCGCGAGGTATGAAAGCCGTTGGTTTTTTTCCCTTTTCAACGGAAGTTGCCATCCTTCCAAATAGGGAGCGCGAGAAGCTTAGCGTGCTGTCGAGCTGCTGCATGAAAAGGATGATTTGGGTGCGTTGTGCAAAATCGTCAACGAAGAGCAGCTTTAGGTTTTGGAGGGGGCGCCTCAGCCAATCGGCGAAAATTTTAGCTGCGCGGATGAACACATTTTTCCCAAAAACCATCGGCAAAACCGACAGCCGCCAAAAACCCGAACCCTTGCCATAACGCACCGGTTCGATGTGGGTGTGCGCGTCGGTGTGCAAGATAGAACCGATAGCGACGCCGCGGGAAAAATCCTTTTTTTTGTCAAATGAAGTGACCAGAATGAGGCTTTCGTTGTTCGTTCGGACGTGGCTGCCCACTTTCGGAGAAAGGCGCGGGAGGGAAGATTTTCGAAGTTTCAACAACAATTTCACCGTTCCCAAGACCCCTCCCGAAAAGACTATCCCCTTTGCCGTCACAAAACTTTTTCGTTTCCATATTTTGGTGGACGACCTGAATTGGACCCGGTAGCCTTCCGAACCATCTTCTTTGCCGTGGGGAACGACATCGGGAACCTCCGCTTCGGCTTTGATTTCCGCGCCCAATTGTTGGGCGAGGTGGAGGTAATTTTTGTAGAGGGAGTTTTTGGAATTGTAGCGACAGCCCGTCATGCAGCCGCCGCAAAAAATACAGCCTGTTCGCAGCGGCCCTTTTCCTTTGAAATAGGGGTCTTCCACTGTTTTGCCGGGTTCGCCAAAATACACTGAAACTTGGGCAGGTCTGAAATGAGATTCCCGCCCGATTTCACTTCCAAGCTGTTTCAAAGCCAGGTCGCCTACCTCCAATCGGGGGTTTGGAGTTGCGCCGAGCATCTCCAGGGCAGTCTCGTAAAAAGGTTGCAATTCCCTCTCCCAATCGGCAAGATGCCGCCAACTGCCGCTTCGGAAAAATTCTTTTTTTGGAACGGGCAAGGTGTTGGCATACACAAGCGAACCACCGCCAACTCCCACCCCCGAAAGTATGGAAACATGCCGGAACAGGGTCATTTTGAAAAAACCGAAAAACCGGAGGGCAGGCAGCCACAGCCATTTTTTCAGGTTCCAATTCGTTTTGGGAAAATCCTCCGCTTTGAACCATTTTCCCTTCTCGATGACCAACACTTTGCACCCCTTTTCGGAAAGCCGCAACGCACTCACCGAACCTCCGAATCCACTGCCGATGATTAGGTAGTCGTACTCGTTTTTTTTAGGTTGGTTTTCCATTTTTGAATACTTCATCGCATCATTTTAATAATCTAGGGCTTCACACAACGACACGACGACACAATGTAGCAAATGCTGTAAAAATATTGTACTCCCTGCTTTGAGTCGTCGCGTCGTTGTGTGAAGCTACCCTAAAGTAAAATAATTTTGGTGGTAAACACGCTGCCCGTGGCGGTTGTAATTTTCAACCAAAAAATGCCCGCCGCTAAGCCTTCGCGGCGAATTTCCAATTTCCCCGGACTCGTTTTCGGCAAACGCCTAACCAATGCTCCTTCAAGGTTGAAAATTTCGAGCAAAACAACCTGAGAATTCAGTCCGGAGGTTTCGATTACCGCCGTTTCATGGAATGGGTTGGGAGAAATTTTGACGCTAGCTTTTTCGTTGTCTAAATTCGTCACCGCAACGAGTTCCGAGAACTCGTCGGCGCCGATATCTACCCTCGAATTTTGCACCCGGCTTTCGCCGTCAATGTCTTGTTCACCGGGAGCGGGGACGAAGGAAGGATTGCCGGCATCGAGGGCGGGAGAAGAGGCGGTGAGGTGCAAATCAGGCATCAAAATATTCGCCAATTCGGGGTCTCCGAAAAGGGAATTCGAATCCTGCCCGGCGCCGTTTTTGTAACTGCTGAAACCTACGTGAGTAGCGCCTTCGTAATCAAATTCAACGGTGGCGGTATTGCCGGAGGTGAAAAACTGATTGTAATTCAAATTCAAATCGAGCGAGCCAACACCGTCAACAAAAAGGAGGAGGTTGGAGGCGTTTGTGGAATAAAAAATGTTGTTTTCCAAGCTGCAATTTTCGGTGTACGAAATATTGAGTTCAGCCGTGATACCGCCAACCCCGCCCTCGTTGACGTCGTTGCCAAAGCAGGTGTTGTTGCTGATGAAAGAGGTGGTCACTTTGCCGGAATTGCCAGGAAAATCAAAGCCTCCGAAGGCAATACACGCGTCGTCGTTATTGTAAATGAAGTTGTTGCGAACTTTGACGCCGGAAGCGGATTTCCCCACATTTTCACAACCCACCTCGATACCCCATTGGCATCGATAAACGGTGTTGTTTTCGACCACGATGTCCCTTCCACCGTCCACATAAATGCCCCCTGCCGAAGCAATCGGGGACTTGCAATTAAAAACCGTATTTCCTTTCACTAAACCATTTCTAGCTTGGTCGTTGGCAGGGGCAGTGCCTTCGTGACCGATGCAATCTATGCCGATGTTGGTAATGTCGCGGACGGTATTGTTGGTCACTCCAAAACCATCCACATTCCCATTGACGGCAAGCCCCTCGCTGAAACCCGTTCGGCTGTCGTGAACGATATTTCCGTCAATGATAAGCCCACTTATGGCAGAGGTTCCATCCGTGCCGAACACGATGATAGGTTGGCTGTTGGTGCCGGCATTTACCCCCGCATTGGGATTAGTCGAAAAATTGATATGGCTGATGTCATTATTCCTCAGTTCGATGTTTTGACAAACGCCTTCAACGAGAATGCCCTGCGCATCGTTTTGCTCGTTGTTTTTAATCGTCAGCCACTGAATGATGAGGTAACTTTGATTAAAAATTCCGAGGATGGCGTCGGGGGTGGCGATGCCCGTCCCGTCGAGGATGACCACATCGCTGTCGTTGTTTCTGTAGGTGATGGAATTCCCCGCCTTACCGGAGACATTCACCTCTACTTTTTCATGGTAAGTACCCGCCATTATGTTCACCGTACTTCCCGGAGTAGCGTTATCGCAGGCGTGTTGAACGCTTTGCCACGCGTTGCCGGGCGAGGTACCGCTGTTGTTATCGCTTCCGCTTGGGCTAACGAAAAATTGCGTCTGTGAGTAGAGCGAAAAAACCTGACCGAAAGCGAGCAATAATATGGTTATCTTTCTCATTTGGGTCATAAAAGTTGCATTAGCGGGCATCATGAAACAAAGATTTTGCAAGAAATTCAAAAATCGGTCTTTTGACAAAAGGTGGCAAACTATGGCTTTCAGAAATAAGGTATCGGATACTTTGAAAGTATCCGATACCTTGAATTTCAACGAATTAATTAGGACTTTTTTATTTACGAACATCACTATTCATTTTCCTTTTGTCACCATTCCTAATTGGCTCACAGAATCTTTGTCTTTGAGCCGAATAATGATTATAATTGGCTCATGAAATATAATTGGCAACAAAAAGACTGGCCGGATTTCAAATATGACCTCCGCAAAGTGGAAGATGAATTATTCTCTTTTGCAGAAAAAATGGTGCGTTCAAACGGTATTTAAAAGTGTCGGGAAACAAGCCCCGCCTGCGCTTTTCCAGCCAACTGTTGAAGGAAGCATGTAAATTGGGCAAAATTAGCAACTCACACAATACAAAATATTATCGTCGAAATTAAAGCAGATAAAATTTATGAAAAGAATCACCTGCCTTTTTTTGCTTTGCCTCTCCTTTCTCACTGCCAAGTCTCAGGAAGAGCAAACGACTCCCCTGATAAAGAGCATTTACTTCGGTGGCGGCAGCTACTACATCGATTATCAGCAAGTTCGGGAACTTTATGATTTTTTGGACAGCATAGATGGGTTGGAGCAATACGACATCATCATCCACAGTCACACGGACAACATTGGCAGCATCGAATTCAACAACCTGCTTTCCAAAATGCGCAGCGAAGCGGTGTTGAAGCGCATTCTTGAAAAGGGCATTCCTTCGGAAATGATTTCCATCAAAGACTTTGGAGAATTGAATCCTCTTTACGACAACTCGACCTGGAAAGGAAAATTGAGCAACCGGCGGGTAGATGTGATTTTGAAGCCGCCATCTTTGTAAAAAGAAGCGTTTTTAGGGTATTGTCTTCAGTGTTCTCCTTACCTAGATTGACAAGACTCTCGCAAAAAAAGGCAGGTCTGACCAAAATCAATTGGTCAGACCGCAACACTCAAAAGATTATTTAACCGAAACATTCAAAATTTCGGGCTTTGAGCAAAAAAAAGCGGAGGGTAGAGGGGAAAACGAAACTCGTTTCCCCCTCAAATTCCTCTTATCAAGCCCCTTTTCTTTTTTATCAAAACAATACTTTATCTGATATTAAAAACAGTTTTTTGTTGACGGTGGAAGAACCGCAGGTCAATTGTTTTTTTTAAATTATTTATTGCCAAATAAATTTGGCAAACCCATAAAATCCATTTTGCACTTAAATTTTTCAACAATGACCAATGACGATTCAATGACCAATGACAACTCAATTATGGAATAAAAACCATTTTCTTCGTTGCCGAATCCGTCGCTGTTTCCAATTGGTAGTAGAGCATCCCCTGCGTGGGCAAGTCGGTTGCTTGAATTTGAATTTCGTGTTGGCCTTTGGCAAAGCTTCCCTGTTTCAAAAACAAAATACTGCCGGAGACATCGAAAACCTTGAAGGTAATGTCTTGAGCCTCCGGCAGACTGAAACTGACTATTGTTGCACTATGAAACGGATTCGGATAGTTTTGACGCAACTCAAATGCGTCTTCTGCAATAGAAGGGATGCCGTTTTCACCATCGAATGTTAAGCCCACTCTCAATCGAACTCCATCTTTTCGATAGGCTTCAGCTTTCGTCAAGGCAGAATTTAGGTGGAGCATATTGCTCAGGCGCGTGTTTGTTTTTGCTTTAAAACGAAGGCTGAATAAAACGGCATCCTCGTGCAAGTTTTGGGGGTCGAAATGACTCCAACTGCTCGTCAGCATTCCTCGGTTCAGGTTACTGAATCCAAAGTTTGCTTCGCTCAGTTGGTCTAATTCGCCTTTTTCAAACCCGGTAAACTCCATCGCAGATTGGTCAAAATTAATCGTAAATTGAAAACCCATTATCTCAAAAAAATCCTTGGCTTTGAAGTCAATTTGAAAGGTTTGGCCCGGTTGCAACTCCCTGTCCTCCACTTGGAAGGATAATTCATCTTCGGCATCCCGGTCTTCTGCGGAAAGCAAATTGTTCGGTATCGCGCTATCATTCACATCCCCTATTTTGATGCCGATGAAATTAATGTTAAGCATGTCATTCCTAAGATTATTGACATTAAAAAATTCGGGAAAAGACTCGGCAAAGGGATTGTCCGGGTTTTGAAATTCATAGGCAGCATCTACGAATCGCCAGGAAGTGTTGTTGGAGAACTCCGTTTGTTCCTGCAATATCATTTTTTGCATTTCAATCAAATCCATGGTCGTGATGCTTCCCGAATTATTTACGTCGGCAGCGATAATCTTGTAGGGGCTTTGAAGCCGTTCATAATCAACGATATGCCGGTGAATGAGCACCATGTCCCAAGTCGAGATGCCATTGAGTGGGTTGATGTCTTTTTCCGGCGAAAGGGTGTAATCGTTGCCCGGTTCTAAAGAGGGAAAAGCAAATTTCCCATCCGGTCCGGTAATTACCGGGCTAGTGACGCCGTCGTTGACAGATACCGAAACGCTTTCCACATCGTTGCCCATTTCGTTGTTAACCGAACCGGCAACGAGGGGTTCGGGGGTGGCAGGGTGGCAGATGCCCATATTGTCCTGAATGACGAGGGTTGTTTCACAAAAATCCTGATTTCCAGAAGCATCGGTCACCCAAAGTTGGATGCTGTTGACCCCCAAATTGAGGCAATTGAAGGTCTTGCTGATTTCGTTGACATCGGAAGAAAAGGAAAGAGAAAGTTCACCGGGGCAATTATCCGTGCTGCCTGCATCGAAATCCGAAGCCCATATTTCCACCATGCCGTCGTCGGGAATGCCATCGCCGGTGGTGTCTATTCCCATCAATTCAATCACCAAGCCACTGAGACAAAAGGGGGTCGGTTTTTTCCCATCGATTACCGTAATTGTGATAGCGCAGGAAGTAGAATTGCCACAGCCGTCAAAGGCGGAGTAGGTGGCGTTGTAGGTTCCAGCCACCACATTGTCGAAGGGTCCGAAGCCCGTTCCAAAATCACTGTTCACCACCACGAAAGTTTCATCACTGCAATCACTCACCGTTACATTTGGCAAAGTAACACTCGTAAAACACTGGTTTCCAGTAATTTCTACCGTAAAATCATTCGGGCAGGCAAAAGTCGGCGCTTCGTTGTCGAAGACACTCAGAATTTGCTGGTCTTGAAAAAAGCCGGTCGTGTTGTTGCTATTCGCTTGGTAAGAACACCAATCAATCAGTGTCCATGTTCGCACAATTTTAAAGCAGGCAGGCGGCGACACCTGAAACACCACATCTTCATAATTCCGGGCAACCAATTCACAATCGTCACCCGAAACGACGGGAAAATTGAAAGGGGCGGACAGACTATCCGGGTCCAAAGAAGCCACCGTCGCACAGCCCGTCAGTTCAAAATCGGGCGGGAAGGCGACGCTGACGGGGGTGTTGTCTTGCAGCGAAATGGTTTGAGAACACGAGTTGGAATTGCCAAAATCATCGGCGGTAGTCCAGGTTCGAATAACTTGCCCGACTCCGCAGGTAGTCAAATCAATTTGGTCTGTAAAATTTACTTCTGCCACATGGCAACCGTCGTTCGTTTCCGGCTGCCCGGTGAGGTTGAGGTCGGTAAAATCCTGCGTACAATCGAGGGTTAAATCGGCAGGGCAAAGGATGGTGGGGGCAAATTTGTCCTGCACATGTGCGATGACCATGCAGTTGTTTGAATTGCCGGAACAATCCACCCCTTTTAACTGCACCGTGACGTCCGTCCCAATGTCTTCACAACAAAGGGTAACGGTAGGTCCGAAGTTCGTTTGCGTCTGATCACAACCCGCCAGCATTCTCCGAACCTCGAAGTGGTCGAAGCAGCAGTTGTCAAAGCTACCGTCATCAAAAACTATGGCAGGAACAGCCACCGTTCCGTCAGCATTTAGGGAGATGGTTGTAAAACCGTCACAAATCATCGTAGGAGTTATGTCGTCCACCACGGTCAGGTTCATTTGACAACTCGATGTGTTGCCACATTCATCGGTCACATTGTATGTAATGGGGACCGTTCCCTGCGAAATACCCGGAACAGGCCCGCCATTTCCTGTCACTAATCCGGCGGGCGTATTCATGGTGACCGTGAAATTAGTGGAGCAGTTGTCTGTAATTCCAACTTCGGGCAAGATGACCAAAGCAGAACATTGTTCCGATGCATTCATGCCCACGGTAAGGTCCGAAGGACAGCTAAGTTGGGGACCTTCCTTGTCCTCCGCTTTAATGATTTGAACTTGTTTTAAAATGATTCCCGCACACCAATCTGCAAGGGTCCAGGTTCGAAGGAGGGTTAAGGAATTGCCACAGGAGGGCAGTTCCTGGTCGCTAAAAGTCGCAATAATGTTGCAAAAGCCCGTCAGCAAAAGTGGGCTGCCATCCAGGGTCGGTTCGCCCGTATTGGAAGGGTCGGTATTGGGGTTTTCACAACTCAGGGAAGGCGACTGAACGTCGTCCAAATTTAATGGGAAAACGACATCATTAACGCTAGATTTGCGAATAGAAATCAATTGGGTGCAAGTGCTGATATTGTTAAAAACATCAACTGCCGTCCAGGTCCGGGTAATCAAAGCCAGGACGGGAGAACTGCTGCAACCGAGGTTTTCTTTCAAGTCGAAAAAACTCAGCGTAAAATCAGAGCAATCACTCACATCGGGAGTACCTGTTATTGCGGGGTCGGTAGCTTGGGTGCAGGAAACGGTAAGGTCGGGTGGGCAGGTAATTGCCGGAGGCACTTTATCTTCAACGACGATAAAGCCCCAACAGGAATTGCCGCTGGCCAAATGTTTCACCGTCACGCCCAAGACTTTGCCAATACTCGTTGCATCTATAAAAGGACTCGTTGGTAAAACGAGACCGTTGTCCTTTAAAATAACCTGATAAGCCCCCGGCCCGACGGGAAAGCAAACCGCCGGGTTGTCGGGGTCTTCCAAAATCATATCGTAGGTAACTTCTGCCAGGCAGGAATTGCCAAGCGAAAAGGAAACAACATCATTGCACACCATGGTGCAATCCTGTGCCGTTCCGTCATTCAATAGTGCGGTAAAAACAATCGTCCAAAGTGCCAGCAGTAATTTTTTTGAGACCCCAAAAGGAAAGGTCATCGGTAGTTGGGTCTGCCTTCCGAAGCCCGCGTGGCTTTCGGGAAGCAGGGTGTGTGTCGTCATTTTCATGTGACTTAATTTGTTAATGAATCGGTTAATGGATGCACGTTTGGCGAGTGGTCTCTTGCAATTTCACTGCACAGAAAGCCTTTTCGCTTCGCGTGTGTTAATTCGTTTTTTCTTTACTTTGCTATGAAATCTCAATGTTACAATTGGGCAATAACCTGCCCATCGGTACAAGCTTGTCCGTTACTAAAAAAGTCCGAAGAGAGGGGATTAGGTAAGGCTGATTAAATTAATAAATTGGCTAATTCATTATTTTAACTGGCCAATAAACAGGCTAAAACGGGAAGATACAGATATGAATAGCGAAACCTGCTGGACTCAACGACTTCAGTTTCCGGCAAATAATAACGCGATATTCAAAAACTGCCTCGAAGGGTCGAGAACAACATTCGTCTATCAATCTGCAATGTCAACGTTCCTAATTCCGCACAACGCGGACTGGAATATGACTTTCCCCGGCAACTGAACTATCAGTCGGAATCCAGTAAAATTGGTGAAGTAATTTTTTTTGGAAAATTGCTACTGAAAAATAGCCTGTGAGTGGGATAGGTGTAAATCGGTTTTGGTTCGTTCATGGTGTTGTTTATTTACTGAGATAATAAAATTCGTTATTTTCAAGGGCAAATATAATAGATTATTTTAATCTTTACAAATATTTATATATTTTTTTATATGAAATAGCAAAAAGGTCGTTTTTGGAATTTGAACCACTCGTTTTTTTTAATTTTTGTTCTGTCAAATGCCCCATCAATCTGTAGGACGAGGCAAGTCATATTTGCAAAATCAAAGCCATTCAGAACCCTTGAACCCTTGAACTCCTGAACTCCTGAACCCCCGAACCCCTGAACCCCTGAACTCCTGAACCCTCAACTCCCGAACTCCCGAACTCCTGAACTCCTGAACCCTTGAACCCCTGAACCCCTGAACTCCTGAACCCTCGAACTCCCGAACCCCTGAACCCTTGAACCCAAAAAGCCCCTGCCAGCATTTCGCTGACAAGGACTCACACTTAAATCGGTTTCAATTCAGTGTTTCAAAATGAGGGGAAGGGGGTATGCTTGGTTTTCTCGTATGTTTGAACTCTTCCTATTGCATCAAAATCATTTTTTTGGTTGCCGTATGAGTGGGTGTTTTTAATTGAAAGTAGAGTACTCCACTTGTCTTTAATTTTCCACCATCCACGAGCAGTTCGTGGTAGCCACTTTCAAAAAGTTGTTCCTTCGCATAAATTGCCCTGCCTGACAAGTCGTAAATAGTTAGAGTAACGGGCGAAGCTTCCGGCAATTGAAAACCTATCGTAGTCGTTTCCCGGAAGGGGTTTGGCTGGTTTTGAAATAAGGCAAAGCTGGAAAGCGGTGGGTCTGTCTGTTCGTTGGAAAACTGCAAATTCAAGTCTAGCAATTGGTCATTGCCATCATAGGCTTCTGCCTTCGTATAGCGGGAATTGATATTTAGATAATCGCTCAATTGTCCACTTTTTCTACCTTTGAATAGCAGACTAAACAGCGCTTGATTTTCATTGAAACTCGCCTTATCCAAGTCAAACCAACTGGCCGTAATGACCCCTTCATCGAGTCGGGAAAGTCCTAAATTTTGGGCTTCCATGTTCGCCAATTCTCCCTTTTCAAATCCTTCGAAAGTCAAGGATTTACCATCAAAGTTGAGCGTAAACTGGTAGCCCAGAATGTTTTCGAAATCCTTTGCCCGGAACGGAATCCGCACCTCTTCACCTTCTTTAACTATTTGGTTTTCAAGGACAAAGCTCAATTCACCGGCAGTAGGGGCGCTTCTATCTTCACTTCCCAGCAGAGAATTTGGTACGGCGCTTAAATTCAGGTCGCCTATTTTCACTCCTGTAAAATTGGCTTCCAACTCGGCGGCGGTCAAATTGGGCACATTTACCGCTTCGGGGAAGGGCTGAACGAAAGGATTCGCCGGATTTGGAAACACATAATTTTTATCCACAAACCGCCAGGAATTATTCTGCGGGAAATGATCTTGCATATTCAAAATGACCTTCCTCAATTCTACGATGTCCAGGGTGGTTATCGTACCGCTATGATTCACATCGGCGGCGATGATTTTATAGGGAGAATCCAATAATTCAATGTTCAAAACATGCCTTCCCAGTAGTACCATGTCATAGGTAGAGACGCCATTCAGAGGGTTCAAATCCTTTTCCGGGGTGATTGTATAGTCGCCGCCGACAGGAAGGCTTGGAAAGGCAAAACTGCCGCCCAAACCCGTCGTATCCGGGAAGGCATAGTTGCCGCTGATTTCAACCGTCACATTTTCAACGTCTTCGCCCATTTCGGTTTGTATCGCACCAGTAATCATTCCCACATCGGGCGAACTACAAACATTCATATTGTCCTGAATAATCAAAGTAGTGGTGCAGAAATCGCTATTTCCAGCCTCGTCCGTTGCCCACAATTCAATCGCTTGCGACCCGAGGTCTTCGCAGCCAAAAGTGAGTTGAAAGTTAAAAGGCGGACCAACGCTAGTCGTATCGCCCGCTTTGCGAAGACTCAGCAAAACGTCGCCAAAGCAATTGTCAAAACTACCCGCGTCGAATAAATCAGGCGTCACCATGGCCATGACTTGACCACCCATTAATTGCAACTCGCCCACGATATTATTAATGCAAAAGGGGGTCGGCGGCTTTAAATCCACGACGGTAATAGTCAGGCTACAGGAGGACTTATTCCCACAACCATCGCTAACGGTAAAGGTAACGGTATGAACGCCTTCGGGGTACAAACCGCTCGCATCTGCCTCGTTGGAAAAAGCAAATGGAGAGTTGTTCGCAATAGTCAAATTGGGGTTGCAATCGGTCGCCTCTAGTGGAAGGAGGTTGGCAAAACCCGTGATGCAGAAACTGTCAAGCCCCACGGTCACATCCGGTGGGCAGAAAGTAATGACCGGAGCCTCCGTATCCAACACTTTTATAATTTGCTGGTCTTCAAAACGCCCGACACCAAAGGGGTCGTTGGCGCTAAATTGACACCAATCAACGACCACCCAAGTGCGAACGATTTTATAACAGGCAGGGAACGCAATTTGAAAAACCTGGTCGCTATAA
>Ga0114931_10006052_pt1 | contig 14924 bp, 15 predicted proteins | sample 2SBtaG_FD_89579 | JGI IMG/M metagenome (GOLD analysis project Ga0114931, IMG submission 89579) | Deep subsurface microbial communities from Kolumbo volcano to uncover new lineages of life (NeLLi) - 2SBTROV14_V59a metaG | ecosystem: Environmental > Aquatic > Marine > Volcanic | place: Kolumbo...
ATCCCATGATCACTCCGGATTTGGCCGCCAAAATGTCCCGCACCGGGAGGCACATGAAGCGGGCGCAAAGCAATCTCAATCAGAATCAGGTGCAAAGGAGTGTCAACGCAGAAAACAAGGCGCTCAAGGAACTTCAGGAAACTCAGGAGATGATCAAGGAGATCAAGAATGCCAACAGTGAACAAGGCAAACAGGCTTCCCGATCGAGGGCTTTAAAGTTCGGCACCGGCCAGTCGAGGGATTCCCGGCGCGGCGGTTCGGTCCGGATGCAAAAAGAAAAAGTCCACCTGCCGTCCGAGGATCAATATAAAGTCCCCGGCGAGTTTAGGGAGGAGATTCTTCACGCCATGAAAAACCACACTCCAAAGAACTATCAGCGCATGGTCATGGAATATTACAAGGAACTGGTAAAATGATCCTTCGAATGTATCTTGGTATTTTTTTGATGGTGGCTTTGGTCTGGGCGCCATCATCTGTAAGTGCCGTTCCAGTTGAAATACCCCCTAAAGAAGTATTTAAAGGTTACGAATTGGTGGAGGACTGGAGAATAGCGGAGGCGGATGCCTTGATGGATACGCTCATAAAACGATATCCGCAATCGGGGGACGTGCGGTTTCTCCAGTCGCGGGTGGAATTTTTCAAGGGCAAATACGATTACGCGTGGAAAATTTTAAAATCCGTAGAAAGTAACCACACTTCTATTAAGGATTTCAAATCGCTGGTCAACGAAACCCGGCAGGCGACTGCCAATTTAATCTCCAGAGAATCCGAGCATTTTATTTTCCGATTTGAAAAAGGGCCGGATGAGATTTTGGTGCATTACGCCGAAGAAGCTCTGGAGCGGTCCTACCAGGTACTGGGCGAGCTGTTGAATTATTTTCCTAGGTAAAAAGTTCGCGTGGAAATTTACCCTAACAGGGAACCCTTGTCCCGCGTTTCCCCATTGACGCGAAAAGATATTATCACCTCCGGCACCGTGGCGCTTTGCAAATACAACCGCATCATGCTGATTTCCCCGGCTTCTCTGGTTAGGGGCTACAACTGGATGGACACCCTCAGTCATGAATACACCCACTACCTATTGACAAAAAAGAGCCACAATAAACTGCCGTTGTGGATGCATGAAGGTATCGCGAAACACTTTGAAGGCAAGTGGCGGGAGGCAAAAGAATTTTTAAGCCCGTTGATGAAAACAGTTCTGGCCACAGGACTCGCCAACGAATATTTGATTTCTTTGGACGCCATGATGCCTTCTCTGGCAAAACTCAAAAATCAGGAGGACGTGCAACTGGCTTATGCCGAAGTCGCGACTATGGTGGATTTTATGATCCGTGAAAAAGGCGAGTCCATTTTTTCCGCTCTGCTGGACGATCTTGCCGGTGGGCGGGATTTTGAAAACGCTCTTACAGCCCGTTTAGGCATGGATCTTGCGGCCTTCCAGGAAAAATGGAAAGTGTTCATGCAACAGCGGAACCTAAAAACCATCCCCGGCCTTCACCCCATGCAAACCCGTTTCAAATCGAATCGAAACGCGGAAGATGACAACAAGGATTACCAGGAAGTCGGTGAGCAGAGAGCACAGGACCTGACGTTTCTCGGAGATATTTTAAAATCCCGGAACCAATACAGGGCCGCGATCGTCGAATACGAAAAAGCCTTCGAGGAAAGCGAGGTAGAATCCCCCATTCTATACAACAAACTGGCGGGGACCCACATGATTCTCCAGGACTATGGCCAGGCGGAAGTGAGTCTTAAAAAAAGCCTTCAGCACTTTCCCGACTTTCATACCACGCTGGTCAATTTAGGGGAGTTGTACCTGGAAACCGAACGGACCCCCGAAGCGAAGGATTATTTCGAACGGGCGGTCAGGATCAATCCCTTCAATCCGTTTGTCCACCTGAGGCTGATCAGAATTTATGGTATCCTTAAGATGGATAAGAAAAAAAAATTACAGGAAAAATTATATCGTTATTTGGACAATCGGCCTGGTTGAAGACATCACGGATAAACCCTGAGCAAACATCCTGAATTCCGAAAAAATGCTGGACAAACCCTCTCAACGTGAAAGTTTTTATGGAAGATCTTGAATTGGCCCAGGAGTTGGTGGAAGCCAGAAAAAATGTAACTAAAGAAATACAAAAGGTTATTGTCGGGCAGGATGATGTGATCGAGGATCTGTTGATCGCTCTATTTTCCAAAGGGCACTGCCTGTTCGTCGGCGTGCCCGGTTTGGCTAAAACGCTTTTAGTCAGCACCCTGTCGCAAGTGCTGAACCTGAGGTTCAGCCGCATCCAATTCACGCCCGATTTGATGCCCTCAGATATTACCGGGACGGACATTCTTCATGAGGATCAGGCGACCGGCAAGCGATCGTTTCGCTTCATAAAAGGCCCTATTTTTTCCAATATCATTCTTGCGGATGAAATCAACCGTACGCCGCCGAAAACCCAGGCCGCACTATTACAGGCTATGCAGGAGTATAAGGTGACAGTCGGTGGAAACACTTACCACCTGGATCAACCTTTTCTGGTATTCGCCACCCAGAATCCCATTGAGCACGAAGGCACCTACCCGCTTCCGGAAGCCCAATTGGACCGGTTCATGTTTATCGTCAACGTCACTTACCCGACCAGGGAGCAAGAGGTGGCCATTGCTTTGTCCACCACCTCCGGCCACAGCCCCGACCTTAACGTCGTGCTCAATGACGAGCGCGTTCAGGAACTGCAGGCGCTGGTTCCCCGGGTTCCCGTTTCAGAGCATGTTGCTCACTATGCCGTGGATCTGGTGCAGAACACCCGTCCCAACCAGAATGGGGCGTCACCCGGTTTCGTCGATGAATGGGTCGACTGGGGCGCCGGCCCGCGCGCCTCGCAATATTTGATTCTGGGCGCCAAGGCCCGCGCTTTGATGGACAACCGCGTCACTATCTCCATTGAGGATGTCAGAAGCGTTGCCCGGCAGGTTTTGGAGCACCGTATTATTCTGAATTTTAAAGCCGAGGCGGAAAACATCAAACCCGCCGACATCGTCGAAAAACTTTTGAAAGCGGTCAAGGTGGGATGAAAAAGGATAGGATCGTGGCCGGGGGATGATGGCGCTCAAAAGTTCGCCCCCTGTTTAAAGGCCCTTTAGAGCCTGAGTGTGAAGATTGTGGTAAGGCGGGTGTTCGTGTTTGCCCTGTGAATGCGGTTTTTATATTTGCATCTCCATGCATTCAATTTTTCAGCAGGTCTCGTGTCAGGGAATCGATGTCGAGTTTTTTTTCGACCTTGATGGAAATTTTATCGCCCACGACAAACCCGGAGCTTTGAAACGGTTCCAGTCCAAACGTTATCTCCACATGTTCTTCCGATTCCGGTATCCAGATGGTGACGTCCCGGAACTGATCCGCCTTGTTGGGCGGACAGGAAATTTCGGTGATCTCTCCGTCGATTTGGATCATTCACTCCACCTTTCTGTATATAAAGTTACGAAACGCTGATTTTTATGCATCGGTCGTTTCCATATCCCTCCCAGCCTCCTTCGCAAGAGGGGGAGGCTGCTTTTCATCCTGTCAATCCTGTCGAACAGGTTTCCAGGTTTTTCCGCGATTTTTGCGGTGAAAAAAAGGTTTTTGGGTTGCTCTGTCCTTTGGTTCAAGCGGAACAGCTGAGTTGCATGCCGAGTTCTGCGTCCGGGGTGTCCGCGGAATAAAAATCCGGGTCGATGCCATATTGTTTGAAAATCTCGGGCCGATCCGTGAACGGGTCTTCCAATAGAACCCGCAAGCGCGAGATCTCGGAAAAGTCGGATTCCTTTACGGCCTTGTCGATCGCTCTTTGCAATAGATACTGCCGCAAAATAAACCTGGGATTCACGCTGTCCATTGTTTTCTTGCGGTCCTCAAAAGGCAATCCTTCCCGGTCGATTAACTTCCCATAACGCTTTAGCCAGTTTTCAATTTCCCCGGGGGCGTTGAAGGACTGGATCAGTCCTTTGAAATTGCCTTCTGGATAGTCCGATAGGGCGCGAAAAAAATTGGTAAAATCGACCGGGTTGTTGTAGAGCAGTTGAAACAGATCGCCCATCAAAGCCTTGAATTCCGCATCGAGAATGGCCAGCCCCAGTTTTTGTCCCATGAGAGTGCAGTAATTATTGTTGAATAGGGTTTGGTATTGCGACAATTCTTCCATAAGGTCTTCGGGGTCTACCAGATTGCAGAGGGTTTCGCCCCATTTGCCCAGATTCCAGTGACCGATTTCCGCCTGCTTGCCCAGGGCGTAGCGTCCGCTGTGGTCGGAGGTGTTGGGAGTGTAACTGGGATCGAAACGGTCGATGAATCCGTAGGGGCCATAGTCGAAAGTGACGCCTGTGATGCACATGTTGTCGGTGTTCATCACGCCGTGGACGAACCCCATAGCCTGCCATTTTGCGATCATGTGGGCGGTAGCCGTCACCACCCGCCGAAATAGCAAACGATACTTGTCCGCTTCGTTTTCGATGTCCGGGTGATGGTGGTGGATGACATAATCTGCAAGTGCAGTGACTTTCGCGGAATTGTTGGTGTAATGAAACAACTCAAAACTTCCGAAGCGGATATGTGAATCGCTGATGCGCACCAGAATCGCGGCCAGTTCCGGTGTTTGCCGGTAGATGAGTTCGCGAATGCCGACAATGGCCAAAGAACGGGTGGTCGGGATGTTCAAACCGTGGAGGGCTTCCCCGGCGAGATATTCACGGATGGTGGCGCGCAGGGTAGCGCGTCCGTCAAACCCGCGTGCGAACCGGGTGGGACCGGCGCCCTTTAAATGGATATCCCATTTTTGCCCGTCGTCATTGGTCACTTCCCCCAGGAGGAGCCCTCTGCCGTCTCCCAGCCGTGGGTTATAGACTCCAAACTGGTGGCCCGAGTAAGCCATGGCCAGCGGTTGTGCGCCGGAAGGCAATTTGTTGCCGGCGCAAAACTCGACAAACTCGGAGCGCTTTGCTTCCGCCGGGTCCAGACCGATGAGCTTTGCGCCTTCAGGGTTGAAATCGATGAGGTAAGGCTCAGTGACCGGGTCCGGGGATTTGAGCTGGTAAAGCTCCGGCCCCATTTCCACGAAGGTATTGGTGAAATTTATATTATTTAATGATTTCAATTACTTGCTATGAAAATAGTGATGTTTTTGTTTGAGTTTATTCAAGATGAGACGCCTGTATCCGGGGCACTGCAAGTAGATAAGGGCTTTTCAGAATTCAACCCCGGTCGTCACAGATGTTGATGATTTTGCGGACGGATAGGATTCATTTTTTCGCAACTAAAAGAATGATTCTGTCCAATCCGGGAGGATGAATGACGGTTTCCGGCTTTCCCTGAGGGGAAGGCGCGTGGAGAGTGAATTGCGGCTACGGATTATTTTACGTTCTGTACCAGCCAGATGAAAGGTCTTTCCAGGTTGGTATGAAACCAGCCAACGGCGTTGATGTTGAAATGAACAAACCATGCGGCCTTTTCGCCTTCCTGGCAAATTTTTTCCTGGTAGCGGTCTTTAATTACGGAAACCTGGTCGCAGGTGGTGGTCGTCCAGTAGTAATGCCCCAGCCCGTCGTCGAACAGGGGGTTGATCCAGGCTTTTTTACCGCTCGCATTGATCACCCTTTCTTTATAGAGCAGGGTTTTCAATTCCGGCAGGGTGGGGAGCCTCCACCCGGAACGTCCGGCGTCCTCCGCCGTTAGCGCGGCGATTTTGGCTTCTTTCAACTCAAATTTTTTATCGAACTTACCCTTTTTAATCCATAGCAATTTGTTGACGGTATCGGTGACCGTGCCGTCTCCATTATCGACAAAATTGGGTTCGGGCAGGATTTCCACTTTTGCACTGGAAACCTGTCTGCATTCCGCCAGAAGCGGGCCGGCGTTGGGGCATTTGTCAAGAATGGCAAAGTGACCCATCTTACCCACCATGGCACAAACTTCTTCCTTGGCACACTTTGCGTAAACGGGAAGAGAAGTGGAGAAAACTAAAATAAGCGCAACGATCAGGACCCGCATTGGCCATGCCTCCAAGGGAAAATAGCGAATTAAATTTTAATATTGTCAAGGAATGGGCACCACACAAACTCAACACAACCTTGAGACCCCCAAACAATACTTTTACTCCCGGTAACCAAATGTGGCATGAGGGTATCTGGAAAGAATACTATATTTTTTTTGGGATACAAATATTAAATGCGATTTTAGGCAGTTAGTAATGAATCGGAAGAGAAATTTTTAATAAATAGAATCTCACTCAATAAACCGCAAATGTCCCAAAACTCTCGGAAACTACAAACGAAAGGGGTTGCCGCAAGATCCCGCTTATCCTGACAATAATGTAAATAGATTTCTATCTATTTTATTTTAATATTAACTGTTTATGTTGTTTTATTAGTTCATTGCTCGAAAAACCAAAAGGAATACCTCGCTTTTTGCTTTGGGATGCAAAAAATATTTTAAGAATGATTTGAGGAATCATCCGGAGGTCCTGATGTAAATTTCCCGATTTTAGGGTGTTGGCTATCCAAAAGCTGTTTTATCAAGCTGGATGAACGCGGCTTTGCTGGTCATCGTCAGGAAGGTTTCGGCGCCGACGATGGCGTTGGCGGCGGGATCGGGATTGATATTGATGACTTTGGTCCCCCGGTCCTTTAGGTGGAGAGCGATGTAATCATTGGTCGGCACCGCTCCGGAGCTTCCCACCAGAATGGCGAGATCGATCGGTTGTTGCAGAAAGCGTTGAAAACTTCTTTCCTGCTCCGGGTGGCCGACATATTCCCCGTCGCCGAACATCAAAATATGAGGCCGGGCGATGGCCTTGCAGTGCGGGCATAAAGGGTAATCCCAGGCTTTCATGGTGTCGTATGACATCTCGCAAAGCGGGACGGATAGCTCGTCCCAGAAATTGTGACTGCAAACCTCCAGGCATTGAAGCCGCCACATGGACCCATGCGTTTCCATCATACGGTTGGCGGGAGAACCGGAACGCAGGTGATAGCCGTCGTTGTTGGTGGTGTGGATGAAGGCGTCATCGAATCGATCGGTCATCCAGCGGTTGATGATGTGATAGCCTTGATGCGGTTCATTTTCGTGAGCATTTCTGCGCCGCCATTCATAAAACGCCCACGCGTGGGCAAGCACGTTGCGGAACGCCCAGGGGCTGGCAAGATCCTGCGCTTCCAGATTTCTCTCCTTGAAGGGGGGGAAGTTTTTCCAGTACCCGTTTTTGTCCCGGAAGGTCGGAATGTTGGAATCGGCGCTCATGCCGGCGCTGGTCAGAAACAGCACCCGCCTGGAGCTCGCCAGAAGCTCCGCGGACCGGTTGAGAATTTGTTCAGGCTTCTCCATTCCATTCCCTGAAAAACCGGTCGAGAAACTGTTCCATAAAAAGATGCCTTTCTTCAGCCATTTTGCGTCCGGCCTCGGTGTTCATGCGGTCCTTGAGCAGGAGCAGTTTTTCATAAAAGTGATTGATGGTGTGTCCGTCGTTTTTCTTGTATTCCTCAAAACTCCGGTGCAGAACCGGTTTCTGGCCGGGATGATAGATCAACCGGTTCTTGTGTCCGCCATAGGCGAAGGTCCGGGCGATGCCCTGAGCGCCGATGGCGTCGAGCCGGTCCGCGTCCTGCACGACTTTGCCTTCCAGCGTCCGCATCGGGGTTGCCACCCCGGCTCCCTTGTAGGAGATGGTTGCTACGATGTCGCACACATGGTGGATGGTGTTTTCATCCGTCCTCTGGTTTTCCAGCCACTCTCGCGCTTTTCTGGGTCCTATGGCGTCGTCGCCGTCGTGGAATTTCCAGTCGGCGATGTCGTGTAACAGCGCCGCCAGTTCCACCACGGACCGGTCCGCGCCCTCCGCTTGGGCCAGCTTACCCGCCACGTTCCAGACCCGGTAAACGTGCCACCAGTCGTGTCCGGAACCGTCACCGGCCAGCAGGGATTCCACGTGCCGGCGGGTTTTTTCTATAGTCTTAAGGGAAGAGTTCATATAATCTTAAAATCAATCTAACAGAGAGCATGATAATATATATCATCCGTATTATACAAATCCAGTCAGGTACTTATGGCACTCACCCTTTATGAGAAAATACTAAAAGTTCAAAATCGGGCCCTGGAAAAACTGGCGACGGGAAAATCATTGACTGAAATCTTTGATACCCTGACTTTGGGTTCTGAGCAAAATATAGAGGATGCCTTCGCGTCCATACTGTTGCTGGACAATTCAAGAACCCGGCTCATTGATGGCTCGACCCCCAGTTTCTCGCAAAGCTTGAAGGACGCTTTCAATGGGATGCTTATAGGGCCCCTGGAAGGTTCGTGCGGGACGGCGGCATTCAGCAAACAACCTGTCATTGTAGAAGATATCAGCACTGACCCCAGATGGGCTAAATTCAAGGACTTTGCTCATTCACAAGGTTTGAAATCCTGTTTTTCGACGCCTATTCTCGGTTCCGATGGCATTGTGCTTGGAACGTTCGCTCTAACCTTCACGATCGCTAAATCGCCCGCTGAAATTGAACTGGAAATCCTCCGATCTTCGGCTCATATTGCGTCTTTGGCGGTCGAGCGGAAACGATATGAAGAAAACCTTCAAGTTTATGCAAAAGAACTTGAAAATTTCTCTTCCATTGCCTCTCACGATCTGCAGGAGCCTCTTAGAAAAATCATTATTTTTGGAGATAGACTGCAATCAAGAATTCCCCAATCTGACGAAAAATCAAAGGATTATCTGGAGCGCATGCAAATATCGGCTTTAAGAATGAGGAGTTTGGTCGAGGATCTTTTGCAGTATTCAAAAACGGGGGCGGATGAAAAATTGTTTGAGGTCACCGATCTTAAGGAAGTGGTGAACAAGGTGTTGGATGATCTCGAGGCCCGGATGCATGAAACGCAGGGCAAAGTCAATGTGAGGAACCTCCCTGTCATAGAGGCGGACCCAATCCAAATGCACCGGTTATTTTTGAATCTGATTGGAAACGCCTTAAAATTTCACCGAAAAGGAGTTCCCCCTGTTATCAATCTGGACACGGCCTGCGAGGGGGATGGAAGGTGCGTGATTTCCGTTGAAGACAATGGCATTGGCATCGATGAAAAACACGCGGATAAAATTTTTAAACCCTTCGAACGTTTGCATGGAAGAAGCACTTATGAAGGAACGGGTATAGGGTTGACTATCTGCAATAAGATCGTTTCCCGTCACGGAGGGGAAATTGCGGTTAAAAGACAATCCCCCGACGGAGTCGTCTTTCGTATTATTCTGCCTGAAAAACAAAAATAGAAGGTTCCCGTAGCACTCTTAGAATATGAAAAAAAACTTCTCTTTCATCCATCTGATACCGGGAGTTTATAGCCCCGGAAACTCTGTTCTTCACCGAACTTCTGTGTCTCGGAAAATTTTTCTGGGTCTGGGAATCCTTTGCCTGACCGCGTGGGGAAAGTGGGTGGGCGTCGCTACCGTGTTTCTGGCATGCCTCGCTGGAATATTTAACGCTCAAATAGACTTTGCAACGGTTGCCCGGAAACTGCGGGCCTTCCTATGGTTCATTCTTTTACTGGGAATCTTTCCCGTCTTTTTTACACCGGGAACGTCCATTGCGGGCGGTTCTCTATTGGGGGTGACCTGGGAGGGTTTGGAAGCGGGAGCGCTCACCCCTTTCAGATTGATTGTGATGTTTCTGGTTTCCATGCTGTTCATGCACACCACGGCTCCGGCAGACCTTTTTGCATTCAACCATTCAGATGAAAACAAAAGGCGGGGCTTGTGGGTTCCTTTCAGGCAGGCGGGGACGGTGGGATTGATGGCCTTTCAACTTTTGCCGATTCTTTGCGTCGAGGTGGAAAAATGGCTGGCGGCGGAACTGAGTAGCGGCAAACAGGTTGTGCGAGGCAACCTGTTCCAAAAAGCCCGGCAGGTGGCCCGGTTGCTGGTCCCTCTTACCGTATCGGTATTCGAAAACACGGAACGGTTTTCAAAACAGTTGGAAAACGGAGATGGGAGACCGGAAAAAGATTCGCACGCAAAGCCGTAAGACCGCAAAGAAGCACTGGTTCAATGAACGACCCCGGAGTATCCGCCGATAGATATCATTTAACAACGGGGACTAAAACCCACTTGTGGGAATCAATCCCTGCCCGGCAAAATTGATCGGGGATTGTTTCGGTCCGCAGTCCCTCGTCTGCGTTGTTCAGCGTGGCCTATGCAACCCGCATTCCTTGTGCTCGGGGTTTTCCCACCACCAGCGCCCGGCGCGAATGTCCTCGCCTTGCGTGATGGGCCGTGTGCAGGGAGCGCAACCGATGCTGGGAAAATTTCTCTTGTGCAGGGCATTGACCGGAACGGAGTGTTTTTCGATGTAAGCCTCGACCTGTTGCTGGGTCCAGTCCGCCAGGGGATTGATCTTGACGAGGGGAGGGTGGTCGGCGTCGTTATCGACTTTGGGAACTTCCGTGCGCGTGACGCTTTGTTCCCTGCGCATTCCGGTCACCCAGGCGTCCAGTTGGGCCAGCGCCCGTTGCAGAGGCTCTACCTTGCGGATGAAACAGCACTCCTTGCGATTGTCCACACTTTCCCGGAATGAAAAAAAACCTTTCTCCCGAACCAGTTGTTCCACGTTCTCCTTGTCGGGAAAATAAGTTTGCACGGTCAGCCCATAGCGGGTGCGGACCTTCTCCATGATTTCGTAGGTTTCCTCGTGGAGCCGCCCGGTGTCCAGAGTGAACAGAGTGATGTCTCCCTCCAGTTTTGAGGCCATATCAATGAGGACCATGTCTTCCATCCCGAAGCTGGACGCGATGCCTGCCCGTTTGCCAAACCCGTCCAGGGCCCATTTAAGAATTTCTTCCGCGCTCTTGTTGTCCAGATCTTTATAATTCATCGAATTCCTGAGTCGTGAGGTTTTTTTATTTTTTATACAAGTCGTTTTACTTTTTCACGATCCTTGTGAGAAATCAAGCGAATTGCCTTTTGCGATTTCCACTTCATTTGGGATCAACCGCCATCGTGCGCAATGGTTTTAAAATGGAGACGCATTTTACGGCATCTTATAGGGTAACTAATTGAAAATAAAAGAGATTATTATTTTAAATGCAGGAGGGAATAGATGCTGTCTATTGCCCGGTTTTCTCCCTGCAAGGGGACTTTTCCCCGGATGGATAATCTTTGCGCTTTCTGGATGTCTTCCTTCCAGTCACAAGAAAAGAATTTTTGGGAATCCACGATATACCCCACCTGCTTCTCATTCATGTAGTTCTGCATGGCTTCAAACTCGTGGAAATTTTGCCGGGAGCAGGAAAGCACCGGTTTTTCATGAGTGAAAGCGGTGGCCAGGGTGGAATATCCGGCCTTGGTGCAGACGATGTCTGAACTGGCGATCAAATCCTGATAGAGAAAACGTTCATCCAGCACGAATAAATTCGCGACGTTTTTCGGGAGAGGGTCGCGGGTGAGGAAGATAGTATTTTCGATCTTTTTCAGGTTTTCCCATTGCACCGACCGCGCTCCGATATCTCCAAGGTAGATAAAGACGACCGTTTTGTCCCTGAAGGAGATGCCGGGAATCTGTTCCAATCGATCCCGGACATCGTTTCCCTTTCTGGCAATGAACCCCACCTCTTCCTTGTTTGGGATCACATCGTTGACGATATGGCATTGGGGCAGGATCTGCAAAGATGCGAGGGCGTATTCTTCTTTGATGGTATCCAGAATTCCCTGCCGTTTTTTCGCGCCGGGGAAATGGCTGTAAATATCATGCCAGGTGAAATTGCAGATCAACAGGGACGGAATGCCCATTCGATGGGAGGCCTTTAAGGGCAGGCTGGACGCGTCGGACAGAACAAGATCGATCTTGTTTTTCTGGAGCCACCGGGTTTCCCGGTCAACAAGCTTTTCCGATCGGTTGAAAAATTTCTCCAGCCGCTGGAAGGTTTTTTCGCAGTCGATTTGAATAAAATCCTTCTGAACGCACCCGACATCCACCGGGGCGGGGGTGAAAGAGAAGTTTCCGTCCAAATACAGGTGAAAATAGGAAGGGGGAATTTCCGATTTTATATGAATCTGGAAATTGCGGACGAGTTTACCCAGAATCACGGTGGATCGCGCCGCGTGCCCATAGCCGTGAGAACTGATATAATAGGCGATCCGTTTGATGTTTTTACCTGTGAGTGAGGGGACCGAAAATAGAAGTGCTTACGCCTGGGACTTCGAGTCAGGAATCCTTTTTTTCAGTTTTGACGGGTTTGTAATTGAATTGGCAGACGGTGCCTAATTTACGAAACATATTGTTGAGTTTCAGGTCCACGTAGTCCTTTCTGATATTCCAGGGGATCTGGTCGTACATGCAGGCGGTTTCAATGTAGTCCACCCTGCCAAAGCGGATAAAAAACTCGGCGAACCAGCACCGTTTCATTTTATAAGTCCATTGTTTTTCATCGGCTTGCTTATGTTCCAATTGGAAATTTCCCCAAGTGTAGGTATCATCGACTTTAGGAAGATTCAAATCGACAAAGGCTTTAAAGGGATCGTCCGTCGAGCGTTCCTCGGCGATCATTTTATCCAGTTCCGGTTTTTGCCAGGCCTCCAGAGCATGGGTGATGGCTTGCCGGACACGATCGATGCGTATATTGTATTCCTCCAGAATATTGTGCGAGGCGTAAATGAACAGGGCGATGGTTGTCAAAAACTGGTCTACGGACGATTGCTCGTCCCCATTTTCGTAACTCCACAGGCTGATGAACAGATCGCGAATTCTAGATTTATCAAAATCCGTTCCCTCGACCGTAAGGTGGTTTAAGATAGGATCGACACGGTCCCCGATTTTCGATTCCCCGGTTGCGGGTGCGCTTTTTAATTTATCATTCATGTTCAACCTTTAAGCTGTATTGGGAGCGATCAAGTGATTCCCGCCAGTGGGTTTTAGTCCCCGTAGCCTGACTGCGGCGTTTCAGTGAAAATCCTTATTAGGAGTCCCAAGTCCGTCTTAGGCGGGGTCGTCATTATTCAACCTGTTTTGTTTCAGGCTTTTGGGTTTTAAAATAGCACAACCCCATTTCAGGGATCAAGCCCCGGAAGCAGACGAGGTGAGAGAAGCTCTGAGTTTCAGGGATTCTTCAAAGGGCTGCCAGGGGATACAGACGATAATTTGTTTAATTTCAGCGAGTTGAATGGAAAGCGTTTGATATCATGTGCATACTGAAAATCAGGGAAAACACAAGGGCCGGGAAAATTTCATTTCTTATTCAGTCGCAAAATTATGGAAAATAACGATTTTGACGTCATCATCATCGGGGCGGGGGTCATGGGTCTTAGCATCGCCTTCCGATTGAAACGCATTGATCCTGACCTGAAGATCGCGGTTCTGGGTGATCCCATGCACTCCCTGATGGCGTCGCGGGCCGCGGCGGGCATGCTGGCGCCGTTTGGCGAATGCGAACAGGCCGGCCGGTTTTTTGAATTTTGCCGGGAATCGCTGGAAAAATACCCTGCGTTTATTGCAGAACTGGGGTCCGTGAGCGGGGTCCCTGTTTTTTTCACCATGCAGGGGTCTCTCATTCCCTCGGCCTTTTATGGCGATGGCTGGGAAGATCAAAAGCGTTTTTTCCAGGAAGAGAAGATTCCGCACGAGATTTGGCAACCGGCAAAAGTCCGGGCCAAGGTTCCGTCCTTATCCAGGGAATGTGGCGAGGTGTTGTGGGTCGGGGAGGGGCAGGTCAATAACCGTCAGTTGCACGACTCTCTGGTTGCGGCGGCCCGCAAATCGGGTGTTGCCCTTCTGGAGCAAAACGTCACCGGTTTTGTCCGGGGACCGACCGCCATCGAGTGCGCGGTGACCGATTCCGGAAATATACGGGGCAAAAAATTTTTATTGGCGTCGGGCAGTTAGTCGCAACAACTGGGGAAAATCCTTGACGTCTCCATGCCCTTAAAACCCATCAAGGGCCAGATGTGCCGGTTGCAGGTGGAAGACAACCGGTTGGACTACACCGTGCACGGGTTGTTGACTTACATCGCCCCGTGGCGGGGAGGGAATGGTTTTGTTGTTGGGTCCACCATGGAGGACCGGGGATTTGACCCTTCCATCGAAGACCGGGTCATCGAGGGTCTGGTTGAGCGGGCGTCGGCCATTCTCCCCTGTTTGCGCGAGGCTCCCCTGATCGAGTCGTGGACCGGCCTGCGCCCGGCGGCGGAGGACTTGATGCCGGTCATGGGGAAAAGCGTTCGTTACGATAATTTGTATTATTCCACCGGTCATTATAGGAACGGGATATTGCAAACGCCCAATCAGGCCGATTATGTAACGGCCATCATTTTGGAAACGTTGAAGGAGGAAATAACGGAATTTTCTCCCAGCCGTTATCAACTTTAGGAAGATGAATAAATTGAACCCTAAACCGGATGCGGATCTGATCAGGGATTTCCACACCGTGTGGCATCCTTGCACGCAGATGAAAGATCATGAGACCGTTCCTCCGTTGATGATCGAGCGAGGGGAAGGGGTGTACCTGGTTGACCGGGACGGAAACCGGTATCTCGATGTGATTTCGTCCTGGTGGGTGAATCTTCTGGGGCACAATCATCCCCGGCTCAATGAGGCTCTTACCGGACAGCTCAATAAAATCGCGCATGTCATGTTTGCAGGCGTCACTCATCAGCCGGCCATCGACCTGGCCGGCCGTCTGGTGGAACTCACGCCGGAAAACTTGACAAAGGTGTTTTTTTCCGACAACGGCTCCACGGCTGTGGAAGTGGCCGTCAAAATGAGCCTGCAATACTGGCAACAGACCGGGCGGGGAGGCAAGCGGAAATTTGCATATCTAAAAGGCGGCTATCACGGAGAGACGCTGGGGGCCTTGTCCCTCTGCGGGATCGGGCTGTTTCGCGATAAATTTGAGCAAAATCTCATGGCGAATCTTGAGGTACAGGGGCCGG
>Ga0114931_10006053_pt1 | contig 14923 bp, 12 predicted proteins | sample 2SBtaG_FD_89579 | JGI IMG/M metagenome (GOLD analysis project Ga0114931, IMG submission 89579) | Deep subsurface microbial communities from Kolumbo volcano to uncover new lineages of life (NeLLi) - 2SBTROV14_V59a metaG | ecosystem: Environmental > Aquatic > Marine > Volcanic | place: Kolumbo...
GCCCGGGCCCACTTTACCGGCAACCCGGTGCGCACCGAGATCACCGCGATAGCCGGTCCCGAGCTGCGCCTCAGGGGGCGTCGCGGTCCTCTGCGCCTGTTCGTCTTCGGCGGCAGCCTGGGGGCGCAGGCCTTCAATGAAACGGTCCCGCGGGCGCTGGCGCTCCTGCCGGACGGGCAGCGCCCCGAGGTCCGTCATCAGGCCGGACGCGACAAGGACGAGGAGGCCCGGCGCGCCTATGCGCAGGCCGGTGTCGAGGCGGAGGTCTCACCCTTCGTCGAGGACATGCGTGCCGCCTATGAGTGGTGCGACCTGGTGCTGTGCAGGTCGGGTGCGATCACCGTGGCCGAGCTCGCCGCGGCGGGCTGTGGTGCTCTCCTGGTACCCTACCCCCACGCAGTGGACGATCATCAGACGGCCAATGCCCGCTTTCTCACCGAGGCCGGGGCGGGGGAGCTGATCCCCCAGGATAGATTGACACCGGAGGGGCTCGCCGAGCGTCTGCGGGGTCTGGCCCGTGATCGCGCACGGCTGGTGGAGATGGCGGCGGCCGCCCGGGCCCTGGCACGTCCCGAGGCCACCGAGGACGTGGCCGGGATCTGCCTCGAGGCGGCCGGGACGCCGGTGTCGGAAGGGGGCCGGGGATGAGCTCACCCATCGAGACCATGGCCCTGCGCCGGATACGCCGGGTTCACTTCGTGGGCGTCGGCGGTGCCGGCATGGGGGGCATCGCCGAGGTCTTGCTGAATCTCGGCTACCAGGTCTCTGGCTCCGATCTGCATGACAGCGCCATGACCCGCCGTCTGCGGGGCCTGGGTGCCCAGATCTGGGAAGGTCATGACAGTCGGCAGATCTCCGGGGCGGACGTGGTGGTGGTCTCCAGCGCAATCGAGGCGGGCAATCCGGAGCTGGAGGCCGCACGCCAGGCGCGGATTCCGGTGGTCCCCCGTGCCGAGATGCTCGCCGAGCTGATGCGTTTCCGCTTTGGGATCGCGATCGCCGGGACCCATGGCAAGACGACGACCACCAGCCTGGTCGCAAGTATCCTGGCCGAGGCCGGGCTGGATCCGACCTTCGTGATCGGCGGCCGGCTCAACAGCACCGCCAGTCACTCCCGCCTCGGGGCGGGGCGCTTCCTGGTGGCCGAGGCCGACGAGAGCGACGCCTCCTTCCTCTATCTGCAGCCGGTGACCGCGATGGTCACCAATATCGATGCCGACCACCTGGGCACCTATGGGGGCGACTTTGGCCGCCTGCAGGCGGCCTTCGTGGAGTTCCTGCATCACCTGCCCTTCTACGGACTTGCGGTCCTGTGCGTCGAGGACCCCACCGTGCGCAGGCTGGTGTCCGAGCTCACCCGCCCGATGCTGAGCTACGGGATCGATCAGCCGGCCGATGTGCAGGCGACGGGCCTCCGTTCTCAGGGCATGGAGACCTGTTTTTCGGTGAGCCGGGCCGGCCATCCCGCACCCCTGGAGGTGACCCTCAGGCTCCCGGGTCGGCACAATGTCCTCAATGCCCTGGCGGCCATCGCCGTGGCCACGGATCTGGGTGTGGACGATGCCGCAATCCAGCAGGCCCTGGCGCGGTTCCAGGGGATCGGCCGCCGGTTCCAGGACTACGGTGATGTATGTATCCCGCAGGGGACGGTGCGGATGGTCGATGACTACGGCCACCATCCCACCGAGATCGCTGCCACCCTGGCCGCCGTGCGCGAGGCCTGGCCGCGCCGGCGCCTGGTGGTGGCCTTTCAACCCCATCGCTACACCCGGACCCGGGACCTGTTCGAGGACTTCGTCCGGGTCCTCAATGAGGTCGACGTGCTGGTCCTGCTCGAGGTCTATGCCGCCAGCGAGGCCCCCATAGCCAACGCCGACGGGCGCGCCCTGAGCCGCGCCTTGCGCGCACGCGGGCGCCTGGAGCCGATCTATGTCGAGGCGGTGGAGGGGCTGCCGGAGGTGCTGGCAGATGTGCTGCGCGACGGGGACCTGCTCCTCACCCTGGGGGCTGGGAATATCGGTGCCGCGGCCGCGGCCCTGCCCGGGCGGCTGGGGGCGGCGGCGTGATGGCCCTCGAATCTCATCCGCGGCTGCGCGGCGAGCTGCGCCTGGATGCCCCCCTGCATGGCCTCAACAGCTGGCGCGTGGGGGGGATGGCCGAGCGCCTCTATCGTCCCGCCGACCTGGGCGACCTGCGCCGCTTCCTGTCCGGGCCGGAGGTCCGTGATCCGGTGACCTGGCTGGGGCTGGGGACCAATGTCCTGGTGCGCGACGGCGGGATCCGGGGGACCGTCATCGCCCTGCACGGGGCGCTGTCCCTCATCGAACGGCCCGCTCCGGGCCAGATCCGGGCCCAGGCCGGGGTCCCCTGCGCCAAGCTCGCCCGGGCCAGTGCGCGCTGGGGTCTCAACGGTATCGAGTTCCTGGCGGGGATCCCCGGAACCGTGGGCGGGGCGCTGGCGATGAACGCCGGGGCCTTCTGTGGGAGACCTGGGACCGGGTCCTGGCAGTGGAGACCGTCGATCGCAGCGGCGGCCTCCATGTCCGGGACCGCGGCGTGTTCGAGGTCGGCTACCGCAGCGTGCGGCTTCCCCCGGGGGAGTGGTTCGTGGGGGCGCGCTGGGGGCTGGACCGGGGGGATCCGGAGGCCGGTCGGGCACGGATCCGCCACCTCCTGGCCCGGCGTGCCGAGTCTCAACCCACGGGGGTGGCCAGTTGCGGGTCGGTATTCCGCAACCCCCCCGGAGATCATGCCGGGCGCCTCATCGAGGCGGCCGCCTTGAAGGGGCAGTGCGTGGGCGGCGCCTGCGTCTCGGACCGTCACGCCAACTTTATCGTCAATACGGGCTCGGCCCGCGCCGCCGATATCGAGGCCCTGATCGCTCAGGTACAGGCCGAGGTGCACCGTCGATTCGGGTTCCAGCTCGTCCCCGAGGTGAGGATACTCGGAGAGGTGGCGCCGTGACCGCGGATGCAGCGCAGCGTTTCGGGCGGGTGGCCGTAATGATGGGCGGGTGGTCCGCCGAGCGGGAGATCTCCCTGAACAGCGGCGAGGCCGTGCTCCAGGCCCTGCGTGCGGCGGGTGTTGATGCCCACGCCGTCGACGTGGATCGTGACGTCCTGGCCCGACTGGGCGGGCAGGGGTATGACCGAGCCTTTATCGCGCTCCACGGCCGTGGCGGCGAGGACGGGGTCATACAAGGCGCCCTGGAGGTCCTGGGCCTGCCCTATACCGGCAGTGGCGTACTCGCCTCGGCCCTGTGCATGAACAAGCGGCTTACCAAGCGGGTCTGGGCCGGGGAGGGGTTGCCGACCCCCGCCTTTACCGTCCTCGATGCGGGTTTCGACCCCTTTGTGGTGGAACGCGAGATCGGGCTGCCGTGCATCGTCAAACCCGCCCTGGAGGGATCGAGCATCGGGATGAGCAAGGTGGACTCGGCCGAGGACCTCGAGGCCGCATGGGCCAGGGCCGCCGAATACGGTGCCGAGGTCATCGCCGAGGCCTGGGTCGAGGGCCCGGAGTTCACGGTGGCCGTCCTGGGTGGGCAGGCGCTGCCGGCGATTCGCCTGGTGACCCCGCGCAGCTTCTACGACTTCGAGGCCAAGTACCGCGCCGTGGATACGGAGTACCACATCCCCTGTGGGCTGGACGAGGTGCAGGAGGGCGAACTGCGCTCACTTGCCCTGCGGGCCTTTCGGGCCACCACGGCGCGAGGCTGGGGACGGGTCGATCTGATGATGGACGCAAGGGCCCACCTGTGGCTGATCGAGGTCAATACCGTCCCGGGCATGACCGACCACAGCCTGGTGCCCATGGCGGCCCGGGCGGCGGGAATCGATTTCCCTGCCCTGGTGGTGCGGATCCTGGAGAGCACGCTGGGACAGGAGGGGGCGCGATGATCGGCGTCCTCAGGCAGGCCTCGTCTCAGGCCCGGCCCAGGCGGGTACGCAGGCCCTTGCCCCTGCGCGATGTGGTGGAGACCCTCACGGTAGTGGCGGTGCTCGCGGTGGTGGTGTGGGGGATCTACTATGTGCGCGATCCGTTGCGCTTTCCGATCCGCGAGGTGAGCTTCGAGTCCGCCCTCGTTCAAGCCAGCCCCGAGGCCTTGCGCGAGGTGGTGCGCGAGCACCTGCGTGGGGGATTCGCCTCCGTCGACCTGGGGCGGATCGAGCAGGCACTCGAGACCCGGCCGTGGGTGGAGTCGGCCTCGGTGCGGCGGCGCTGGCCGGACGCGCTGGTGATCCGGATCACCGAACGCCGGCCCGTCGCCCGGTGGGGGGCCGGGGCACTGGTGAGCGACCGGGCCGAGGTCTTCACACCGGATTCGGTGGCAGCCTTCGCCGGGCTGCCGGTACTGCACGGCCCACCGGGCCAGGAGGGCGCGGTCCTGGCCCGCTATGGGGAGATCCGGGCCCTGCTCCGGCCCGCGGGCCTCGAGCTGCGCGCGCTGGCCGTGGATTCCAGGCGCGCATGGCGTCTGTTGCTCGACGTCGGGATCCCGGTGGAGCTGGGCCGCGGACCCCTGGAGGCCCGTGTGCGACGCCTGGTCCAGGTCTACCCGAGGTTGCTGGCGGGTCAGAGCGAGCGGATCGCCAGGATCGATCTGCGCTACACCAACGGGGTCGCGGTGGCGTGGAACCCGGCGCCCGCCGATGGGCACAGTAAAGATGGGAACAACTCGTGACTAGAAAATCGGGCAAAGGCATGATCGTCGGCCTCGACATCGGCACCTCCAAGGTGGTGGCCATCGTGGGGGAGGTCAACGAAGAGGGTGAGGTGGAGGTGATCGGCCTCGGCACCCATCCCTCGCGGGGTCTGAAGAAGGGGGTGGTGGTCAACATCGAGTCCACGGTGCAGTCCATCCAACGGGCCGTGGAGGAGGCGGAGCAGATGGCCGGCTGCCAGATCAACGCCGTGTTCGCCGGCATCGCCGGCAGCCATATCCGCAGCCTCAATTCCCACGGCATCGTGGCCATCAAGGACCGTGAGGTGACCCAGGGGGACGTCGATCGGGTCATCGATGCCGCCCGGGCCGTCGCCATCCCTGCCGACCAGAAGATTCTCCACGTCCTGCCCCAGGAATTCATCATCGACCATCAGGAGGGGATCCGCGAGCCGGTGGGTATGGCCGGGGTCCGCCTGGAGGCCAAGGTGCACCTGGTGACCGGTGCGGTCAGTGCCGCTCAGAACATCATCAAGTGCGTGCGCCGCTGCGGACTGGAGGTGGACGACATCATCCTTGAGCAGGTGGCATCGAGCCACGCCGTGCTGACCGCGGACGAGAAGGAGCTCGGGGTATGTCTGGTGGACATGGGGGGCGGGACCACCGACATCGCCGTCTTCACCGAGGGCGCGATCCGCCACACCGCCGTGATCCCCATTGCCGGGGACCAGGTGACCAATGACATCGCGGTGGCGCTGCGCACCCCCACTCAGCATGCGGAGGACATCAAGATCCGCTACGCCTGCGCCCTGCGTCAGCTGGCCAACCCCGATGAGACCATCGAGGTGCCGAGCGTCGGCGAGCGTCCGCCGCGCAGGCTGGCGCGACAGACGCTCGCCGAGGTCGTGGAGCCGCGTTACGAGGAGTTGCTGAGTCTGATCCATGCCGAACTGCGGCGCAGTGACTTCGAGGAGCTGGCGGCGGCCGGTGTGGTGTTGACGGGCGGGAGCGCGAAGATGGAAGGCGTAGTGGAGTTGGCGGAAGAGGTGTTTCACATGCCGGTGCGTCTGGGTGTCCCCCAGTACGTGACCGGGCTGGTGGATGTCATCCGCAATCCGATCCATTCGACCGGTGTGGGCCTGCTGTTGTTCGGGCAGCACGCCCGGCAGTCGGCGGAGGGTGTGGACCGGTTTGCGGACAGGGGGGCGGCGGGAGTCTGGCGCCGGATGAAGGGTTGGTTTCAGGGTCACTTTTAATTGCGATACGAGCGGGTCAACGAGAGGAGATGAGGTCATGTTCGAATTGATGGATGCCTACAGTCAGAATGCGGTCATCAAGGTCATCGGTATCGGGGGTGGGGGCGGCAACGCCGTACAGCACATGGTCAGTACGGAGATCGAGGGGGTGGATTTCATCTGTGCCAATACCGATTCACAGGCCCTGAAGAACACCGCTTCGAAGACGGTGCTGCAACTGGGCGGCAATATCACCAAGGGGCTGGGAGCGGGCTCCAACCCCATGATCGGGAGGGAGGCGGCCCTGGAGGACCGGGACCGGATCCAGGAGTCCATCCAGGGGGCGGACATGCTCTTTGTGACGGCGGGAATGGGGGGTGGTACCGGCACGGGGGCCGCACCGGTGGTGGCCGAGGTCGCCAAGGAGCTGGGCGTCCTCACGGTGGCGGTGGTGACCAAGCCCTTCCCCTTCGAGGGGGGCAAGCGCATGCAGGTGGCGGCGGTGGGGATCGAGGAGCTGTCCAAGCATGTCGACTCCCTGATCACCATACCCAACGAGAAGCTGTTGTCGGTGCTGGGCAAGGACACCAATCTGCTCGATGCCTTCGGTGCGGCCAACGACGTCCTGCTCGGGGCCGTCAAGGGCATCGCCGAATTGATCACCTGTCCGGGGCTGATCAACGTGGACTTCGCCGACGTGCGCACCGTGATGTCCGAGATGGGGGTGGCCATGATGGGCTCGGGGGCGGCGAAGGGGAAGGACCGCGCCCGGGAGGCGGCCGAGGCGGCGATATCGAGCCCTCTGCTGGAGGACGTGAACATCACGGGGGCGAGGGGGATCCTGGTCAACGTCACCGCGGGCCGCGATCTGGCGATCGGGGAGTTCGAGGAGGTCGGCAATGCGATCAAGTCGCTGGCCTGCGAGGACGCGACCGTGGTGGTGGGCACGGTGATCAACATGGAGATGGCCGACGAGCTGCGTGTCACCCTGGTGGCCACCGGACTCGGCGGTCAGGCCCCGGCCCGGGTGGAGACCCCGCAGGTCAAGCTGGTCGAACCCCAGCCCCAGGTGAAGGCCCAGGCCCCGGCGGAGGCCGATGCACAGATCAACTATGACAGACTGGACCGGCCGACTGTGTTGCGCAACGGACCCGACAAGAGCCGCGCCGAGACCTCGGGCGACTACGATCTCGACTATCTGGATATCCCGGCCTTTTTGAGAAAGCAGGCGGACTGAGCGGGGCCCCGACGACCATGGATGGTCGAGGGCTAGTCTGATCTGGAGCGCCGGGCCAGGCGTCTGAGCGCCGTCCTCAGGCCTGGATCGGTGATGTCCTGGGCGATCGCTTCGATCTGGCGGGCGGCGTGCACGGGCAACTGCGGCCTGCGCATCGGGGGTGGGGCCTGGGCCTTGTGGAAGTGTGTGAGCCTGATCCTGAGTCTGCGCAGGGGCTGCGCCAGTTCGGTGCGCAACTCGCAGTTGATGTGTTTGAGGATCTCGCGCTGCTGGTAGCGGATATGGGTCGCCAGTGCACTGTTGATGGTCGTCAGGGACAGGGTCTCGCCGTTGACGCCACTGATCCAGCAATTCTGTGCCATCGCACTGGGCAGGATGGTCCGCAGACTGGCGGTCAGCTGGTCCATGGCGCGGGCCCGTGCAATCAGCCGTGTGTCCAGAAAGTCTCTCAAGCGGTGCATGGCGGACCTGTGTCGTGCGGCGCAATGTGTTAAGCATGCCCTGAGTGAGGGCGACGGGATATCTATGCCTGTCGCAGTTGGTCTTTCGGCCTTCTTCGGTGCGTGGATGCGGGTGCACGGCAAGCCGGACACTGCAGGCACATCATTCTATAGCCAGCGTTTCCGACGCCGGCATGCGCCCGCAGGCGCGGACCTGGAGGCCCAAATACCGGGTGCGACAGGGTTATGGTAACCTACACGCTCCCCCGCAGGGTACCGGAGCGTGCGGGGGACTCCATGTGCCTTTCGCGGGTCCGGCGGTGGCCACATCACGGGGGAGCCACCGCATGGCGAGGACGATGTCTCTAAGACGGGGGCAGGACAATGGAATTGATTATTTTCCCGAAGAGGGCTGGACGGCCGGTTTGTGTGCGCTGTGATCGCTGGTACCACATCGCGATCCCGGCCGTGTTACTGGGTGCGTTCATTGCCGCGGCCGCAGGCTATGGGTACCGGCTCGGCACCGCGGAGCATCCCCGCCCCGCACTAGACGGGTGGCAGGACGACCTGGCCCACCAGCGCCACGAGATCCAGACGCTGCGCGAGTCGGCGCGAGCCGACATCAATGCCCTCTCGCAACAGGTCGCGGGCCTGCAGGCACGAGTGATCCGCATCGATGCACTCGGGCAGCGCCTGGTCAAGCTCGCCGACCTGGACCAGAAGGAGTTCGATTTCGCCTCCCCGCCCGGTGTCGGTGGACCTCATGACCCGAAGGCCGCAGTGGCCTCGGGCGGCAACGACTTCAGGCGCTACCTGGACAGCCTGGCACGCCGCCTCGAAGAGCGGGAGGCGCAGCTGCGGGCCCTGGACGAGATCCTCCTGTCGCGCAGCGTGCGTCACGAGCTTCGGCCCGGGGGGCGCCCGGTGGCCAAGGGCTGGGTCTCCTCGCCCTATGGAAAACGTGCGGACCCCTTCACCGGGGAGTCGGAATTCCACAAGGGGGTGGACATCGCCGGCAAGGAGGGTACCGAGGTGGTGGCGGTGGCCGGGGGGATCGTGACCTGGGCCGGCAGACGCAGCGGGTACGGGAACTTCGTCGAGATCGACCATGGCGGGGGATTCCTGACCCGGTATGGGCACAACAAGTGCTGCTGGTGAAGGTGGGTGAGGTGGTCAAGAAGGGACAGGTCATTGCGAGGCTCGGCAATACCGGCAGATCGACCGGGCCCCACATCCACTTCGAGGTCATCAAGAACGGCAGGCACGTCAACCCCGCCCCCTATCTGGTTGAGACCCGACGGGTCCATCGCCGCAACGCCGCGGGCCGTTCCCGGTCATAGGCATATCCCCCCGGGTCGTTGCGCGGCGCCGCCCGGCCTGCGCGCGCGTGGCCGAAGGGCGCCGAACTAATTGAGAAATCTTCAATCCTATTGGGGTATTATGGGAGGATTTCATGTTTAATCGATATCAAGTCAATCTATGAGTGCCGTACTGAGTAAGCTCTTCGGCAGCCGCAACGATCGGCTGGTCAAGGCGTATCAAAAGAAGGTCGGAAAGGTCAATGCGCTGGAGAAGGAGGTGCAGGGGCTCAGCGACCAGCAGCTGCAGGCGAAGACCGGGGAGTTCCGAACCCGTCTCGACCAGGAGGCATCCCTGGATGAGCTCCTGCCCGAGGCCTTCGCCGTGGTGCGTGAGGCGGCCTCGCGGGTCCTGGAGATGCGCCATTTCGACGTGCAGCTGATCGGGGGCCTGGTGCTCCACGACGGCAAGATCGCCGAGATGAGGACCGGCGAGGGCAAGACCCTCGTGGCCATCCTGGCGGTCTACCTCAATGCCCTGCCGGGCAAGGGGGTGCATGTGGTGACCGTCAACGAGTACCTGGCGCGACGGGATGCCGAGTGGATGGGGCGGGTCTACCAATTTCTGGGGATGTCGGTCGGGGTGATCGTCCCGGGGCTGGACCCCGAGGAACGGCGGGCGGCCTATGCGGCCGATATCACCTACGGGACGAACAACGAGTTCGGTTTCGACTATCTGCGCGACAACATGGCGTTCAACGTCGACGGCCGCGTGCAGAGGGACCTTCATTTCGCGGTCGTCGATGAGGTGGACTCCATCCTGATCGACGAGGCGCGTACACCGCTGATCATCTCCGGACCCGCCGCCGACAGTTCTCAGCTCTATGTCACCATGAACAAGCTGGTCCCCAGGCTCACCCGCCAGGAACAGGAGGACGGCCCCGGAGACTACAGCGTGGACGAGAAGGCCAAACAGGTCTATCTCACGGAGCAGGGTCATCAGACGGTCGAGGACCTCCTGGTCGAGCATGGGCTGCTGAAGGCGGGGGAGAGCCTCTACGACGCGGCGAACATCGGGATGCTCCATCACCTCAATGCCGCGCTGCGGGCCCATGTCCTGTTCCAGCGCGATGTCGACTATGTGGTCCAGAACAACGAGGTCATCATCGTAGACGAGTTTACGGGCCGGACCATGCCCGGGCGGCGCTGGTCGGACGGCCTGCACCAGGCGGTTGAGGCCAAGGAGGGGGTCGCTATCCAGCAGGAGAATCAGACCCTCGCCTCGATCACGTTCCAGAACTATTTCCGGCTGTATGACAAGCTCTCGGGCATGACCGGTACGGCCGACACCGAGGCCTATGAGTTCCAGCAGATCTACAACCTGGAGGTCGTGGTGATCCCGACCCATCGTCCGATGATCCGTGACGACATGGCCGATCTGGTCTATCTGACCGCCGAAGAGAAGTTCCAGGCGATCATCGATGACATCAAGGGGAACAAGGAGACCGGCAGACCGGTGCTGGTGGGTACGGCATCGATCGAGACCAGTGAGTACCTGTCCGGGCTGTTGAAGAAGGCCAAGGTCAAACATCAGGTGCTCAACGCCAAGCACCACGAGAAGGAGTCCCACATCATCGCCCAGGCCGGCCGGCCAGGCACGGTCACCATCGCGACCAATATGGCCGGGCGGGGTACGGACATCGTGCTCGGCGGCAGCCTGGATGCCGAACTCAGCGCCCTCGGGGAGGGCGCCGACGAGACCCGGCGTGCGCGGCTGAAAGAGGAGTGGAAGAGGCGTCACGAGGAGGTCGTCGCCGCGGGCGGGCTGCACATCGTGGGCACCGAGCGTCACGAGTCCAGACGCATAGACAATCAGCTCCGTGGGCGTTCCGGGCGCCAGGGTGATCCAGGCTCGAGCCGCTTCTACCTCTCCATGGGAGACAATCTGATGCGTATCTTCGCCTCGGATCGAGTCAAGGGGCTGATGCAGAAGCTGGGGATGCAGCACGGCGAGGCCATTGAACACCCGTGGGTCAGCAAGGCCATCGAGAACGCCCAGCGCAAGGTCGAGGCGCACAACTTCGATATCCGCAAACACCTGCTCGAATACGACGATGTGGCCAACGACCAGCGCAAGGTGGTCTACGGGCAGCGCCAGGAGCTGCTGGAGCAGGAGGATATCTCTCAGAATATCCAGGCCATTCTCGATGAGGTGGTCGATGCGGTGATCAGCGCATACATCCCGCCGGGTACGCTCGAGGAGCAGTGGGACGTGGCAGGGCTGAGCGAGGCCCTGGGGCGGGAATTCGGCCACAAGCTGCCCATCCAGGAATGGCTCGATCAGGACGATTAACTCCATGAGGAGTCCCTGCGCGAGCGGATCCACAAGGCGATCGCCGACCGCTACGCGGAGAAGGAAGAGGCGATCGGCAGCGAGATGATGCGCCGCCTCGAGAAGGACGTCATGCTCCAGATCCTCGACCATCACTGGAAGGAGCACCTGGCGGCCATGGACTATCTGCGTCAGGGGATCGGCCTGCGCGGCTATGCGCAGAAGGACCCCAAGCAGGAGTACAAGCGTGAGGCCTTCGAGATGTTTCAGCAGATGCTCGAGCGGGTCACGCACGACACCATCTCCGTGCTGACCCAGGTCCAGGTTCGCTCCGAAGAGCAGGTCCAGGCGATGGAGGCCCAGGCCCGCCAGCCCCGTCCGATGGAGTTTCAGCACGACGAGGCGGGAGATCCCCTGCATCCCCAGGCGGCACAGGACGAAGACCAGGCGAAGGGGCAGCCATTTCGCCGCGAGGGTCGCAAGATCGGACGCAACGAGCCCTGCTTCTGTGGCTCCGGAAAGAAGTTCAAGCACTGTCACGGCAGACTGAACTGAGTGCCGGGCGATGTGCCCTACGCCATGACCGTTGCCCTGTCCCCACCCCTTGATCTCCTGCCGGTTCCGGGGGTGCGGCTCGCCAGTGCCGCGGCGGGCATCCGCTACCCGGACCGGGACGATCTGGTGCTCATGGAGCTGGCACCCGGTACCCAGGCCGCCGCCGTGTTCACCAGAAACGCCTTCTGTGCCGCCCCGGTGAGCGTGGCCAGGGCGCACCTCTGCCAGGCCTTGCCCCGCTACCTGCTCATCAACGCCGGCAATGCCAATGCCGGCACCGGCGCGCAGGGGCTCGCGGATGCGCACGCGTCCTGCGCCGCCCTGGCCCGCCTGGCCGGCGTGTCCCCCCAGGCCGTGCTGCCGTTCTCCACCGGAGTCATCGGAGAGCGCCTTCCCGTGGACCGGCTGTGCGCCGCACTCCCGGAGCTGCTCCGCGGCCTGCAAGGTGAGGCCTGGCGGGCTGCGGCCGAGGCGATCATGACCACCGACACCCTGCCCAAGGCGGTATCCCGCTCGATCGAGCTCGGCGGCTGCGAGGTGCGGCTGACGGGGATCGCCAAGGGGGCCGGTATGATCTGCCCCAATATGGCCACCATGCTCTCCTTCGTGGCCACCGACGCCCGGTTCGACGACCCCGTCCGCCTGCAGGCGATGCTGCGCGAGGTCGTGGACGACTCATTCAATGCCATCACCGTGGACGGAGACACCTCCACCAATAATGCCTGCGTGCTCATGGCCACCGGTGTGGCACCGGTGAGCATCGACCCGGGAGGCGGGGGCAAACGGCGGGAGGGCTTTGTGGAGGCCCTGCGGGAGGTGATGCAGTCTCTGGCCCAGGCGATCGTGCGTGATGGCGAGGGGGCGACCCGTTTCATCACTGTGCAGGTGGAGGGTGCGCGGGACCAGGAGGAGGCCAGACGGGTCGCCTACACGGTGGCCCATTCCCCCCTGGTCAAGACCGCCTGTTTCGCGGGAGACCCGAACTGGGGACGCATACTGGCCGCGGTGGGGCGCGCCGGTGTCCCCGATCTCGATATCCACAGGGTCGCCATCTGGCTGGGTGCGGTGCGGGTGGTTCGGGACGGTGGGCGCGATCCTGAGTACCTCGAGGCGGACGGCGCCCGGGCGATGGCGCAGCCCGAACTCACCCTGCGGGTGGTCCTGGGGCGGGGGCGGGAGGCGACGCGGATCTGGACCACCGACCTGTCCTACGAGTATGTGCGCATCAATGCCGAGTATCGGAGCTGATCTGCGCAGGGCGGGGGCGGCATGAGTGTGGAGCGGGAGGCGGAGCTCCATGTGGTGGCGGCCGTTATCCGTGACCCGGCAGGGCGCATCCTGATCTCGAGGCGCCCGGAGCACGCCCACCTGGGTGGGTTTTGGGAGTTTCCAGGCGGCAAGGTGGAAGCGGACGAGACCGCCCGCCTCGCCCTGGTCCGTGAGCTCGCGGAGGAGCTGGGCCTGCGCCCGGGGGCGATGTCCCCCCTGATCGGTGTCCGCCATGCCTATCCGGACCGGCGCATCTATCTGGAGGTCTGGACGGTGGGCGAGTACGAGGGCGAGCCCAGGGGGCGTGAGGGCCAGCGCATCGCCTGGGTCGCTGCGGCCGATCTGGCCGACTATCCCCTCCCCCCCGCGGATCTCCCTGTCCTGAAGGCCATTGGACTCCCCGCGCGCTATCTGATCACACCCGATCCCGGGCCCGACCACGGGCTGTTTCTCCGGCGGCTGGAGACCGCCCTGAGGTCGGGGCACACCCTGGTCCAGTTCCGCGCCAGCGCCCTGTCAGAGAAAGACTATGTGGCGCTGGGGCGGCGCGCCGCGCGGCTCTGTGAGTCCTATGGGGCGCGTCTGCTCATCAACGGGGACCCGCAACGGCTCTCCCGGATCGGCGCGCACGGCGTCCATCTCTCCGGATCCTGGCTCCATCGTTGCGGACCACGGGCGACTCCCGGTGCTGGGCTCCTGGGGGCGTCCTGTCATAGCCCGGGGGATCTGGATCGGGCGCACCGAATCGGGGTGGATTTTGCCGTCCTGTCCCCCGTGCTCCCGACCCGGAGTCATCCCGAGGCTAGACCCCTGGGCTGGGCCCGATTCAGGGCCTGGGTGGCCGAGGCCCGCATCCCGGTCTATGCCTTGGGCGGGCTGTCCGAGGCGGAGCTTGAGCGGGCGCGCTCGGCCGGGGCGCAGGGCGTGGCGGGGATCCGCGCCTTCTGGCCCAAGGGTGTGGCGTGGGCTCAGACTCCGGGTCTCGAAGGTCTGGGCTGAGCGCCACGAGGTCCGCATCACTCTTGCATGACCAGCGGAAGTGACGCGGCATGGGGCATCGCTGTACCGCGCTGAGGCGCGCCCCTTGGGCTCCACGTGTTCAAGCCAAGCGGCATGGGGTCTCGATCGGGCTGCGATTCAGGCGGGCCGCCAGCGATGGATCTGGCTGTCGGCGCTGGAGCGATCGCGTCCCCGGAGGTCCTGCGCGATGGCCCCTTACAGGGAGCAGCAGGCCAGGGAGAAATCGATGTCGGTGCGGACCTGGGAGGGGCGGCTTGCAAGATCCCCGATCTCCAGGAAGCGGATCGAGAAGCGGTGTTTCCCGGCGCTCACCTCCGGAAAACATGAGGCCTCCCTCGGCAGCAGGACCCGGATCATCTGGAAGGGTTGATCGGGATCCAGGTTGCGCTGAAAGAATCCGTTCACGGCCCGCTCGGGCCGTGGATTCGCGCTCTTACGGACCAGATCGAGGATGATTGCGCTTGCGGCGTGGATCTGCTGGAAGGGCTCCAGCCAGCCTCGAAGGTCCGTGTTCCTGTGCTCGATCGGGCGGGTCAGCCAATAGTGATAGGCCGGCAGATCGAAATCGCAGGTCCCCCCGGGGATCACACTTCGCTGCTTGATGCTGTTCAGAAACTCGTTGTTCTTCAGCTGGCCGCCTGGATGGCCGTTTTGACTGTGCAGCGAGTCGATCAGGCGGTGGTGTGAGTTCACGATGGCCTGGAGGGACTCCTGGTCTACGCCCGGTGCCGCCTGCAGCGCCTCCAGATTCGCGGTCTGGCGCTTGAGTTCCTTCATCAGCTCGCTCTTGAGGTCTCCCCGTGCGGCGAGGTCCATGACCTCCAGGAGGGTGATCAGCGCATGGTGGGAGTCCTCCTTCGTTTCTCCGCGGAGA
>Ga0114931_10006054_pt1 | contig 14919 bp, 10 predicted proteins | sample 2SBtaG_FD_89579 | JGI IMG/M metagenome (GOLD analysis project Ga0114931, IMG submission 89579) | Deep subsurface microbial communities from Kolumbo volcano to uncover new lineages of life (NeLLi) - 2SBTROV14_V59a metaG | ecosystem: Environmental > Aquatic > Marine > Volcanic | place: Kolumbo...
AATTGACTTATGAGACAGCCTCTCAACGACCAAAACTGAGAGACAATGGGTTGAAACCCATTGGAGGAAAAGTAAAATTTTCACCCTGACAAAGTATAAGTAAGGACGAAAGAACAAGTTGCTCATTTCGACGAGTTTATTTTGTTTTCAGTTTTTACTTTGGAAACAAGAGTCATGTTGATATAATGACTGTTTTCAAAGTGAAAAATGAGGATGAATGAACGATCCCGCGGGGTGAATGTCCTGTGGACATTCAAGTGAATGAACCGCAAGCGGACGGGATGCCGAAGCAGTCAAAATGGTACATTTATTTTGTCACCATTCCCTGTAGTTTGAATATTGCCTTCGTTCTTCCTCAAAGCCAAAGATTTTGTCTAGGCTGCGTTCAGGGAAGTTTCACATTTTTTTTAACAGCAGTTGTCCCAATTTAGGCTTCGCCAACAATTGTTTAAAAGAAGCCTGTCCGCTTGCAATCAAATCCTTCGCTATTCCAAGCCGGATGTCGTTGGGGATGAGGTCGAGAAGGAGAAATTTTTCAAGGTTGTCCCTCTCTTTTTCCGAAAGCATGGAAGCGTTTACCAACAGGAAATTCACCAGACGGGAACAGATGACAGACAGGATGTCCATTCGTTTAACCGGCTGCTCGACCAAAGTGGATAATTTCTTTGAAAAATAAATCAAGTTCGTTGCCACGAATGCTGCCCGAAGTATCCACCGCAACGAGTATCTTTTGTTTGTTTCGCACCAAAATGCCGGGGGTAGTACCGTAGCGTTTGGAGGGGCGGCGGATGGTGTTTTTTATTTGGGTTTTGGCGCTGCTTTCGGCAAAAAGACGCAACACCCTCCGCCAATTGACCGTCGGGGAAATTTTCTATTTCCAATGCATCATCCGGCAAATGTTCAGTCGAGAGGTATTGATTGACTAACAAATCGGCTGCCACAATGTAATGAAACGCGTTTTCGGAATACTTCGCTTTGAGGGGATGCCTGAAAAGAAGATGCAAAATTTGGTGTTGGAGCAAACCGCAAAGAACCTCCGAAGACTGCTGTCCCCAAAAAAAGGGGTTGATTTGAAGCAGCAAACCGGATTCCAAGTAATTGAAACACAAGGTGTTCGTCTTTGTTTCTGTCACTTCTCTGCTCAAAGCGGAAAGGAAGTACGCGTAAAAAGGCTCCTTCAAAAGCAGCTTGATGGTCGTTTTTGCTATTTCGTCGAGGAGGGTCATTTTTTTGAATAAAACTTGTTTTTCAGGAACCTTTCTTTTCAAAAACGGTATCTAAAAACGGCTTCATGTTCAGCAAATTAATATCGTCCCGCTTTCGCAAATGGCGGAGGAACCAACCTTTGTGCCAGGACCCGTAAATAATTAGGAATCGTTTACCTTCCCCGATATGGGCATCCAATGCTTTGGCGATATTGGAAAAGTGGGCGGTATTGATATTGTCCCACCCGCCGGGACCTAATTCGTCGTTGAAGAGGCGGTTGTAGGTGCGCGCCCAAACTTCTACTGCGTCGTCGTATTGGTCGGTGTGAATCCAATAAGGGTTGTCATCGCCGCCACCGTTGGCGATGAGGGAATCGGTAGCTGCTTCCGCCACCTGATAGGCCTTCCAATCGGCTGCCCGCTTCGCATCTTTACTGATTTCCCGCAGTTTTTTGCTGCGCGCATCCGACATCGGTTTGGTCCAACCGGCGGTGGGGATAATTTCGAAGTCCAATTCTTTGGTCAACGGAAACAGCACATTTACATACTCCGGGAAGCGCCGAACTCTAGCCTCGGTAATGGTATCTTTTTCCAAAAATTCCTTTTTTGCCGCCGGAAAACGGTCGGGGGGAATTTCAGCCAACACATAATCGGGTTGGATGCTTTTTATCAGGTTTTTTAGAACGTCAATCCCGTACCGCTTGCTGGTCAGGTGTCCGTCGTGGATGGCACCGAGAACGAGGACTTCGTTTTTCTTTGCTTCGCTTGAATTGGAATCGGTGGAGGTAGTGGAATTGCAGGCGAAAAACAAAACCATAGAGAGGAGAAATAATCCTTTCTTCATAATTTTTATTTTGATAAAAAAATGTACCGTAAAAAAACGAAATTTTTCTGGCATTTCATTTTTCGAAGTGCCAGAACAATCAGGGTTCAATTTGTGCGGGGAAAAAGTTCCTTCCTGGCGTTCAAAATTCTACCTTTGCATACTTTAAAAGAAAGAAAATTTCAAAAAGGAAAAAACCAAAACGAAGATGGCCAAAAAAGTAAAAAAGAAAGAATTGGGAATGGGAATCGCTGCATTGCTTCGGGATATGGATGCCGAAGCGACACAAGAGGTGCAGGAAAAAGTGGTGAAGGAGTTGTCGCATTCGGTGGCGATGATTCCATTGTCCGAAATTGAAGTCAACCCATTTCAGCCGAGGAAGGAGTTCGATGCCCCTTCTTTGGAAGAACTCGCAGAATCGCTGAAAGTACACGGTTTAATTCAACCGCTGACTTTGCGGCGATTGGCTGACAAACAATACCAAATCATTTCCGGCGAACGACGCCTGCGGGCTGCCAAAATCGCAGGCTTGGAGAAATTGCCTTCCTACATCCGGCTTGCCAACGACCAGGAAATGCTCGAAATGGCCTTGGTGGAAAACATTCAGCGCGAAGACCTCAATGCCATCGAAATCGCGATAACCTACCAACGCTTGATTGACGAATGTAAGCTGACCCATGAGAATCTTTCCGGCCGGGTCGGGAAAAAGCGCAGCACGGTGAGCAACTTTCTGCGATTGTTAAAATTGCCCCCCGATATTCAAAAAGGATTGAAAGAACGGAAAATTTCCATGGGACACGCCCGCGCCTTGTTGGGGCTAAGCGATTACGCCTACCAAATGAGCTTGTTCCATCAAATTATCAAAGATGGATTGTCCGTTCGGGAGACGGAAAAAAGGGTGCAGGATTACAATGAACCGAAAGCAAAAAAGAGAGGAGGGAATCAGGGCTTGCCGGGTGATTATGAAAAAGTGCAACAAAATTTCAGGTCATTTTTTGGTTCCGGAAAAATCCAGTTGAAACTCAAAAAGGATGGAAAAGGTCAAATTGTGATTCCCTTCAACTCGGTAAAAGAACTCAATCAATTTATCGAAGCACTCGAAGAGTGAGAGAAAGGTGAGAGAAAGGTGAGAGGGTGAGAGAAAGGTGAGAGAGTGAGAGAGAGTGAGAGAAAGTGAGAGGGTGAGAGGGTGAGAGAAAGGTGAGAGAGTGAGAGAAAGGTGAGAGAAAGGTGAGAGAGTGAGAGAAAGGTGAGAGGGTGAGAGAAAGTGAGAGAGTGAGAAGAATGCCGAGGTGACAACTCTCACCCTCTCACTCTCTCACTCTCTCACCTTCTCACCCTCTCACTCTCTCACTCTCTCACCCTCTCACTCTCTCACCTTCTCACCCTCTCACTCTCTCACCTTCTCACTCTCTCACCTTCTCACTCTCTCACTCTCTCACTTTCTCTCACTCTCACTCTCTCACTTTCTCACTCTCTCTGTTAAGAATTGGTAAATTCAGCCCTTTTCGGGGGAATCAGGCGTTACTCAACCGATGAATCTAAAACAATTACTTTTATTGATTTATTCCGTCGCTTGGCTAGTGGGCTTTGGGCAGGTTCCCGATTCCTTAAACACTACCCCTTCGGGTGACTTTCTACAGGAATCTTCGCCACCAGTTTACATACCCACAGATACGGCCGTTCTCAAAACAGATAGCGCTAAAGCTAAGAAACGCGGATTTTTGTACCGAGTTTGGAGAAAAGACTATCCGAAACCGAAAAATGCACTCCTGCTGTCTTTGGCAATCCCCGGTGCCGGTCAGTTGTACAATAAAAGATGGTGGAAATTGCCCTTCGTCTATGGAGGCTTGGGGGTTTTTATCATTTCCATCCGAAATAATAACCGGCAGTACAAACTATTCAGGGATGCTTTCATTGCAGAACTAGCCGGCGAACCCCACCCCTTTTCCAATTTACCACTCGATGCAAATGATTTAAAACGATTCCGAGATAAGGCCGATAAAAACCGGCAATTGGCTATCATTGGCTTGATGGCTGTTTACATGCTTCAGGGGGCGGAGGCTTTTGTAGATAGCCACCTCCGAAGTTTTGAAGTGAACGAGGATTTGAGTTTTAAAATAAAACCTTCCTTGCAACAAACGCCCTTCCAGGATACCGCCATTGGCTTCGGTCTGAGTTTTCGTTTTGAAAAAAAACGGGAACGGTTCAAGGATTGGGGTATAGAAGGTTTGTAAATCGTCAGAATCAGGATTTTCGGGATGGAAGGATTTTGTAGGTTTCATAATCCAGTTAATTCAATAATCCTGCAAATCCTGATTCTGACGATAATCAAAACAACTCCATTTGCTTCTTTTCGACTTCTTCTACCTCCAATTTTTCAGAAAAATAGGTTTTGTCTTTGGGAAGAACTCGCTTCACCACGCGGAGTTTGTGGGTGTAACGTTGCGTTTGGGAATCGAAAATTCCGAAATGGTCGATTTTGTCAATCCGAACCCTCCCTGAAACGTGAATCAACTCAAATTCCGGCAGGATGATACCCACATGAAAAATGTTTCCCTTTCGATTTTCAAAAAAGGCTAAATCGCCCGGTTGGGATTGCGACAAAAAATCAACGGCATGGCCTTGAACCACCTGCTGATTGGGTTGCCGATGGAGATGAATGCCAAGCAATTTATAAACCAATTGGGTGAAGCCCGAAGAATCGATGCCCAAAGGAGAACGCCCTCCCCATTGGGCGGGTGCATAAAGATATCGCTTCGCAATTTTGAGGGTCAGGTCAATGGTGGGTTTCAAATTCTTTGGAAAAACGGCCTGTCCGCTAAACAGGTAAGTCAGGTTGTCCAGGCGGAAACGCATGCCATCGAAGCCCGGCAATTGTGCCCCAATAGTGATGGGCAGATGATGGTCGCCGGCCAGGAGGGGTTGCAGCAAATCGAGGCTGTAAGCAAAGTTATGTCGGAAGAATTCGTATTCGCGGGGCGTGATTGGTTTTATTTGGCGCGCCTCTACCCAGCCAATGCAATTATCCCAGGTGCATCGGATTTTCACCCATTGCTTTCCTTTTTTCTCCAAAATTTCAACCATCTCGCCAAACAAAAGCTGGGTAAGTTGTTCGCTTTTTCCAAAAGAATTGCGACGAACAGACACGACACTCAATGGGCAAATGGCAAAGTTCATTTGTTTTGATTAGTAATTTCTCTTCTGATTTTGTGTTCCGTTAATCCGGTCTTCCAAAAGTAATAAAACTCTTTCAAAGTCCGTTGGCTTTCTATGAAATTTAGGTCTATCTTTGGCAGGCTTTTTATATTTTTATTTTGCAAATAAATTATTAATCCCAACAACAGGTTTTCTATGCAACGACTCCTACTTCTCGCATTTGCTTTGATTTCGGTTACTTCGCTATACAGCCAAGACCATTTATTCAGCCAGTTTTACGCTTCTCCGATGACCCTAAACCCTGCTTTAACAGGCGCTTTCGATGGAAAATTTCGAGTTTCCAGCATCTATCGGACTCAATGGAATAAATCTTTGGACAACCCTTTCAATACTTTTTCTACTTCTTTGGATTTGCGTTTTCCACTTGGACGACAGGGAACTTACCACCCCGACGTTGCAGCCGCGGGGCTGGTTTTTTATAAAGACGAGGTGGGCGAAATTGATTTCAGTACGACGCAGATTTCCATCTTCGGGGCTTTTCATAAATCTTTGGGACAGCGCAATACGCAGTATTTGTCACTTGGTTTGGAAGCATCCATTGGACAGCGAAATGTCAACTACGCCAACATCACTTTCGACGACCAATTTAACGGCATTAGCGGTTTCACCGACCCAACGGCAGAAATTCTGCCGGAAAACAACTTTTCCTTCTCTGATTTATCCGTCGGCTTGAATTACACCTATACCCCCCAACACCGGACAGGTATTTTCGCAGGCTTTGCCATCCACCATTTCCTGGAACCCTCGGTGAGTTTTTTCAAAAAGACCAACCAGGATGATGAAAATGTTCCGGAAAACACCTTGCTCATCAAATACTCCGGGCAGTTGAGTTTTCGATTCCCGCTTACCCAAAAAATACAGTTGCTTCCCCGCGCCATCTTTTCGAAGCAAGGTCCTTATCTCAAAATTGATTCGGGTTCCAACTTCCGCTTTACCATTGACGAAATCAACAGCGTTGCCCTCCACATCGGGACCAATTTGCGATCGGTGACAAATGAAAATAGTCGTTTAACAGTCAGCGATGTGGTCGGTTTGCTTGGCATCGAATACAAAAGTGTGCTGCTAGGTTTTAGTTATGATTTTAACCTCGATGCCCTTTCTATTTCGCAGCCCCGGCAAGGCGCATTTGAAATTTCCATCGCCTATCTCGGCAAAACGAGTGACGATTTGATTTTGTGCCCCACGTTCTAGGGAATGCTGATTCTCAAGGACCACTCAAAATTTTCGAAAGGGAAAGACGGTCTTTTGTGGAAGTAGAACTTCGTTTGGGTAAGCGTAACTACCTGGGAAAGGAAGTTGGCTGCTTCAGGTCGGGTCTTTTACTTTTACTACTTTACCTTCTTTTATGGTTTTGCCTGCTTTTTCGGCTCTTTTGGCTTTTTTCTTTTGTTTCTTTTGGCTTTCAAATAATTCCTTGAGGGAATCAAACTCTTTTCGAAAGCTCAATCCAAAACCATATTTGTTGCGACGGCCGCCTGCGATGTCGGGTTCGGTAGTATTGTAAGCCCGGATTTTGAGTTTCCGGTCTTCTGTCAATACATATTCTAAGGTGAACTCGCCGGCAACCAGCGCATTATCATAGGAAGCCCCTCCCCCGGAAACCCGACTTCCGTTTCCTATTTCAAAATTTCCGCCTGCGATGACGGACAACCTATCGCTAACAGTCACTTTCAAACGACCCTGCAATTCGTTGCCGGTTCGGTCGGGGGTAGTGCCGTCTCCGTTGATATTGCCCGCCTGATATTTGTTGTAGGAGATGTCGAAGTCAATACCAGAAATGATGCCATCCTCCGAAATCCATTCCGACACCAACTCGGTGAGGTAAATGGAAAGTTGGTTGGCAATCATCTCACTCAGGGTGTTGATGCCAATATCGCCGGGGGCAAAGGTGTAATCGGACGGCAAAAACTGCCCCATGACTAATAATCCGAATACCTGCCGATTCAATTCATTTTGGTCTTGCTTCACGGTGCGCAACTTGCTGTCCGTATAACTTTTCAATTCGGTGGGAAGATTTGGAAAGTCAATGTCAAAGTTGATGGCAGGTCTAAGCAGGCTTCCCTGCAATTCCATTTTTAGAATTACGTTCGTGGGGGTTCTTGCCAAAGCCCGAATATCATTTGGGGCTGAGGCAATATACTCTTGAATAAAATTAGAAACATTGGTAGTCAATCCTTTGTAAATTGCGTTAATATTAATGTCTGCGTTGTAAGGGTCTCCTGACCAAACAATTGTTCCCCCTTGTTCCAAATCAAAAGGTTTGTTGACAAAGAGGTTCATCAAGGTGAAGAGGTATTCTCCTTGTGCAATGGAATAATTGCCATACATTTGGAAATCCTTGTTCCTATCCATCGTAATCCTGACATTTCCTTCACCACTGCCCTCAATGACATCCCCCCATTGCTTATCAAAAATCAATTTCATGTCAGCTTGGTCGTTCAATTTTAAATCCATTTCCAAATTCAAGCCTTTGACTTCGACCGGAGAATTTCCAGATTCATTTACTTCCTCCAATTTTGGAAAGGTGATAAATCGCACTGCCGTGCTACTTTCCTGCGAAGAAGTAATGGGGATAACAATTTCCGTTCCCTTGCCAACCTCGGCATCAACATAAGCCTCCGCTTGCTTTAATGGCCCTGAGAAATCGATGCTTCCATGCCCCAAAGCCTTCCCATAGAAGAAGGAATTGTCTTTTTCAGTGGTATTCAACGCCAGGAACTCTGGTCCATCCGTCTGAATTTTAACCTTCAATTCAACGTTTTTGAGATGGTTGTGAATCAGCCCTCCGTTTGCCGTGGCCGTATTTCCCAACTCGTCATATATCTTAGTCCCCGTAGTGTTAAAGTGATAGTTGTCAATCACTACATCTCCTTCGGGGATTCGATAAGTAGTTTGCAATACGTTGATGGTGGTAGCCACCTCCCGGGCATGTGCCGTCCCCTTTATTTCGGGTTTTGATGGCAATCCGTGGAAGTTTACATTGCCATCTACCAAGCCTTCTGTCTTGGAGATGGCGCCAATGAAATATTCCAGAATTTTGATTGGATAGTTGGTCAAAGAAAGGTCAAAGTTGAAGTAATTAGGTTCGAGTTTGGCTTTTTGATTTTTGGAATATTTATACATCGGCAGGGCGTAAATTCCTTCGGCTGTGAGCTGTTGAGCCTCTTTGGTGATAGAAAGATAGGCTTCCAGTGGGTCATGGAGCGTTTTGGTTGCTGCATCCAGGCGCAGTCCGCCCATATCGTCCCCATTAATCAAGAGGGTATCGATGAGCAAAGAAGTAGAAAGCCCAGAGAACTCGAAGAGGTTGTTCACCCTCGCTGTCAGGTTGGCAGCCCCCTGGAAGTTGAGTTTGTCGTAGTACCAAACTTTGTTTACAATATCGAGATTTATGTTTTGAATGGAAAATTCCAAACCTACGTCAGTGATGCTTTTCAGGCGAATTTTCTGGTTTTTATTGGTCAAAACAAAGTCCTGCGTTTCCACCGATTTGTCTCCAAACCGGATGTAATTATCGGCATCGATTTGCCAGTTTTCATTCATCAAAACGAGATTGGAAGGGAAAAACCGAACCTGATAAAAACCGTCGGACTGAATGAAAAACTTCCCGTTGAGGTTCAGATTGTCCAAAATATTGGTAAAATTCAGGGAAGTGATGGCAAATTCGACGGTGTCTTTATTAATAAGCCCCATCAGGGCGATGGGAGAAAGTTCTTGTTTGTTGTTGATGTTTGTTTTAAAAATACCGAGGTCCAGGTTACTTTCACTTTTTTCCATGTTGGCAATAAGCACCACATCCGTCAGTTCTACCTTTCCAACCCTAATACCGGGAATATCAAAGTCCAAGAACACCGAATCGATGTAACTGTTGAAGCGGCCCTTGACCACCACATCATCCAATTTCCCAAAATTGGGTGCAATGAATTGGGTCAGGTTTTTAGAATCAAGAATATGCACTTTAAAATCGAAACGGCTCGAATCCAACGATTTGCCGCTTGAATGGAGATTTAGGCGACCGGCAAAAGCAGGGTAATTTCTTTCGACGAACTGAAGGAAGGATTCCGGTATTTCAGCGATATTGAAATCGCCGCTGATTTTTGATTCCAACACCTCTGAATGAACTTCAAAGACCTTCCTTCCACTCGGATTGGTTAGGGAAGTAATCAGGATGGAGTCAATTCGAAAAGTATCTTTTTGATTGCGAATAATATTGAAATCGAAAACATTTGCCTGCCCCTGAATATTGGAGAAGCTTTTATTTTGGAGTTTTAAATCTACAATCCCGGCGAGTTGAAGGTCTTTTTTGGAAATATGCAACGGCAATAAAGCGAGCCGATTGACCTTTGTCTTAAAATTAAAAACCGGGATGCTGTCGGTGAAATCAATTTGCCCTTCAAAGGCGAGATTGATGTTATTATCCTGAATATTTAATTTACCATCAAAAAGATTTTGGTTCAATTGCCCGTTGATGGCAATATTTTTATACCTGTAATTCCGAAATTGAAGGCTGTCAATGTTTGCTTCCAGCTTAGCATTTGCATTGTTCAGCCGAAGACCATAGCCTTCCTTCACCCTGGAAGTGAAGGTGATTTTTCCAAAGTTCGGATTGTCCGCCCAACGTCCCAAGTCGAAATCCATTAGGGAGAGGCTACCCGAATATTGGGCTTTATCTCTACCTTCCTTCGTTATCATTTGCATATCCATTTCGGCACTTCCAAGGTCCGATTTCAAATTTCCATGCGCCACGAAATCGACAAAGAAGCCAAAGAAGGTACCGCTAAAATCCAACCGCCCAAGTTTGTCGTAGTTGGCAGGCGGGTTGAATCCGGGAATCAATTGGCGAAGGGTTTTGACGTCTGTTTGAAGGCGTTCCAAGTTGAGATTGAGTACTTGTTCGTCTTTTACGGCAAGGTTGCGCGAATTGAAATTCCCCTTCAGGGAGGCGCGGTTGGGCAAAGAAAAAGAAAGGTTTTTTCCCCTCAAACTATTTATCTTGCCGGAGACCAGCCCATCGATTGCGAAAGTCTCGTCTGCATTTTGCTTAAAAAATTCGTTATCTTCCAATTTGGGGGCAAAGACCATTATGTCTTTTAAGGCAATAAAAGAGCGATTGAAATGAACTTCCAGCAAAACTCGGTTGACAAACTGTTTGAAATCTGGAAACTGCCGGTATTTAAAAATCAGGGTATCTCGCAAATGGCTGAATGGGGTTATCAGTTCTAGTCCTTTTAGGGCAACCCGCCGGGAATTAATCAACACATCCTTTGCCGAGAGGGTGTCCAACACAAAACCACTCGAATCCTGAAAAGAAAGATGCTCAACAGCCCCTTTGAATTCCCAATCGGAATAAGAAAAATTTTTGAAGTTGGCATTGATGTCATAAACCTCCAAATGATGAAAATCAAGGGTCTCCGGCGATGTTTGTTTTACGGGTTCTTTGCGGTAGTTGTGGAGGGAAAAGATGCCATCCGTCAACAGAAAATTTTCGATGGTGAGCAGTAGTTTTGCCGGTTCGGGGGGAGGTGACGGCAATGCACCATCAGTAGGGGCAGGAGTTTCCACAGCAAGCGGCTGGCTTTTAACCGGCTGGCTTTTGACCGGTTTACTTTCAGTCGGCTTCGGCAATGGATAGGAGGGATAATCCTCAATTTTAACAAAGGGATTGCCTAAGTTTAATTCGGCAATGTCAATCCGTTTTTCCGCCAAATTGAACGAATTGAATCGAATATTCCCACTTCCTGTATAGATGGACAAGGTTTGTCCTCGCACTTTATCGCGCCGAACAAAAAGAACATTGTCCAGGTTGATGCCGCTAACCTCCAATTCAAATGGTTTGCGCTTATTTTCTGGAATAAAGTTGTCACTTGGGGGCAGCGTATCGGGAGTGGTAGCGGTGGTTGCAGCCGGGTTTTTTTTAAAATAATCCACCAGAAATTGGAGGTTGTTGAAATACTCGCCCGAATCGCGGCGGATGAATATTCGGGCATTTTGGAGCGTCACTTCTTCAATTTTGAGGCTTCGACCCAAAAGGGAAAAAAGCCCCCTTTTCAAATCCACCTTCACCTGCCCACTGCTAATGAGGGAATCGCCTTTTTGGTCTTCGAGGTAAAAATTTTCCAGCACAAGTTCCCGAAAAAAACCAATTTTTAGGCGGTCTATGGAAACGGTCGTTTTTAATTCTTTGGATAGGTAAGTGGTGGCTTTTCCGGCAGCCCAATTTTGTACCCAGGGGATTTGAAAAAGAAGGAAAGAAAGCAGAATCAAAGCCAGACTTGTCAATAACACCCTTTTGACGAACAGCCCCATTCGCTGCAAGCCGTTTTTCCCGGACTTATCCTCCTGAGTAGAATCAATATTTTGAAGTGGCTTATTCATGTAAAGGATTGAAAACCAAACACACGGGAAAGGCTTGTGTTTAGAAATCCGAAGTTACCTTGATTTTGTTTGTTTTGACAACGCATTTAACGAAAGTTTAGGAAGCTGAATATTTCAGTTCTTGATTTAACGCCGCCAAATCCGAAAGCAGACAATTTTTTCGATGGTTCAACCTCCTTCGACAAATTCCAAAGCCCGTTTTTCCGACCAATAAATTCCATTTCCATTGAAAGACACAAAACCGACATGCCCGCCATTTTGAGGCGTTTCCAAATAGAGTTGCGGGTGTTTTTTTGCCATGTCAAAAGGATAACATCGAGCGCTCAAAAAGGAATCATCTTTGGCGTTTACCAAAAGCGTCGGGATGCGGATTTCGGGTAAAAATTGGAGACTACTCGATTGCGTCCAATAATCCTTTCCATCCTTGAAACCATGCGCGGGGGCTGTAAAAAGGTCGTCGAATTGGTAAAAATTTTTGGGCAAATGCCCGGCATCGAACTGAATTTTATCCGAAAACCGTTGCGCCTTTTCCACTGCCTTGGCATTGAGTGAATCCATAAACCGTTTCAGGTAGAACCAATTGTACCAACGACTGATTTCGACATTGCTGCTTTCAATGTGGCAGGGAACGGAAAAAGCGACGGCTTTCCTCACTTCTTTCGGCAGATGGTTTCCCTGTTCGCCCAAATATTTTAAGGTCACATTTCCGCCGAGACTGAAACCCACAAGCGCAATTTCGCGGTACTTTTCCTTTCCTAAAACGTGCTGCACCACGAAGTCCAAATCGCCGGAAACGCCCATGTTGTAACTGTGCAATTGCCGGTTCGGTTCTCCACTGCAACCCCTGAAATTTACCGCCAACCCATCCCATCCTTTTTGATTGAAAATCTGCAACATCCCTTTAATATAGGAACGGTCCGAATCGCCTTCCAAGCCGTGCAAGGCAATCAAAAGCCGGTCGCCTCCAACGACTGACCAATCGAGGTCTATAAAGTCGTCGTCTTCCGTTTCCACCCTTTCCCGTTCGTACCCCATGCCGCCGACCTTTCTAAAAAGCGCCGCGTAAATCGTATTCAGATGCCGGTTTTTCAGGAACAAAGGTGCTTTATAAGTCGAAGTATTTATTACGGGCATGGAGAGAACGTTTTTTCAAAATAAAAGACTTGTTCCGCAATAGAAAAAAGCGGTCTGACACACTTTATTAATTTAAAATGATAAATTTAAAACCAAACAAGCAGGGTGAACGAAAGAAGATTTTGCTCATAGGTCTCTGTCATTTTACAGTGGCCTTAGTAAGGACGAAAAAATAAGTTCACGATTTGGAAAAGGTATCAGGTGACATCTTCGAGGAACGAGAAGGTGTTATCTGATACCGTTCGTGAGACAACACCTTCTCGTTCCTCGAAGATGTCACCTCACCCTGCCAAACAAGACTAAAACATTCGTTTTCAATGCTTTGTGAACATCTCGTTTTTTAAATTTTAAATTAAATAGCTCCAGCCAAACACCTTTGAACTTTCACTCATTTTTAAAAACCGTACCTTCTTTCATCACAAATTTCACATTGAGAAGGGTCTCAATTTTGTCGAGGGGATTGTCTTGTACGGCGATGATGTCAGCCAATTTTCCGGCTTTGATGGTGCCGAGAATATCTGTTTTTCGGAGCAATTCCGCCGCTGTAACGGTAGCTGATTTGATAGCTTCCAAAGGGGACATTCCCGCTTCGGTCATAAAGATGAACTCGCGGGCATTGTCGCCATGCGGCGACACGCCGGTATCTGTACCAAAGGCAATTTTTACGCCCGATTTGTAAGCTGCCGCAAAGGTTGCCTGAATTTTTGGACCAATTGCCAGGGCTTTTGGCCGGATGATGGGCGGAAAATATCCTTTTTGCTTTGCCTTTTCCGCAACGAACTTTCCGGCAGAAATAGTTGGCACATAAAAAGTGCCGTGCTTTTTCATCAATTCCATGATTTCGGGCGTCATCAAAGTTCCGTGTTCGATGCTTGTAATGCCCGCTTCGATAGCTCTTTTCATACCTTCGGGTCCATGCGCGTGGGCTGCCGTAATGAAGCCATAATCCTTAGCCGTTTCTACGATAGCCTTCATTTCCTCTTCGGTGAATTGTGGACCCTGTCCGTCCTTGTCCACACTCAACACGCCGCCGGTGGCAGCAATTTTTATCACGTCCGCCCCATTTTTATAGCGCTGCCGAACAGCTTTGCGAGCTTCATCCGGACTGTTGACGACCCCCTCTTTGGGACCTGGGTCGCCTTTCAGGTCCTTTCGCCACCCATTCGTCGGGTCTGCATGACTTCCTGTTGAACCGATGGCTTTCTCAGCCGTAAAAATCCGGGGACCTACCACATAGCCTCGGTTGATGGCATTCCGTAGGGAGACGTTGACCCCCGACCCGCCGAGGTCGCGCACGGTGGTAAAGCCAGCCATCAAAGTTCTCTTGGCAAAAACAGTTGCCCGCAAGGCAAGGTCCGCATCGTTCATGCGGAAGCGTTCTTCATAACTTTTTGGGCTTAATTGACCTTCGATATGCACATGCATATCCATCAATCCTGGCAGGACGGTTTTGTCTTTCAAATCAATCAAAATGGCGTCTTCAGGGGCAACAGCATAACCGCTTTTGACCTCCTTTATCTTGTGGTCTTCCACAATGATGGTCATCTGATTTTTTACCTCGTTGTCCGTGCAATCAATGAGATGACCGCAGTACAAGTAGGTGGCTTGAGCATTTGAAGTGGTTGAAATCCAAAGGTTTAGAACAAGGAAAAGCAGGGTGAAAATTGGTTTCATTTTTTTGAAATTTTGAAATTACTTCTACTTTTAGACTTTAAGATTTTAGATAAAAGACATAAGACGCATGCGTTCTGAAAGCAGTGGGGCATTGACCAATTAGCAAAGAAAAATTAGGTTTTCAAAAGTCCAACCCTCAAAATCTCGAGAAACAGGAAGTTCCTGAGTCTTTAATCTTTTGTCCAAACTCTAAAAGTAGAATACTTGCCATCTTTTACCAAAAAATGGTAAAAATAATATTTTTGTGAAAAATTGAATTGACTTTACCAACCAACATTTTATCCTTCCCTACCTTGATTTGGGACTAACAAAGCCAAAATCATCAGATTGCAAAAACAAAATACCTGGCTTACAGCAAAGGTATTATTATTAGGAACGGTGAATAAATAAATTGAGGTTTTTGGGTTGATTATTTTGTTCTTAGTTTTTGCTTTGAAAACAAGAGTCATGTTGATATAATGACTGTTTTCAAAGTGAAAAATAAGGACA
>Ga0114931_10006055_pt1 | contig 14911 bp, 15 predicted proteins | sample 2SBtaG_FD_89579 | JGI IMG/M metagenome (GOLD analysis project Ga0114931, IMG submission 89579) | Deep subsurface microbial communities from Kolumbo volcano to uncover new lineages of life (NeLLi) - 2SBTROV14_V59a metaG | ecosystem: Environmental > Aquatic > Marine > Volcanic | place: Kolumbo...
CCGAATCGGAGCGTCGCCTTCGTCGCGCCGGCGTTGCTGATCGTGGCCCCCTCGGTCGGCAGGTTCAGCGACCCGGTGCCGACATGGACCTTCACCACGCCCACAAACTCCGGGGACACTTCGAGGCGGACCTCGCCGTCGTCAGTGTGCGCATCGACAGGTCCGGGCGAGCGGCCGGCCAGAGAGACCTCGATGCGACCGCCAGCGGTGCGGGCGTTGACGGCGCCCCGGGCCTTGCGGATCAGGATCGAGCCGTTGAGGGATTCGGCGCTGATGCTGCTCGATACATCGGTCAGTTGGATGCGCCCCTTGTCCGTCCGGGCCTGGATGGGCCCGTCGTGGTTGGTGACGATGATTCGTCCCTTGCCCGTGCTCAGGTCCGCCGGGCCGGCCATGCCCTGGAGGAGGATCTCGCCCCTCTTGGTCTGGACGGTGATGCCCCAGGCGTCGGGCAGGCCGATGTTCAGGTCGCAGGATTCTCCGGCGTCTCGTCCGCCCTCGGGCCAGTCGGGCTTGATCGAGAGCGTGCCGTCGTCGAGTCGGACGGCCTTGATGCCCGTGGCGTCGATCCGATCCTGGGTCCGGGCATGGATGTTGGCGGTGATCTCGACGTCCTTGCGATTGGCCCGGACGATCACGACCGTCCCCTTCGTGTCGACGTTCAGCGCGGTGTGCTGCTGGTGCTCGACCTGGATCGTCTTGGAGCCGGCGGGCAGTTCGGACTTGCCGCAGCCGGCGATCGCCGCGAGCAGCATCGCCAGGCAGAGCAGGACGGGCGCACCGATGGGACGTGCTGCGGCTGGATGGAAGATCGGGCGGCGGCGCGGGACGCTGGGCATGTGGACCTCCTGGCTCTGAGGAGCACGCACAAGGGCTCTGGATCGCCCCGGGCCGATGACTTCTGATCTCTAGAGCAGTTCGACGACCTCGAAGCGAAGCATTCCACGCGGAGCGTCGACCCGAACGATCTCACCGACGCTCGCCTTGAGCAGGGCCTGACCCATCGGGCTGGACACCGTGACCTCGGCCACGTCCGAGAGCAGGTCGCCCGAGGCCTCGCCGACGATCTTGTACACGTCCTCGTCGCCCGTCTCGACCTCCCGCAGGCGAACGGTTGATCCGAGAAAGACCACATTCATGCCAGCGGCGGGGCTGTCCTCGATGACCTGCGCCGAGGCCAATCGCTGCTCGATGCGTCTGATCTCGGCCTCTTCGAGTCCCTGCTGCTCTCGGGCGGCGTGGTATTCGCCGTTTTCCTTGAGGTCGCCGTGCTCGCGGGCCTCGGCGATGCGATCGCTGAGCGTCCTGCGATTGTTCTTGAGCTCATCCAATCGCCGTTCCAGACCCTGCTTGTCGTCCCTGCTGAGGATGTCCATTCGGTGCCCCTCTGGGTCGCGTCGGGCCGGGCGGGGCCCGTGGAGCCGTCCCCTCCGGCGCCGGACGCATCGCTCAATGTATGCGCCCCGGCCCGTGCGGACCACGCCGGACGACCACCGCCCAGGCGCCCGCGGCCAGAAGCAGGACCAGCGAAATGACCACCCAATGTCCCGGGCCCACACCGGCCCCCCGGGGGGTCCAGAACCCGCCGCGTGTCAGTTCAACGACGCCGGTGATCGGCGAGACGACCCACCAGGCGCTCCCGGCGGGCGGCACGCCCAGGCACGTCGCCACGGCCAGGATCGAGGGACCGGCCAGAACGATCACCAGGCACAGCGCCATGGCCCCCAGCGGGGTCGGGGCATGGCTTCGCCCACCTGGAGTGCAGGATCGCGCTGCCTGCACATGGCACAGGACCGCACCGATCAATGTCGTCCATCCGATCATCAGCAGCGAGACCGCCACGACCACCCGGGTCGGCCAGTGCGCCAGCCACGCCTGTGGCCAGACAACCGCCTGGGCCGGGCCCAGGAGCACGATGAGGTCCCGAACCACCGACCAGGCGACTCGCGCGGGCGGGGGCTGGCTCAAGCGGACCATCGGCCACAGCACCGTCAGCCCGACGGCGACCACGAGCAGCAGGTGCCGCGCAGCCGGGCGGTAGGCGTCGACCGTGAACCCGCCCTGGATCGCCGCGGCGGCAAAGGCGCCCATCGACGCGATCAGAAGAAAGATCGTCCACACCAGAGCGAACAGGCGGGGCTCGCCGCGCCGATGCGCCCAGCGATCGGCGATGCCGGGCTTTGGCCCCTCGGACCCGGCGCAAGATGCAGCCTGCGCGTCCTGGGCGGTCGCCGGGTCTGAGGCGGCCGAGTCGGATTCCGCCCTTGGCGTGGCTGAGGCGGATCGCTCTGATGGATCGGGCTGGTCGGCCGGCGCATCCATCACGACGTGCCCGGGACCGTCTGGTCGATCAGCACGTCGCGGTTGCGGATATCGATCCGTCGCTGCCCCGCGTCGATCCTCGCGTACTCCCGGAAGAGGCGTTCGAGCGTCTGGACCTTGGCCTGGGCATTGACCTGTCCGGGAATCCATTGCTCGGGCGGCGGTCCCCAGATGATGCGCCCGCCCCCGGTGGTGACGATCTCCAGCGGCCCGCCCCGCAGCGCTCCGCTCACGTCAACGCCGACGATCTGGCCCCAGAACGGCTCGTCCCGGAGCAGATCCAGCACGCCCAGGCCCATCTGGACGTCGCCACCGGGCCAGGCCTGCCCGGGTGCAGCCGGCGGGTCCAGCGCCGCCCCGAGTATGGCCGGCAGCCCGGATTGCCCCCGCTGACCCGCCTTGCCCGCCTCGTATCGCAGCGGAAGGAGGACGCCCCGGTCTGACAGGAGCAGCTCGTCGTCGCCGACCCGGGCCACAGCAGAAAAGACCCGCCACGTCCCGTTCACGCGGACCAGCCCGCCCCGCTCGCGCCGGACCGAATCGATCCGCGCAAACCATCCGGAGTTGAGCAGGGCCCGGGCGACACGCTCCAGCGTCGCATTGCCCAGCGGATCCGGATCCCCGCGCAGGGCTTCGGTCGCCAGGCGAACCAGTCGGCGTCGCTCGGACTGGGGCAGCCACGTCGCCGGTCCCGGTTCCGACCCCGCCGGCGCCCCGCCCAGCGCGGGCCAGACGATTTCAACCCGCTCGGCCCGGATCGGCAGCGTCGAGATTGCGTGCCGCTCCATTGCCGAAACGCCGACCGGAACGCCGACCACAGCCACGATCACCAGCACGAGCGCCCCGATGTGGGGCGCAAACCGCAGCGCGGTGCTGAGCGTCAAGCCCGAATCGCCCGTTCGTCGGGCCGCCCGCGTCCGCCGGCGCGAACGTCGCTTCGAGCCCCGGCTGGTCCGTTTGCCCATCCCTGGTCAACTCCCGCATCGGCCCGCGGTTCCTTCCCTGGCCGACCCAAGGTTATGCGCCGCCGACCGAACCCGCTGCGCCTGCACGAACGGCCGCGTGCGCGGGGTTCCGCGTCCCGGCCCCGGCTCCCGGGTCGTCGGTCCGGCGCGGGGCATCCCGCACCGCCATCGAGACCAGGCGTGCGCACAACTCGGGCATGTCGATCCCCGTCTTGGCCGTGGCCTTGGGCACGAGCGAGTGGGCGGTGAACCCCGGCATCGTGTTCACCTCCAGCAGATGGAACATGCCCTGCTCGTCCAGGATGAAGTCAACCCGGGCCAGATGACGCACGCCCAGCGCACGGGCCAGGCGCACCGCGTCCCGCTGCATCGCTCGCTCGACTCCGGCGTCCAGGTCCGGGCCGACCACGTACCGCGTGTCGTCGCGGTCGTACTTGGCGTCGTAGTCGTACAGCCCGTGTGCCGGGATGATCTGGATCGTCGGCAGGGGAGAGCCGTCCAGCAGCCCGACCGTCAACTCCCGCCCGCCGATGAATCGCTCGACCATCATGGGGCGATCCGATCCGGCCGCAACGGCCCGCGCCCAGTCCGACTCGTCCCGGCAGACGCACAACCCGACGCTCGATCCCTCATGGATCGGTTTGACGATCACCGGCAGCCCCAGCGGGCACGCGTCGTCCGCAGGATTGACGATCGCGGCCTCGGGCGTGCGCATCCCAAGACCCGCGGCGACCAGTTTCGTCGCCATCTTGTCCATCGCCAGGCGAGCCGGGCCCGGCTCGGAGCCGACATACGGGCGACCGTCGGCCTCGAGGAGATCCTGGAGCGGTCCGCCCTCGCCGAACGCCCCGTGGAGCACGGGAAAGACCACGTCGCCCGGGAGCGCCGCAAGGGCCGACCCGTCGATCCGGTCGATCACGCGGTACTCGACGTCAAACGCCCCGCCTCCCCCCAGCGCCTCGGCGACGGCCCGGGAACTTGCCAGACTCACCGGTCGTTCGGCGTCGGGCCCGCCACCGAGCACGAGAACGCTTCTCATCGCCGCCTCCACACGACCACCTCGGTCTCGAGTTCCACGCCAAACGCCCCGAACACGCGCCCACGCACCGCGTCGATCAGTGCCAGTACATCCCCGGCGCGGGCCCCGGGACTGGTGACGAAGAAGTTGGCATGGCGATCGCTCACGCAGACGCCGCCGATCGAAAGACCCTTGCACCCGGCACGATCGATCAGCAGCCCCGCCGAAACCCGCCGATCGGCGCGCCCGATATCATCGATCGTCCGGTCCAGCGTCGGATTCCTGAATACGCACCCGCAGGATCGCTCGGCCATCGGCTGGGACCGCTTCTTGTACGCCATGGTTGTCTTGAGGCGTTCGCGCAGGACGCCCGGATCGCCCGGCTCCAGGTGAAACTCGGCGGCCGTGACGATCAGATCGCCCAATCCGGATCGGCGATACCCGAAGTCGATCCGATCGCGCTGGATCTGAACCCGGCGACCATCGCGGTCCAGGCCATCAACGCACACGAGCCGATCGGCGATCTGCCCGAACGCCCCGCCCGCGTTCATCACGACCGCTCCACCCAGCGTCGCGGGGATCCCGACGAGCCCTTCGAGCCCGCCCAACCCGGCGCGGGCGCACAGGCTCACCAGCCGCTGGAGGCTCGCCCCCGTCATCGCCAGGGCCCGCCCGGAATCGGGATCGATCCGGATCCGCTTGAGCGCCGGTCGATCCAGCGCGACGACCAGTTCCTCCACGCCGGCGTCGTCAACGAGCAGGTTGGCCCCGTCGCCCAGTATGCGCAGATTAGGTTCCATCTGGATACAGGTGCTCAACTCGTCCACGTCGCTCGGGTGTGCCAGGCGGTCGGCCCGCCCACCCACGCCGAACCATGTCCGGATCGGCGCGTCCGCCTCGATCGCCAGATCCCGCGTCTGGACGCTCACGAGAGGACTCCGGAGCCCGCTTGGGCGTGCGATCCCCGGGCCAGGAACGAGCGGGCCACCTGCCAGACCGGCCCGGCGCCCATCACCACCAGCAGATCGCCCGGTCGGCACAGGATTTCCAGTTGCTCGACGATCGCCTCGAACGGGTAGACGTGCATCGCCGTCGCCCCGCGTTGGCGCAGGCGGTCCACCAGGTCGCCGGCGCTGACCCGCTGACGCTCGGCCTCGCTGTCACGCACGAAGTAAATATGCGGAACGATCACGATGTCCGCCAGCGAAAAAGAGTTGGCGAACTCCTCGAGCAGGTGTCGCGTTCGCGAGTGCTGATGCGGCTGAAAGACGCAGATCAGCCGCCCGCCCCGCTGCTCGGGTTGCTCGGCGTCGCGCAGGGCCCGCAGCGTGGCCTCGATCTCCGTCGGATGATGCCCGTAGTCGTCGTAGACGCGCACGGGCTGCGTGCCCGGCCCATCACCCAGATAACGCTCGCCGAGCAACTGCATCCGCCGATCCACGCCCCCGAAGCCCTCGATCGCCGCAGCCGCCCCGGGCGGCTCGGCACCGAGCAGGCAGGCCAGGGCGACGGCGGTCGCCGCGTTGATCGCGTTGTGCTCGCCGAGCATCGGGTTGATCCACGCCGCCACCAGGGCGCCGTCGCGTTCGAGGCGGACGCGCCGCCCGACCGGATCGAAGCGAACCACCCAGTCCGCCGCGGGCGAGAACCCGATCGTCTCCACGCGGCACTCCAGTCCGGCGCAGACCTGCCGCCGATGGGCCCCGTCGTGGGCGATCAGGAGCGTCCCGCCCTCATCCGCCGGGCGGATCAGGCGTGCAAACCCCGCGAACGCCTCCACCAGCGCGTCGATCGAGTCGTACACGTCCAAGTGGTCGGCCTCGATGGCGCCGATCGCGGCGATCATCGGGCGCAGATTGTGAAACGAGCGGTTGTACTCGCACGCCTCGGCGATGAGCAGCCCGGGTCGCCCCGCCAGCGCGCCGCTGGGGATCACGTCCGAGCCCAGACGAAAGCCGGCGTGCCCGACCGGCGCCCGCCCGCCGGCGGACAGCTGCCCGCAGGTAGCCCCGACGATCACGCTCGGGTCCAGCCCGCAGCGGGCGAGGATGACGCCGAGCATCGCGGTCGTGGTGGACTTTCCATGCGTGCCGGCGATCGCCACACCCGTGCGCCCCTCCATGCACCGCCCCAGGGCCTGGGCGTAGGTCAGGATCGGGATCGTGCGCCGACGGGCGCAGGCCAGTTCGGGGTGATTCGCCCCGATCGCGGCCGAGGCGATGACCAGGTCGCACCGATCCGGTACGAGCCCGGCGCTCTGGTCGAAGCGGACGGGGATCCCGTCGGCGTCCAAGGCGTCGGTGACCTCGCTGGAGGTGGAATCCGAGCCCGTTACCTCGGCTCCACGGGCGGCGAGCATCCGCGCCAGGCCCGACATTCCGCAGCCGCCGATCCCGACCATCCAGATGCTCAGCCCAGCCGGATCGAATCTGTCGCGTCGGCGGGTGGACTGGGAGGCGGGGGGGTCGGGCATGGTCGAAGTAGGGTATCGGCTCGCCCCGCGGAAGACCGTGAACGGACGGAGAGCATCCGAGCCGGGCGCTATCGTGAGCGTCCGATGGATGAGCACGCCGCCACCCCTGCTGACCAGAGCCCCGCACTGCCCTACCGCCTGGCGTGCCTGTGCGACCTGCGCGACGATCGTGATCGGGTTCTGCTGATCCGCCGGAGCAAGTCGCCCAACAAGGGCATGTGCTCGCCGATCGGGGGCAAACTCGACGTGGCCACCGGCGAGAGCCCGGCCCGGTGTGCCGCACGCGAGATCCAGGAGGAAGCCGGGATCGACGTTCCGATCGAGCGTCTCCACCTGCTCGGCTTGATCAGCGAGTGCTCATATGAGGGGGACGGGCACTGGCTGCTGTTTTATTACCGCGTGATCGGGCCGGTGTGCGTTCGGGAGCGCCGGATCGACGAGGGCACGCTGGAGTGGTTCGAGCGGGATCGCCTGCCGTCGCTGCCGGTGCCCGAAACGGACCACAAGATCATCTGGCCGCTGGTCAGAGAGCACGAATCCGTGCGCCAGGGCGTGCCGCACGGGTTCTTCGCGGTGCACATCGACTGTCGCGACGGGCGGTTGCGATGGAGCGTTGACCAGTCACAGCCGCCGGGGGAAGGGGGATAGGCCCTCGCGCGGATCGGGCCGCGTGAACGGCCGGCCCGGGCTGGGGCAGAGGGGAGGTTTGGGTTGATCGCACGTCTGGCTCGATCGGCTGCGTTCGTGGGGCTTGGGCTGCTTGTGGCGTGCGGGTCGATGCAGGCGATCGGCACCGGCGCACGGACGACCCCCCCGCGCATCGATCCATCGCCGGGCGCTTCCCCGTCGCCAAACCGAGTTCCCGGGGAGAGCGGGGCCCGTTCTCGCCCGCGGGCCGACGGGCGTGACGCCCCCCACCCGGCGCCAGAGCGCCCGAAACGTCGGGAGGCGACCCGGAATGCGCCAGGCCGGATCGCGGTCCCGCAGGCCCGGACCGCACGCGATCGGACCATCATCAACGCGATCCCGACACGATCGCTGGCGAAGGTGGGGCGCATCGGCTGGATCTACCTGCTGGCCGCCAGCGGGGACCAGGGTCGCCTGGGCATGACCCCCGGGTACATCCGGGACGGCCCGGGCACGTTCGTTCAGGAGCGCGTTCTCCCGGCGATCGCCCGTGACCACCCCGATTTCGTCCTGCTGCACCTGCCCTACGGGCGGGGCGTGGGCAAGGACATGCAACTGGACGCGCGCCCGGATGCGATTCGAGCGGGATTCGCCCGGGTCGCGGACCCTGCCCAGACCATGTTCGCCGGCAGGCTGCTGGCCGCGGCTGGCGTGCAGCCCCTGGCCTACGTCGGCACGGCGCGAAACGACCCGGCGTTCAACGACCTGTTCCACCCTGGGGCCAAGAGCCAGCCGCCCGCGTTGATCCGACTCGTTGATGAATCGATCGGGCCGCTCGTGGACGCGGGCTTCGACATCGTGCTCGACGCGGTCGGGAGGCAGGGCTCCAGAACGTTCAGTTGGTGGCTGGCTCGTCGTCTGATGGAGCGGGGCGCGTTCGGCGGCTTCGAGCCCCGCCCGGCCAGGGGCACGCCGTGGGCTTCCTCCGGCGGCGCGTGTGTCGCCGTGCAGACCTGGAATGAGCGAGGTGCGCCCAGGGGATACATGCGCATGGACCCGGCGCGGTTCAAGGACTCGTTCTGGGCTGTCCGCGATGAGCAGATCCGCGGCGAGGTGATCCTACTGCTGTTGGGCAAGCCCCCCCCCTCCCCCCTGAGCCCGGCGGTGTATGTGGAACTGCTCGCCCGGGGCTGGTCGATCGCCCTGCCCGGGTTTCGCCCCCCGTACCGGGCCGACCAACTTCGGGCCCAGGCTCGGGCTCGCCAGGCCCAGATCCGCGGCACGAGGCCCTGAGAAGCCGCGGGCCGCACTCGGCGGGTGGTCCAAGATCCGCTTGGTATGTGTCCGGGCATAGCGCCGTGCAGTCGTCGTATGATTTGCCCAAACCGCGAGGATTTCTGGTATACTGCCGCCCGGCGGAGCAATGCCGGGTCATTTCCGGCGTTTCAAGGATCGGCCTCGGGTCTGGCGCACGTGCGGAGGTTGCACCGGGCCGGGGGCCGATTCTCTCTTTCGGCGGCGGGGCCGATCTCAGCACGACGCAACGAGCGATGCCTGCCCGGAATCCGGGCTTTTGTGGATTGCGGGGGGCTCACGTCCCGGATGATGAGGGGGAGTCCGATGGCGGCGGCAGGAGCCTGATGTCCTGTCGGGCCGGGAAACGCTTTCGCCACGAGCGGATCCGATCCGGCTGGACCTGAACCGTCAGAACAGCCTCGGTTTCGTCCAGTTCGCCGACGACCCGGCCCAACGGATCCACAGCGATGGTCCCGCCCGCGTAGCGGAGGTGCGGGTCCGAGCCGGTCCGGTTCACGCCCAGCACATACGCCTGATTCTCGATTGCGCGAGCAATCAACAGGGCCCGCCAGTGCTCCTGTCTGGCCTGGGGCCAGTTGGCGCCGATCGTGAAGACCTCGGCGCCCATGAGCAGACCCCTTCGGAACAGTTCCGGGAAGCGCAGGTCGTAGCAGATGGCGGGGCAGACCGTCAGGTGGTCCTGGTTGGTCCGCCAGCGCCAGGTGTGGAGTTTCGATCCTCGCTCGAATCGCTGGGGCTCGCCTCCGAATGAGAAGGGGTGGATCTTCTCGTATTCATCCAGGATCCGTCCGCCCGGGTCAATGATCGGGGCGGCGTTGCGACCCTTGCCCGTCGAGCCCAGGCGGGTTCGCCCGCCCTGCACGAACGCGCCCAGATCGCGGGCGAGCGTCGTGAGGAAGCGGAGGGTCCGATCGTTCGCGTCGTGGGTTTGATCGACGTTGAACGAGAAGCCGGTGTCGAACATCTCGGGCAGGAGGATCAGATCGCCCGGCTGCGTCCGGACGGAGCCCAGCAGTTCCCGCACCCGGGCGTGGTTGGCCGGCTTGTCCTCCCACGCGATGTCCAACTGAACCAGATGAGCCTGCACGGCGTAGAGGCTAGACCCACGGCCCGGCCCAGGGCGAAACCGGACAGGCTCGAGTCCCTAAACTTGCATGTCAGGATGCAGCGATAGAGGTGGGGGAGCATTGCATGGACGAATCGCTGGCGATTTCGATGGCTGATCGGACGGGCGGGGCAGAGGCGACTGCGGATCGGCCGATGCTGGTTCTGGCCAGCACGTCCGCCCGGCGCCGCGCCCTGCTGGAGGGGGCCGGGTACCGATTTGCGGTCATGGACCCGGGGGTGGACGACGGGCGGTTGACGCCCGGGCGGGTCGAGCCCCACGAGTGGGCGGTAGCGCTGGCTTACCTGAAGGCGTGGGCGGTTCTGGATCGGGTGCGCGGGGCTCGCGGGCGGGGATCGGCGCTGGTGCTCGGGGCAGACACGATCTGCGTACAGGACGGGAGGATCATCGGGCAGCCCCGCGACGGCGGGCACGCCGGGCGGATGATCCGGTCGTTCGTGGATCGGGAGCACGAGGTGATCACCGGGGTGGCGCTGATCGACGCGAGTTCCGGTCGGCGTGATCTTTTCGCTGACCGGGCCCGCGTGCGCTTCAGGGCGATCAGCAACGCGCAGATCGATGCGTACGTGGCGACGGGGCAATGGGAGGGCAAGGCCGGGGGCTACAACCTCCACGAACGTCTCGATGCGGGCTGGCCGATCGAGTATTCCGGCGATGCGACAACGATCGTCGGCCTTCCGATGGATCGGCTTCGGGCGAATCTGACGCATCTGGTGTGTGCGGCATGATCGCGGACCACCCGGCTGCACCCGCGTGGGTCGTGTTCCCGCTGGCGATGGCAACGATGGTGGTCTTGGCCGGCCACGTGCTCTGGCTGGGTCAGGCTTCGATGCCGTCCAGTCGGCGTCGGATTCGCCAGGCGGGCGGCATGGTCATGCTCACGCTCACGCCGTTGTCGGCGTACCTTTTTGCGGTGGCCAGCGCCGATCGGCCACGGATGTTCGTGCTGGTGTGGATCGCGGTGGTGTCGCTGCTGGGACTGACGGTTCTGATGGCCTGCCTGGATATTCTCAACACGATCAGGCTCCGGGCTGAGGCGCGGCGCAGGGGGCGTGCGGGGCGGGAATGGGTGTCTGGAGCGGGACTGAACCCGAACGCGCCGGGTCGGGCGGGGGCGATGGACGGGCGCGGCGATGGCTGATGCCGAGTTCCCAGGCGCGCCCGCCACGTTCGTGCCAAGGTGGCTGGGCGAGCCGGCGCGTCGGGTGTACGAGGCCGAACTGGCGAGGCGGAATCGGCGCTTTGATCGCCGGATCGGCGTGCGACGGCTCGATCGGCCCGTGGTCAGCGTGGGGAACCTCTCTGTCGGCGGCACGGGCAAGACGCCGATGGTCGCCCATATCCTGGCGCTGCTCCGGGGCCGCGGACACGAGCCGTGCGTCGCGATGCGGGGGTATCGACCGTCCAGCGCCGGCTCGGACGAGGCGTGCCTGTATCGCGCGGCGTTCGCTGACCTCCCGATCGTGGCTCAGGCGGACCGCTTGGCCGGGCTTGAGGCGCTGCTGGCGACGCCCACGCCCCCCCCTTCAACCGTGGGCGACCGGCGGGGCAGGCCCATCGACGTCGTCGTTCTGGACGATGGATTCCAGCACCGCCGCATCGCCCGGGATCTTGACCTCGTGCTCATCGACGCGACGTGCGATCCGTTCAGCGACGCGTGCCTGCCCGCGGGTCGGCTCCGCGAGCCGATCGCCTCGCTCGGGCGTGCCGACGCGGTCATCGTGACGCACGCCGAGGCCGTGGACGCCGAGCAACTCGGATGTCTGTGCAGGCGACTGGAGGGGATCGATCGCCCCCCCCTGGCGATCACGAGGCACGACTGGTCGGGGCTGCTCGTTGTCGAGAACGGGGTGAAGCGAGACGAGCCGGTGCGATGGCTCAGCGACCGCGCGGTGGTGGCGGCCTGCGCGATCGGCAACCCCGGGGCCTTTATCAATCGGGTCGGCAGGTCGGCGGGCAGGCTGATTGCCACGATGGTCCTGCCAGATCACGATCCGTTTCGCCCGCGCACAATCTCGCGACTACTCCGACAAAGCGACGGGGCCGGGGCGATCGTCCTGACAGCCAAGGACTGGGTGAAACTGTCCCAGCGCCGGGTTCAGTGGTCCTGCCCGGTCGTGATACCGCGGCTGGTGATGCGGTTCGATCAGGGGCAGGAAGCGCTGGAGTCGGCGGTTCTGAGGGCGATCGGATCCGGGGAGCGGTCGGCGGCGCCCGCGGCGCGCTGACCAGGCTCACCCGCCCGGTTCATACCCCAGCCGTTCCGCCCAGGGTTCGAGCGCGTCCAGCACAGGGGCCAGATGGCGCCGGTAGTTCTTCCATCGTCCTACCGCCCGGGTGTAGATTCCTTCAGAGACCCCGCGGTAGCTGGGCGTCGAGACGATTCGTCCCGTCGCGCGCGCGTCCTGGCGCAGGACGCGATCGTCCCACGCCAGGCCCAGGAACCCGAGTACCCCACGGAGGGTCCGTTCGGGCTCGGCGACGAGATCCTCGTAGCGGACCTCCATGCACGGGAGCCCGAGGCGGTCCCGCGAGGAGATCCACAGGCCCATGACCAGGTCGTACATCTGTGCCGTGGACGGCAGGTGCTGGAAACTGACCATGGCCTCGTTCGGCTCGAACGTCTGCATGAAGCAACTGAGGCAGGCGTCGCGGGGATCGCGGAGCATCATCAGGACGCGAGCCCCGGGGAAGACCCGCCGCACCATCGCCAGGCGGAGGATATTGAGCGGGTGTTTGTCCACGAGGAGGCGCGAGCGCAGGCGTCCGGCGCCGACGAAGGCCCCGGCCTCATGCATGTACCGATCGCGCAGGCGCCGGATCTGATCCGGGTCGAGTCGATCCAGCGCATCGGGGAACGCCGCCGGGCCGCCGAGGACCTCGCCCAGCGCATCGACCATGTGGGGGAGCATCGGCTTCTCATCCGTGGCCAGGACTCGCGGGTGCGAGCCGAGCATCTGCTCCATGAGCGTGGTTCCCGAGCGTGGGAAGCCGACGAGGAACACGGGCGATCCCCGATGCTCGTCGGGCGGATCGGTCGCCCATGCCGATCCCCCGCCGCGATCGATCCACTCTCGCGTGTGCCCGATGCCACGGAGCATGGCCTGCCGATCCATCGAGGCGTGCTCGGGGAGCATCGCCCACGCGATGTTGGCCGCGGCGAACGAAGCGAAGGCCTCATCGAAACGCCCCAGCCCGTCCAGCGCCTGGCCCTTCTCGGCCAGCACGGCACACCGCACGCGCGCAGGCAGCGGGGCAGATTCAAGCCGAGCCAGCCGCTCCAGCGCCGGGGCATGCCGTCCCGCGCGTCGATCCAACTGCCCGGCAACCAGCAGGGCCGGGGCGTTGTTCGGATCCATGCGCAGGGCAGCGTCGGCGGCCTCCTGCGCCTCATCGACGCGGTTGAGCCGCTCGAGCGCCTGAGCCATCGCCGCATGGACCGCCGGAACGCGCGGGTTGCGTTTGCCCGCGGCACGCAGATGTCCCAGGGCCTCGTCAAGGCGACCCGCCTGGATCAGGATCGTCCCGAGCAGATACCTCGCATGGTCCAGGCGCGGGCGGGCCGCAAGAACCCCGCGACACAACGCCTCGGCTCGGGACAGATCCCCCGAGGCTTGCGCGCCGGCGGCCTCCCGGAGAATCGAGTTTGGATCGCTCGTCGCCACGGATCGTCAACCGGCTCCGGAATCGCTCTGCTGAGCCTATCACGCTAGGTGCGACGGCGCGGGACGATCGAAAGCCCAGCGTATCCATGGGCTGGGCAATCTCCTCCTGTGCAATCGGAACGCCCGTGCGTGCCACCGCCGCGGCGGTTCGAACGGGCCGACCGGGTGGGGAGGTGGCGGGGGTGGGGTTGCCCGCGAACCCTGTTCCGACGCCGGCAGTAGGAGTGAAAGAGCGCACGTGGCGTCCCCGAAGAATCGAGAAAGGCGGTGATGCCGCGTGAGTTGAGCGCACCGATTCCGTCATTACTGGAAGAAAGGGGCGAAAACGGGCGTTTGATACAGGGAGGCCCGGTCCGAGGAGGCACGCCATGAGAAGCCACCACGAACAGATCGATCCGATGCGTCTGACCGACGCGGCCGACATCGTGCTCGAGGCGCTGGGCGAGGTTTGCCCCCCGGGGTCGGGGCCATGCCCGTACCCCCCGGACCTGCTCGGCTCGCCCGAGCAGCCGGTGTGCATGTGCGACCTGACGCGATACGAGGCCGAGGAGGCCACGTTGTTCCTGATGCGTCTCGGACTGCTCACAGCCGTCGCCGACACGGACTCCTGAGGGGCCGATAGTCCCGGCACGATGATGGGATGATAAACCCACCGGAGTGTGGAGTGTGTAGCCCCGGTGAGGAGCAACAGGTCTTCATCCCCATCTGATCGAGTTCTCGAAGATCGGCGTCCTCCCCGTGCAAGAGGGTGCGAGAGTTCCAGTGCTCGACGGAACCCGAACGCAGTGATCTGCGCTGCGCTTGATCAGCGGCACCCTGAGTGTCTCCTACGGGCACCCGGCGGCGAAGGCGGCGATGAACGCGAAGAAGTCTCCCACGTCGATCGAGCCGTTGCCGTTGAGGTCAGCCGGGCAGGGCGCAGAGGCACTGATGCCAAAGACGTCGGCGACCCCGGTCGAACCGACCAGGTTCTCGTTGCCCGGCACGCCGGCAAGCACGACATCGCCCTCATTCCTCCTGTGCGATCCCCTCGAACAGCCTTCAGAAGCAGCCAGGGGCGTTCTTGAGGAACTGGACTGATCTGGATCAAGAAGCGGATGGGGGTCGGGTCCAGACCAAGGGAAACCATAGATCTGGCGTGCCCGAGGCCTTGACGTGAGTTGGACAGAGGGGGGCCTGGTGGCTACGAGTGATGTCGATTTTTGTTCGCTGAGCGAAACAAAATAGATTGACAGGCGATCGCTGAGTCTGTACCGTGGCACCATCCGGGTGGCGTTCGGATGTGTCCCCGCGCCCCTCGGAGGGAAGCGGGTGTAGGAAGCGGATTCGCATACAGGAGGACAGAGATCATGATCAAACCGAAACTGTCGCAAGATCTGAAGATGACGCTGACGTCGA
>Ga0114931_10006056_pt1 | contig 14909 bp, 11 predicted proteins | sample 2SBtaG_FD_89579 | JGI IMG/M metagenome (GOLD analysis project Ga0114931, IMG submission 89579) | Deep subsurface microbial communities from Kolumbo volcano to uncover new lineages of life (NeLLi) - 2SBTROV14_V59a metaG | ecosystem: Environmental > Aquatic > Marine > Volcanic | place: Kolumbo...
GGTGGAAACTTTTAAAGAATACTAACTACACAATGGATGTTTAGATTACGGACTTGCACGCATCTCAAATAGGGTGTTGAAGATAAAGAGTGTTCTGGCATTATAAAGATTCAAAAACACATCGTAAGCGTCTGGCGAAATACATCTACCCTGGTCTCACTGGATTTGCCATGATGCCCTCATCATTCAATGACCTATCGAGGGTAGATGATGATTCCGAGTTTATCCAAAAGAGCAGCCAACCGCCAGCGCTGGTTTGATCGAATCGAGGGCTGGAAGCAAAGTGGCCTGACCCAGAAAGCATTTTGCGAACAGAAGCAACTGCGGCTGGGTTCTTTCCGGCGTTGGTGCGGGATTTTCGTGCGGGGAGAAAGGCCAGAGGCATCATCAGCGGTGAGCTTTCTGGCGGTAAATGTAACGGCAGCCCCGGCATCGAACCTTGCCTTGGTGATTGATGATCATCTGCGCATTGAGATACCGGTTGGTTTTGACCCTGTGACCTTACAACAGGTTATCCAGGCACTCCAAGCAGCATGATCACCTTCGGATCAAACACCCGCGTCTATCTTGCGGCGGGGTCTACGGACATGAGAAAGGCGGTCAACGGGTTGATGGTATTGGTTACCGATGTATTGGAAGCTGACCCATTTTCGAGCCATCTGTTTGTTTTCTGCAATCGATTGAGAGACAAGATCAAGGTTCTGTATTGGCACAACAACGGATTCTGGCTTTTCTATCGTCGTCTTGAGAAGCAACGATTCTGGTGGCCCGTGGATGGTGAACAGGCCTCGATCGAAATCACATCCCGTGAGTTAAGCTGGTTGCTGGAGGGTCTGGATGTAACGCAGGTTAAGGGGCATAAAGCGGCGAAGTTTTCCTTATTTTAACGCCTGCTATTACTGCTTGTTGGGCGTGCATTTGATATAATCTCACGCATGTATTCAAGCGTTATTTCTCTTGGCGATGACCCGATTCAACTCAAGGAAGAGGTCGTTCAACTGCGCGATATGGTCAAGGAAAATAAGCAGACCCTTGCGGAAAAAGAGCAGGCATTAACCGAGAAAACCCAACGCATAGAACAGCTGCTTGATTACATCCTGCTGCTGCGCAAACGCCAGTTTGGCGCCAGTGCGGATCGGGTGAACAAGGATCAGATTTCGCTGTTTGATGAAGCCGAGCTGGAGCAACTGCTGTCTGAACTGGACCGACCCTCAGTCCCGGATGCGGATAAGCCCGCCACTCAAAAGAAAGCGAAGGACGAAAAGAAAAAGCCTGTCCGCCGCCCACTACCGGCCAATCTCGAACGCATCGAAAAGATCATCGATCTCAGTGAAGAAGAGAAGGCTGCCATGGGCGATGACTGGACCTTTATCGGCTATGACACTGCCGAGCAGTTGGCCGTTATCCCCCGGCAGCATTACGTCATCGCCTTCAAGCGGGCCAAGTACGCACCGAATCACGATGCCGTGGCTGGGGCGGAGCAAGGCATCCAGATTGCCCCTCGCCCGGACCAGATACTGCCCAAATCCATCGCCCACAGCTCCGTGATTGCCGATGTTGTGGTACGCAAGTATGTGGATGGATTACCTTTCTATCGTCAGGAAGCCATTTACCACCGGGATCACATTGATCTGAGCCGCCAGACGATGAGCGGCTGGGTGATCCAGCTCCATGAGCGGTTAACCCCGTTGATGGCGGTGATGAAACAGCTGCTCTATCAGGGACGAGTCATCCATATCGATGAAACCCGGCTGCAGGTGCTCAATGAACCCAACCGGGACAATACACAATTATCGTATATGTGGGTTTATGGGGGTGGCCCACCGGACCAGCCGGTGATCTGGTATCAATATGCCGACTCGCGCAGCAGCGAGGTTCCAGTGGACTTCCTGTTCCCGACAGACGAAGTGCGGTCCACGTGTGAGATGTATTTGGTCAGCGATGGCTACGAGGGCTACAACGCCTTGTCCAAATCGTCCGGCATCCTGGGGCATGGCGCCTGCTGGGCGCATGTGCGCAGACGCTTTGTTGAGGCGACACACGGCCGCAAGCACACGGCTGCAGCCCATCAGATGGTGGCATTGATCCATAAGCTGTACCAGGTTGAGCGTGCCACCAGAGACAAGACCCCGGAAGAGCGCGCAGCCATACGTCAGCAGAAGGCGGCCCCGATCCTGGACAAGATCAAGGCATGGCTTGATGAGAACGTCAGCCAGGTGCTACCCAAGAGTCCGTTAGGGACAGCCATCACCTATACTATGAATCTCTGGCCAAAGCTGGCCACCTGCCTTGAAGACGGTCATATCGAGATCGACAATAACCGGGCAGAAAACGCGATCCGTCCCTTTGTCATCGGTCGAAAGGGGTGGTTATTTTCCGGAAGCCCGAGAGGGGCGCATGCCAGTGCGACACTCTATAGCCTGGTTGAATCGGCCAAGGCGAACAAGCTGGAGCCCTGGGCCTATCTGTATTACCTGTTTGAACAACTTCCGCTGGCTAAATCGAAACAGGCACTGCGGGCCTTGCTGCCGCAGAATCTAAAAATGGAAGACTTGGTCGGGTAGGGTCAATCCTGTAGTTGCCCAGACGCTTACGTAGAAACAATAATATTCCTATTAACTGTTCGGTCATGAATATGCCGGATGACCTGAATGTTGTTATTACTTAACAGCCTCCTATCCACTAATTCATCAAAATTAACTACCCACTCTCCAATCTTGTGTGTTTCCCCAAAAATATCTGCGACTTCGCCATCTCTAAAGTTCACTTCACGGGCTGGAATCACGTTCCCGGGAAGAGCATTATTTCCAAGCAGGAAGGACTGAAGAGCATTCAGGTAAATTTGACCTGAGAAGGGTTGTGATGGAGCGGCCAGATAAACTGATGTGGATGTATCAGCAGGCCCTACTGGCCTACGCCGTGACCATCTTGCAGGCGTATTGTTGTAAAAGGAAGGGAATCGATCACCAGGAGCAGGTTTCCATACAAGATTTGCATTTCGGGAAACCACATCCTGCAATGCAACAATATCGGCTAATCTGGCGGTATCGTCTTGATTATCGATGGTTGCAGCATCGAGAAAACCGACTCTTAATCGGGAAAGAAAATTTCGAGCGGCTTCACTTGCCATAACTGATCCGGACTCTTCACTTACAGCAACATTTTGTTGCTCGTAAATGCGGCGCATTTGTATAGGACGCGAATGAGTTAACAGTAAATCACACTGTAATTCATTTTCTTTTTCAACCTTACTTGATAGTTCCGATACTAGCGCACTCGGTAGTGCTTTGGATTCAGCATTGTAAAGCACCATAGAAAAATTACTTTGCTCGTGAGGCAATAGGTTCATATATTGTTCACCTACTTTCCCAAATGCCTTCGCTGCATTATCGGGATCTACATCATGACTAGTGTCACCATTTTGGATATCCGCGACAATGGGTGATTCACAAAGTGTATAGTCGAAAGCCGTATCAGCGGCAGACAATAAAATTGGCTGCTCATTGTTACAACCAATGCACACTTCAGGATAATAATTTGACAAGAGCTCCACCTGAAACTGACCGAACAAGAGATCTGCCCGTTCAATTGCAGGCTCTTCAGCTTGCAAGACTTGTTTAATCAGGGTACAACACTGACGTGCTTTGACACTAATTTCTACTAGCCTTAGGGGATGCCAGGGTGTTACGATTGCAGCTGGTGCTCCAGCTCCAATATCCGCCACCCCAATTCGCAGTATTTCTTTCCATACATTCTCACGAGCTAAATCATTATTCGCTTCCGTTAGTAATTGGTTAATTAATTCGCCATAAGCTTCGGCTTGCTTTTCGAAAGCAGTATTTCCAATGCCAGAGCTGTTTTCCGAAACCCAACTACGAATAGCATCGGTATATTTTAAACGGAAATTATCAAAGGACGATCTGATTGAATCGATTTGCTCGCTACTCAACAGGTTTTTCATTTCATCCAGGGCGGATATAAATGCTTCACCTCTATTTCCGCTATCTCTATTAGGAGCGACCAGTTTCCCATCGTTGCTATTATTTACATCCCGAATGGTATTTATATCTTCAAGCGATATTCTCTGGACACCACCTTTCGTGCTAACGGATTGTCTTGTAATGTCAGCAGTAGACAAAAGTGCAAAATCACCTGCTTCATTAGCAATATTTATCAGGTCATCGGTTAATGCAGTTGCAATTGAATCTACGGGCATCTCCCAATAGAAAACCATCATGGAACATATTCCATCTGGATCTAGCGTTGCTTCAAACTTAATTGACCGGGCTTCTTTCGAACCTGAAGTAACTTTTGATAAGTCTTCATCACTAATTTGTGGGAAATAAAATTGTTTCAGTTTGCCAAAATCCAGATCTACATAAGGTTTGAGAAGATCAGCAAGCCCGTGGTATCGAAGCGCGAAGTAGCGCGCAACTTTAGTATTTTTTGTTTTCCAGAAGCTCTTTTCTCGTCCTTTAGGTATATTAATAGTTAGCTCTGATTCGCTTAGATCAACATCCTTGTTTTTTTCCCTTAACCTTTGGAGAGTATCTATCAGACCTATGAGAAAGTCATTATAGGTTTGCGGGTTTCGATAGATGTACTTTTCCCAAGAGCTTGACAACTTATTGTCTCGCCCAAAATGTTCACGATACGACTCATAAAAATCCTGAAGATCTTCTGAAGGAATTTTAGGAAATGTTGCATTAAGTAAATCAATTTCTTCTTGCTGTAACAAATCGTCGAATTCATCTTCAAAAAAGCGTTTGGTTTGTTCCCCAAGCGGCTGAGGTTGTGTACGTGTAACGCCGTCAAACAAATCTGATATCGATAACCAGTCCAGATTAACAAACCTATTTTGGCTGTCTACCCATTCGTCGGGAGTCAGGTCTGCAGATATGAAGTCTTGTATAATCCCTTGTTCTTCATAATTAAATCTTTCTTTTATTTCATCGAAATTCTTAACTAGATGATCGGTGATTGAGTCTCCCTTCTCATTTTCCTGAACTAAAAGCGGTCGAATGCGCGCATGTAATCGCCGGAATATTTTATTCCATTCAGCAAGTTTTCCTCGTTTCGTTTGGGAGATACGATCAAAATAACCGGAGTTTTTTGGAAGTCTCAGACTTGGCAGAGCATTATCAATTGCTTTCTGGGGCGGGAGGCCATGCGTTAATATGCCTTCCGATATCGATAGTACAAAATCAGCATAGGTTTCTATGGTTCGAGCCGCATGTGTTTCATTGGCAGATTGAAGAGCGGTTCTTAGATGTTTTCTCTTAGTCTCATCAAGAACAGTACGTGTGGCTCCGGACTTATCAATCCACGAATCATATTCTGATCGTAAGGTGTCAGTTTCTATCTTGGAGATTTTCTCTACACTTTTATCATTACGTTGTAATTCTTCCTGAGTTGCGACGAACAAGACACCACGTTTACCTTCGGGCAGCTGGCAATGCCGCCAATGAGTGATGGATTCATTGCTATGCAGTGTATCTGGTAATTGACAATCTGGATCGAAAATTCTGGAAATTTTTACTTCAATTAAGCCTGATAGCTCATTATCATCATATACTACTTTTGCTATGTTGGTTACTAGCGATGCCTCAAGACCTAACATACAGAATCGTACCGAGCCTTCCTGCTCCTTTGAAAGCTGATCTCTGATATATGTTAACGCAACAGCGGCGATTAATTCATTTCTGGTCATGATCGGCTCCCAAACGGATTTTCAACATAAGCGCAGTCGTCTGAAAGGCGACGTAGGAGGCCGAGCGTGCGTAGTCTCTCTTCCAATCTCTGCGTATTTTGCATAAACGCATTCTGGTCAGTTGGAAGATGCCCAAATGCTTTCTCCGCTTCTGTGACGCCTACCACGAGTCTGAAACGTTCATATAATTTAGCAAGGAAGCGGTGATACTCTTCCCGTTCTTCTGTAACAATACACATAACTAACGCTTTAAGGAGCAAATCATCTGGTGAGTACCATGTCCCGGCTCCGCGTCTTGACACAGAAAGACCGATTTGTCTTGACCATTCGGCGTGAACCTTGGCAACATGCTGTTGGTGCCGTTTTTCTGCGTAAGATCGAAGGGAAGCGAATATAGTATCCGGATCACCGGAAGGCGGCCCATCATCAGGGTTCCATGAGAACCGATCAGTTAAGAATTCACGGGCTGCTTCAGGTGAAACTCTTGCGCTTAATACATTTGACCATCCCTCTTCCGTCAATGCTGATTCCGCATAAGCCCGAACAGCTCGCGACGATAACACCCGATTAGCTGCAAAATTATCAGAAGACAACTCGAACAACGATGTTCTTTTTGGAGAGGCAATTTCCAGTACTATTTTCGGTTCCTGAGAATCACCGATTTCTTCATTGGAACGCCTCATCATATAAAGAAGCATATGCAGAGCAGAGAGCCGCATTAAGGGATCTAAAAGCGCTTCTCCGGGAACATCCAGATTAAGTAGCTGTAACCATGTTTTGGCCAGTTCAGAATATTCAGACCTGGTTTCAAAGGGTAAGTATCCGATTTTACTTGATACGGAATTAGAACCGCTATCATAGTCTGGCGGGAGCAATGCGCTGATCACGTTATTCCAGGGCTTATCATCACATAATAAAATAGTCGAAATTTTTTGCGATAATTCTTTGCCTGATCCACTTCTGTTGAGCATTAAATACAGTAATTCACCACCACGAGCAAAGAACCGGCGGTCAGGGCTGCCGTTGATGTTTGTGGGTAAGTCAGCGTAAAGGCAGTTAGATCCATATGGAAAAACAAACTTTGAACTCCACCTGCGTTGCCGATGTGCTTCTATCGAAGTTGTTTGATAAAATTCAACTATACGAGCTAACCGTGAAAATGAGCCAAAACGATCCTTAAGATAATTAAAATCATGCTCTTCAGAGAATTGCTTTAACCAAGAGTTCCACCTTTCTGTATCGGTACGACCAGCATTTTCGATATATTGCAAATGAGGATTGTTAAAAATTAACTCCCTTAATGGTATTAAACGAGGAATTACATATGAGAAGGTTTCATGTACTCCATTATTTTTATTTTCAGTTAGTGAGTGACCAGTAGCATGCCTGGATCTAAATATAGCTAGAAATTCCAACAGCACAAGCCAGGGGGTTTGATCATTGTAAAATCTATGTCCCCATATGGCTTCATCTATCCAAATATTTATACCTTTATATTTTGCGGGCTCCAATCTCATCATTAACTTATCCTTATACGAATGTCTTCCGATTGCGCCCTGCCCCGCTCATCAACCGTAATGGCCTCAAGATTTACTTCATTTGATAGTGACTCATCTCCAATAACGTCATCGAGCCTTTTGATAAGGCGAAGTTTAAAATCAAGAAAATCTTCATGGCATTGTCGAGAAAAGCTTGCAGGGAGACTACCATTAGCCACCCTGACTAAATATTCAAAATGGGTTAATTGAAGATCCAAACTGTCCAGATAGTCTGAATTTCGATCAGCTGGATCAATGATAAGAAGTTTTGGAACTGAATCGTTCGATGATATGTTAAACGTTAGATAAGGATCTCTACGGGATTTTTTAACCGGAATATCATAGCAAAGTATTGAGGCAATTCTACCCCGGCCATCACCTCCGGAAGAAGCCAAATGAAGAACAGTACTATCATCCATCATCATTCCACAAAACGTTCTGTTAAGCCCTCGAACCAATAGTTCTGAAGTTGCTGAATTATCTATCCCTTGTCGAAGTCTATCAGTGAATGTAAGGAATTCCCCAGATGCTCTGTAGACAGTCAAATTCCACGGATCAAGTCCATGGCCTCCAGGAAGCGAAAAGAATAGTCGTTGACGTTGCCGGGAAAGCGCTCGCATGAATTCATCGGTTTCGTTGCGTTCGCCTTCCAAGTAATCCTTGAGATAAGATTCATATGCCTGCGCACCATAGTACGTATCACTGGCAACAAATTTTTTATAATTATCTGAACCATCATAGGCACCATAAATTAATAAATTGTCGAATTTATTATCGGTTTCCCTGCCAATCCCAAACGATTCCAGTGTCATAAATACCTGGTATTGCTGACAATGTCTCGGTGTTAGATTTGATCCGAAAACATTAGCGTATGGGTTTGTTAGACGATAATTTTTTTCTTTTGCTCTTTTTCTAGCTGTTCTACAGGTCAATAAAGTTCGGCCCTGCTGGCGATCACCTAAAATAGTATTAACGCACAAAAGCAATAAGTCCCTTATAGGTAAATGCATTCGGTTCGCACTAGCGAGCCTTAATAGATCCCTAATTCTTGAGCGGAACGTAGAAGTTTCCGGATTGTTCCGCAATAATGTCCTATTAATTCTAACTGGACAGTCGCTCGTACCATCGGCATTTAAAAGCTCACAACCCTCGCATTTTCCCCATTGTGGATGCTCAACAATCTGTTCAAGAAGTTCATCAAAATGTCTTGACGCATCTAGTCTGCTGAGATTATATAAATTTAACTGTAACTCTTCACTGCTGACCAGATTTTCGACTAACATATTCTCAATAGTTTTGAAAACATCAATTGCGTTACTACCAGTTTCATCAGCCCAATCTCGCCAACTAGCTAGTAACTGACCATCATTTGCTGCAATTAGAAAAACATTGTCGTTATTGGCTCCTGTAATTGCAGATGATATTTCCGGAATCCAATGTTGTTTTTCTACCTGCGTAAGTTCGCTAAGATCTTTGATAATTACCAATTTTTTATTGTTGTGAGGCAAGTCAATATGGGCGATCTTTTCACCCTTTTGCCATAGATTTATATCTCCACCAAAATACTCCCAAACACGGCGGCAATGGTATGTTTTACCATCACCGGCGGTACCAGTAAGAATAATGCTGCTGGGAGTTTCTGTTTCATAATTTTTGACAATATCAGATAATCGGACTGGTTCTATGTGGATAGCAGGATCAACTTTATGGCGGTTGATTTCTGACTGAATCAACTCATCGTACATATTATCGCTGGTGGGGATTGGCCCATAATGTCGTAAGAAATTTACTAGTTGATTACTGTGAGTCACGGCTTCACCAATCTCCCTTATTAATTAATTTATAATTTTACTTTTCTTCATTCTCATAATTAAAGACTGCAAATTAAACATGCCTGATCTTCTGGATCATCATCTATCATTCTTTTCAGCGATTCCTGCCAACGCTCTGAACCTTGCTTGCTCGTAGAAACAACGCCTGATTCTCTTTCTCTTTTCTCGGCGCGTTCAACCAGTTCGTCTATCGTTCCTTGTGAAGACCATGTGTAGCCATGTCCTTTAATAGGTATTTCCCCATCTTTCCAGTCATATTTTGTTCGCACCCTCTGTTCAAACTGCCGCGCTTTTTCAAATAATTCCGGATGATTTCTCTTTAAACCCAGCCATTCATCCTGTTGCTGAAAAAAACAGAAATAGCAGCCTGACCTCGACCTCCATTTGTAATACTCAGGAATGCCAACTGTATCTTCCAGAATTTGAAAAATGTGATCTCTGACTAAGCCATCCTCTATAAACGGGAACACGGCTTTTATGGTATCTTTTTGGCTAATATACCCATTTCTATTTTCATCCGCCCGAATTCCGATATAACTAACTACGAGATCATCACCTACAAATTCCTCAAAAGGTTTTATCTTCATAGTCCGGGTACACCAACGCTGTTGGGCAGAAGGTAGATACTCATTAAATACTTTTAACCAGTGTTCGAAATCCTTACCACTGCTAAGTCGGATTATTTCTTTTCCCAGATAGGCTTCAAGTTTATCCAGGAAGTCATAGACTTCTTTTAGCTCTGCCCCGGTATCACTAAAGAAGTACTCCACTTTATCGTGAATCTCCGGATACTGATCTTTAATATAGATGGCTAAAGCAGCACTATCCTTTCCACCCGATATTCCTAATACATGCCGAGCATTTTCTAAATCAGTAATGGCACTCATAGGGATTTTGTTATTAGCCATGTTTAACCTCTCTGATTCGCTTCCGTGTATTTGCCGAAGAAGATGCTTTTTTAGTTGGGTTATTTCGTTCCATCAGAAATTCATCCACCACCTCAGCAAGTGCAGCCAACTGCAATTCACTGTCGGAATGCTCAGCCAATGCTTTTCTCAATTCAGCTTTACAATCCTGTATTGCCTCTTTTCTTTTACGGTCAATAGCCACGACTTCATCTATCGGCTCACTACCTTTCTTAAGTGATTTAAGAAGAATAACATCGAAGTCACCATCCATATTTTTTTTGGATCTATCATAGTGTACGCGCAGTACCTCAAGATCCAGAATTCGCTTCGCAAAATCACTTAGCTTAACGTCAGCTTCACCGCGATCAGTATCCGTCCAGTTCTTTGTAGGTTTCTGTCCTAAAAACATTAATATGTTTTCAAGCCAATCTTCATCATTGCCTTCTATTTTAGTAATCCTTTTGATAAATGCCCTGAGACCATCCACATCAACCGTATACTGGTCAAGCCCCTCATATCTGCCTATGGCCTTCCTTCGCAAGTCAGATAGCTCAGTATTTTCATCCATATGAAATGCTTCAAGCAGCATTTTTATTTGCTGTTTTATCAGGTTCGGATATGATTCTTTGAGCTCTTTAAGACAGCTTTGCAGCGAAAGCGCCAGCCCTTCTAAATTCGGCTTCTTCTTAGTAAGTTCTTTTTCAAACCCCAATGCTTTAGGAATATCTTCAAAAATAAGATGTTCTGGGGATTTTGCCAGATTAAATACATCTCTTACTTTCTTTGATTTCTCGGAAATATCTGAAGATTTCGTTTTTTGCGTATAGAATGGAAGATCCCCAATAAACTGTGCTAGCGGCCTTACTAATTGAACGACTGTTTGCTTTGAGCCAGCATTAATGATTTTACTATATTCTTTAAAGATCGAAGAGCGAAGTCCGGTAATCCTAAAACGTTGCAACGTAAATTCGTCAGGTCGTTTTACAAAACGATCCAACATCTCACCAGTCATAATAGGCTTGTATCGGCGAAGCTCATAAAGTGCTAATTCATGCTGATATACAATATACCCTGTGATATAAAGAATAGGTAAAACACCGGCTTTGACTCCATAAGGCGGAGCCATCAGCGTTTCGTTTAATTCGGCAAATGACCTAGGCGCTTTTTCCGTGCTATCCAGAAACTTATTAATCTCTTTCCAAACATGATAAAGCGTAGATCGCTTACTCGGTTCCTGAAACTCCAGAGTGTCTCTTTGATGTAATCCGGTTTCCCGGATGATTGATCGGTAGATCGCCTTTTCAGGAGGAAACTTTTCTATACCCAGATCCTTTTTGTTAGGACACTCCATCATTGCTTCAAGTAACTTATTTCTTGCAGCATTCGCTTGTGCCGAAGGGCGATCCCGATTGATAAGCTCGTTATGCAGGATAGGGGCTTTACAATATACCCTCTCCAATACATAGGACAAAGCTTCCTGAAAATTTCGCTTATTGGAAACGGCCAATGATTCGCCGTTGTTGAACCAGATACATTCCTGTGGCTGTTCCTGTAAGCGCTGAAGCAATAAACTCTGAGAATATTCGGCAGCTGTCATCCTGTCTTCAAATTCACGCGTAGCAACGGGATCACTATTGAGTTCCTGCCTTGTATTATGAACTTGCCGTAAGGCTAATACCTCAGCAGTTGCTTCTCGCAACTGTGTGCCATTGAGACATAACGCCACGATATCCACATCTGAAAAGTGATGAACAACTGACGCATGGAAGGTCTTCTCATCATCTTTTGCCGATGCCAGGAAAAAGATAATACGAGGCTCGTTTGTTTGTGCAGGAGAAGTTGCGTAGGTTTGTTCGTCTACAAACTCTGGTAAAAAGTATCGAAGGGCACCACTTTTAATAGTGTACCGTCGAGCAACAACCGGCATAATAGTGCCCGAACCATTTAATTCGGAAGCCAGGGAAAACTCCCCAAGATTATTTAATTCTTCTTCTAAGGCTTCTTCGAGATCAAAGTCGCTACCTTGACAAACTCTATATTCACCACTAAATCTCCGGAAAGTCACAATTGATTTATCACTTAACGCTTTTAGAGAACGGGAAATAGCCGTTTTGTTTCGCCCACAGGTTTCAAGAAGCGCCTTGGAAGCCTTAAAACCGCCTTTAACCCCAATAATGTTAAGCAGGCCAATTGTTTTTAAGAGGTCCAGCTGATCATCGGGTGCGTCCCCTAGCCTTTCCACTGCGGTCACGACTTCTGCCCATCTTCTATGAGTACGGTAATCACCTAATGCTGCTGGCTGATTCGTAATGAAGTAATCATAGATATGATGAGGATATATCCAGCCCTCTACCGATTCCATACGTTCAATCATGTCCTGAAGGCCAAACTCTTCATGACTGCCAAGATAACTAAAAAATGTGCGCTCATTCTGCGCAACTTTCTGACACAGTGCAGGTAATAGAATCGCGCTCACCGGGTGTAAAGGGTAACAATTGCGCATTAAATCAACTGCGGAGGTTTGATTCATCACTCCCGACAATGCTTCGTTATCACGCAGAACCTCTACGATGTCTTTTGTAGCTGATCGGATTTTTCGTGTTTCTGTTTGTGTTAAATTGTAGTCGAACGCAGCACTGACAACACGAAGCACCTGTTCAGCTGATTCGAGGAAAGGAATATCTTCAAAACGCCCCTGTACTTTCGACCATTCATTTTTGAGGCTTTCCCCTAACCCTTTAGCATATTGCTCAAAGGACTGGTGAAGCAGCACGAAAAGAAAGAGGTTACATTCACTTCCTTTACAGGCATGTTCCGCGAGTGCCTGAAGCATATAAATATCGTTAGCACCGTAATGCCTGGCTTCAAATTCCAGGAATTTACCGAGTTCGTCAATTACCAGGTAAATGCCTTTGCAATCTTTGTTTAACAGGGCAGATTGCAATGCTTTTACATGCTTTAGTAATTCACTGGTTGTGACAGAATCTTTTTTGGAAAGCGCTTTTAGCTGCGTAACGATTTTAGGACTCGGTCCTCTGAAAGTACTGAAATATGCTTCTGCCGACTCGTAAAGACCTCCGACTATCTTTTTACCCATTGCTTCAGGAGAACCGGTGATTAGCACTTTTAAATATCCATAACTTTTGGATATTTCTTTCTGGAACGGTTTTGCAATGTCTGCTTCAGCTGACTTCAGGTTTTTAAATGCCGCCTTAGTGGTAGCCAGATCCGGTGAAGAAAGTAAGTGCGAAAGGAACACGGAACTTGAAGACTTACCCGAACCATACGGGCCAATCAGAGACCACGCCCTAGGTACTTGTTTATCGTTAAAGCCTTCCGATACTCTTGAAAAGAGTTTAAGTGCCCTTGAGGTAGGAATATAAGCTTTAATAAAATCTAAGGAATCGGAGTCTCTTTCAAGGTTGATAGAGCGAGTGTAATGAGTATTTACGTGTACTTTGTTTTTTATACTCATGCAGCTATTCCTTTTCTGGAGTTATTGTAGTGTTTCTTCACGAATTTGATAGCGTCAATATTTTTTGAAAGATATATTTGATGCTGGCCTGCTGTGTCGCGGATATCAAAAATACCAGGTATAAAGTCAACCAGCCTTTCGAGTTTGGCAACTAAGTCATTTTCTGTTAACCGGAAAACCGACCCGATTGCAGGATAATTGTCTTTGCTGTACATCAGATCTTCTACCGAGATGACCGATGTGTTTTTCATCTCAAACATTTCACATGCAGCAAATCCCAATACACCTACGGGCAAATCTGGGCGGGAACTCGGACGTGAATGGTAACTTCTCCCCCCGGAAGATTGAGTGACCAATTTGAGTAGAGCAAAAGGTGAATCCAGAGCTTCTTCAAATGGTGTGCGCGTATTCCCTCTTGATTGGGTATACATTCTGGGAAGCAAAACCGCATCGTTCTTTAATGTGCTAGTAGATGGCTTTTTCTTGTTAGTAGCCTGATCATTTACAAAGTCGATCAGTGCTGTAGTTAATTCCTGACCCGTGAATTCCGGTTTATGAAAGCGATTGAAAAACCAGTACCAGGAAGTTGCTAATTCAGCATTGGTTACAAGCAGCCAGTGAAATAACCATATGGTGGCTTCATCTTCCAGATAAGGGTCGAGTCCATCTTCAGAGAGAATTGCTATTCCAAGATCAGTGGGGATATTCTCGACCGGCTCGATCATCCGGCAAGCCCGTAACCAGTATTTTATAGCTGTTACCATGTTCTTACCGACACCTAATCTGACTGTAGCTTCGTCAGATTCGAATATACGGCTGCCATTTTTTTCCGTCATGGTCTGGAAGCCTTTCGACAACCAGCCATATCGGACAGCAAAGGTTTCATGGCGGCCAAAGGCCACTTTCATAGGGTTAAATTTCATCACCGAGCCTTTTTGTTGTTAAAAGCAGAGGAAACAAATGGAAACGAAGGCTGAGTCCGTTCTTCAAGATACTGGCCAGCATTACCAAGAAACCATTGCTTCATATTTATCCCCTCTTCGCCTAGAGCATGATACAACTCTTGCTTTAACTCCGGATCAATCTCTATAACAATTCGACCACTTGAACCTTTTGCCATACCTGCATCCTCAAGACAGACTGTATCTGTTATGTAACATATCCTATGTTACATAACAAACAAGCGCCATACAAAATCAAGATGGCCATATTACCCGCCTTCAAGTCTTCCAGTTTCGTCATGCTTCACTCCCCTCCCTGGTAGATGCAATGGGCGTCCTGCCCAAGATGTTATCCCGATCCATTAACACAATGTGTTGTTCCCGTGCTGGGACGGATTCCGGGTCCCGATCCAAACCCAAACGCTTTAACACGTAATACAGCAATGCCCGGCGCACCTTGATTTCAAGTACCCCGTTTTTCATTCCATAATCCAGTTCAATAACC